>Ga0116231_10003218_pt1 | contig 34073 bp, 17 predicted proteins | sample S1TSphgellanicum_2_FD_89695 | JGI IMG/M metagenome (GOLD analysis project Ga0116231, IMG submission 89695) | Host-associated microbial communities from peat moss isolated from Minnesota, USA - S1T2_Fd - Sphagnum magellanicum MG | ecosystem: Host-associated > Plants > Peat moss > Unclassified... | reverse complement strand
GGTAGAGTTGATATACATAAAAACTTTCTATTTCTATAATTAATGGTTGTGTAGGTTGATGTAATAAACTACCTTGTACTTCATAATCTTGTGAATGGGTTCTTATTTTGACATGTCTTTCCTCTTCTCCTAATTACAAATTTGTTTGCCTCTCACCTAGATTAGCTATCAACAATTTTAGCCTTAAAACATAAAAATTCTAAAAACCATTGAATTTCATCTAGCATAGCCTTAGAATGTTCTAACATTCTCAAAACAATGATGGGGGATCTTGAGAAGGTTGAAAAATTATTCAAATGGATGTTTTTTTTTGCCTTAACTTGTGATTCAAATGCATGGCTTTGGTGGGAATCCAATGTGCTTGCAATGGGGGATTTGCATGTTTTTTGGGGTCATTAATGTGTTTTGTGTTGGAATGTAAAGATGTTGTTATGCATTGAATCTTGAAATCTTGCTTGTTCACTCAAAAGATTATTTGTACCACAAAACCTTAAATCTTATAATCCTACATTAAATCACCCCCATTACCAAACAAATCTTTTGATGGATTGAAATAGGCTAGTGATCTATTGTGTAGCTTTGCATCCTATATAAAACACTTGGATTGTATCCTTGAGTATAATTTTGGTAAAATTGTGGCACTTTATACCTATGACCAAACATTTGGCTTGTAAGCTTGGGCAATAGGTTTTTTTAGAACTGCAAAGGGTCACTCCCATCACCAAACATATTTTTATTTTAAATGTTCTAAATTTATTCCATGGCCAAACATAAAACAATTTGTCCAAGTGCAAATTATTAAAAACACCAAAAACAAATGCACACACATTATTGTAATTAAGGTGTATTGACCAGCCTATGTCAAAACTTTTGCTTAGATCAATTATAACCTATTTTCAATGATGGGCATAACTACCTTAATGAATAATGAATTAATTTTTTTGGCAATTTTTTTTCAAAGGGCAACACGTTTTTTGGAAAGAGAATATTTTATTGTAAATTATTATTTTTTAAATCAAAATGTTGCCAAATTCTGGTAAAAAACTAACTTTTTGGGAAACTGTCGCCACAAAATTCATGTGTATTGGCTATACACATTGATGAGTTCTTTGGAAAAGAGTGGCCAATTAAGTTGAAATCTATTTGGGGATGTTCCCTAATATGCTCCATGAAGGAAATGAAAAAAATCATTCCTAACGAGTCCATTCACAATTGGGGTACCAAAAAGGAGCGTCTAATTAGAAAAGGACTACAAATGACAACTTTGCATTTTTACTTATCTTACATTATTGCAATTGTAATGGATTGTTGTAGGCTAGTAAATAAAATGATGTCTTTTTAAATTAATAAAAATATTTAAAAACAATTTGGATACTATGTAAATGTCATTAGGAATCTTGTAATTTAAAGTTATCAAGTATTTAAATTACTTTTTTTTTAAGGAATCGAAAGGAACGCATTTAAAGTCATACAATTGATTTCAAAAAATTTGCACAACAAGAACAGGCCTCCTTCTATGAAAGTACATGTTCATTGGATCAACTTGATGAAAAACCAAATCAAGCAAAAATTTCAAAGTTTTGAAATTTTGAAGGAAGGGGCTACAAGGTGAAGGACTTATTTTTAAAACCATTTGATTAAAAAATTATGTTCAATGAGTTTAAAATGTCTAGCTTTAAATGCAAATCACATGTGTAGAAAATAATCTTGCCAAAAAACATGTTTGATTATCCATTGAAACTAATTTTGGGATTTTTTAGGATTTTTTTGCATTTCTAGCATTAAACCAAAATATTCATACACAATTATGTATGAATGTGAAAAATCACCATTAACACATGAATTATTTCATATTGGACTATTCAATTTTTCTCACTTAAGTTTGTTTCATGTAAATGTTATTTGTTAAATGTAGCTTAAAAAAATCCTTGAGTCTTTTTTTCCTTTTTGGTACCCCAACCGTGAATGGACCCTAGGGTAGAAAGGTTGGTGAGTGAACACTTAAGAGTTAAATCTCCTAGAGTTTAGTAACTATGTATTTTTTGCAATATGTCTTCCAAGAGTTTAGATGCCCCTTCAACCATAGCATTACTAGGCCTTTATAGCACTTGATTCTAAGCTCAAATGAGAAAGTTATGACCCCCCAAAGTGAGGGGGGTCTTGTTGTTTGAAAAATGTTGTATAAAACACATTAAGTCTTATCTTCATACATTTTACTACCTATGAACAAACATTTGAAACCTTATGCCAAGACACCTATCCTCCTATAGTCATGAGATTAATAATTTAATTAAGTGTAGACTTTTTTTTATTATTGTTTAGATTTTTTTTTAACTTGTAATAAGCCCAAATATTTTGCAATAGCAACCACATAGTCAGGGGGCATTTAGGGTTTTCAATTAAGGATCTTATGAACAATAGCTTAATACCTTAAGATCAACGACCTCGATGATGCCACTTGGCGTAATTTGTAGTTTTTTCCTTGGATTTGAGAGAGAATGTTGCAATGTTGCCATTGTAGTTCTCTCTAGAATCAAAACCTCTCCTTACCTCTTTCTCTTTCATCTTTCTCTGAATCTATGTGTGTCTAGCTCTAAGAAATCATCACGTGTGTCCAAGTTTGTGTGTGTCTAGGTTTAAGAAACCATTGCTTGTCTATCCAAGTATGTGTGTGTCAAGGTCTAGGAAGCCATCACCTTTGTTCTACGTGTCTTTGCTTTGTGTGCCTCACCAAGAAGACAATGTTTACCATTGCCCATACCTTTGCACCTCTATGCTATGCATTTCTATAGGAAAACAACATCAACACCACCATCACCAACCTACGCTAATTACGCCTTTGCTATGTGTGCATCTCTAAAAAGATAACATCAATGCTGCCATTGCCAACCTACATTGTCTCCACCTCTGTTCTGTGCACCTTTCTAGGAATATGCCATCAATGATGCCATCACCAACATTGCTCAAGTCACCAAAGCAATCAACTATTTTTTACTCTAAACCATTTTTTTTTTTGACTTATTGTATTCGCATGTTGTTGGATTCTAGCTTGCAATTGAGGATGAAAGTTGTTTCTATCTTGTGTGCATACCTACTAGCCTTCTACCAAGGTTTTTATTAGGATTTGGTCTACATAGTGTGTGATGAAAGAAATGTTGGATTAAATCGGCAACCTAGATCTTGAACTATTTTGATATATGCAATAAGAAGGTTTGTAAATAGACTTTGACTCTTATGGTGGTGTTGAATGCATGAACCAGTGTAGGTGCACTTGAAGAAGGCATTGTGCTCATGAATAGATTATTAAAAACAGTTCAAATGTCTTTGTGGGGAGTAGCCTAATTGACATATGCACAAAATGTGGGAGCATGGAGGATGCATGTAACATGTTCAACAAGATCCCCTTGAGAAATGTGATTTCCTGGAAAGAAAGTTAATGCCCAATAAAAGTTCAAATGTTATCTTCTTTTTCAAGTACACTCATTGGACTTTTTGATTTTTGCAATATGAAACAAGATACATTTGATACTTTTGAAAAAATCATAACGCACATTGGATGATCACCTCTCAATGTTCCTTTTGTTGTTTATCTAAATGAATATAATATTTTATGCCAATCCTACACCTCTCCACCTACAATGTCTTATATAATTAATGCATATGTTCCTTATTGTAAAGAATAATAGGTTATTCATAATCATCATTTTTTGGGTTTGTGGATTCTATAAGTCATCTTTTAAAAATTGTTTGATCATTTGCCCATATATTTATTCACAACAAAACCCCACAAATAATTTTTTGTCACTAAAATCAAGTTATGTAATTGACATATTTATGTTCATATACTGAAAAAATTACTAGCAAATAAACATGTATTTTTTTAATGTTTGCCATTGACATGTTTATTTGCTAGTAAATTTTTCATTATATGACAACATAATGATGTTGACAATGATTTGCTAACACCAACAGTTAAACTTTAATCATTAACAATGCCCTAGAATGTTAATGTAGATAAATACAAGAGATGGAATTTTTGTTTCCAATGTTTTCATTTGGGAAGAATGCACAATTTTTTTGACTTGTATTGTCAAAAGTGTAAAAAAAATCTTTTAATATAATTTGCCTCCTCTTGATTCCATGCCCATTATTTAATAATGATTTAATTTGGTCCAAAAATTATACATTATTAATATTTTTGGCATGTATTTTTTTACCTTTATTCACAAAGATTGCCTGATTTATACACATGCAATGAAAAATTTAGAAAATGATAGATTTATAAATTTCCCACCATTTTATTAAATGCCTTGCATTTCACAAGATTGTTTGATCTTTGGATTTGTGTTGTCACAAATCCAAAAATCATGCATTATTGCTTCTCTATGTTGCATCTCTTATGATATTCATTTTAAAGAAAGCTTGATTTCCAAACTTGTGTCGTCACAAGTCCAAAAATTGTAAGTTTTTCTTAATTTTGGGGTTTTTTTTCATGGCCCTTATTTGTGTAGAAAGCCCAATTTGTGGACTTTCACTGTTACAAGTCTTTAAAACAAATGTTCCGACAAGACTCCTATTATTCCACAAGATTGCTCATTAATATGGGGGCTTGCACTATTGAAAGCTTTAGGGGCATGTAGTATTATAATTCCTTGATTTTTGGAATGGAGTAAATTGGTGGGGAAATTGCCCAAATATTAAATGTGTAAAAAAAATCATGCATAATTTAGTAATATGCACATGAAGATTTTATATTATTAAAGTTTGGCAAAGGAAGCCATCAACATTAATATTTGCAATTTTGTTCACCATGTGGAGAACTTAAAACTTAACCATACATTGTTTGATTGCATTTTGTTGCTTGTGTCTCATTATGAAAAAGAAATTTCATTACTGCCAATGGCATGTTCTCTACAACAATCACATTATGGTTTGTCATATGTGCACCCTCCAAAATAATTGGAATGCCCTATAAAGCCTACACTTTTACTTTTAAATGGATGGATGCATGTTCCATAAAAAAAAAAAACCTTGTTATAGTTTAAAGTTGGTTGGTGAATGAACTCATCTATCGATGGATTACAATGCATCATTGGAAAAATATCTAATATAAATGTTTACAATCCACCCGTTTTCCTTTCTTTCACAATATTCCTACATTCACCCATATGAAATCTGGCCAACTACATCTTGAGAAGTTTCCAATTGTGACCACATATTCATTTGTGTTTCCAAGACCTCTTGTTTCCAAAGTGTAAACCATTCCATAACCTAATGGTGGAACCCAAGTTGAAGGCAATTTCAAACAAACATTCATGCAAACAATGGTTTTCCATTTGTTGTTGTGGTAAATTCCTTGTTGAAATCAACAAACATCCTTGTTGTATCATGCGGTCAGGTGAACATTGGCCTTCAAAGGGTGCCCAAAATGAATTGCAAGGCTTGTTTCAAAACCTCCAAAAAGTTAATGTGGAATAAGGTCATTTTTTTTTTGTCAATGAAAATCTTACATCATAAAGGTGATGCACCTCTTCTTGGTTAAATTTGTTCCTTCAATCACAACCCATATTGAAAGTATCAACAATTCATCCAAAACATCATGTAGCTATTTTTTATCCATGACAAATTTGAATTTATCATCTACACAATTTCAACATTGGTCCAATCCATGAACTTTGAGCAAAATCAAATCATGGAGCTTTTTTTTGGCCTTTGTATGTAAGAATCAAGGTTTCATTCTTGGTGAGTTTGTAAACATGAACTATACATCACACTTTTGATGTACTTTGAATTGTCGAACATTGTGTTTGAAACTCACATCATGCAATATGAAACACCTCAACACATTTAATCTTTGATATCTTTTTTCCATGTCTAGAAAGAGAATATAATGGTGTTTCTTGAAGCACCACCAACCTTTGAAGTTGGGATAGATGAAGTTTTATTTTCTTGCACTACTTGATCCCCAATTTTAAGCTTTAAAAAATTCACTTTATTCAGGCAATGTGAATCCATATTTAAACCTAGTGGTGAATCCACTAGCCTCTTATGACAACCAAATACCTCTTCACTTTCAAGGTGTAAAACTTTAGAGGACATACCACTACCTTAAAAAATACAAGAAATGACTTCAACAATCTTATTGGGGTCATGACTTCTTGTAATAGCTTAAAGTTTGAGCTCAAGTTTGTCATGTCCCTTTCCAAATTGCCCACCACAAAGGAAACCTTTGTAGTTGGTTGATTGTGCAAACATTTGAACCAAATCATCATAAGTCACCACATACATGTTATGTTGTATATTGTTTTGAAAAGGTTGCATGTTGGCATATCTACTAATTCATTTAATGTAAAGTTTTGCACAGTATAATATATTTGGTGTTAGCCATGGAAACCCCAAAAGAAGCATGTATTTTATAATGTGAAATGGGAATCAAATATCAACCTCTTTCTTAAATTATGCCCATTGTGCAAAACATGAGTGCCAAAATCCCAACCAACCATTTAATGCATTTGTTTTCTTCAATTGTAGGTCCATTAAAAAACCACCATGCTCGGAGTGTAGTGCAATGGCTTCCATCTTGTGTATGATGTTGGATTCATAGTATTGATGACAAAGTTTGCAATGTTATTTTTGAAAGTTAGTCTTAATCAACTTTTTTGTGTGTTTCTCCATGGATTGACTCCAATGAAAGAAACATATACATTCTTTGTCAACCATTAGAATTACATGGTTCCCAAAAACAAATATCTTCCACATTACATTGAAATTGGCCTAACCACAATTGCCCTTAAATCCCTTGAAATGAAAGCCATTTATTCCATGTTTCCATACAACATTAACAAGCAATGACCATAGAAAGCATTGTGATTTGACATTTTTTAACTACATGTCACACACAACTATAGTTTAAAATTTGCAATATTGAATGTCATATACATGATAGGCCAAGTGGTCCACCCTTGAACATGTTTCACATGGTCAAACATGATCCATGCATTATATTTATCTCTTACAACTTACATATGTTTCACAAGATCAACACCATTAGCTAGTTCATGTGTAGACATTTTGAATAAATATACCTTATTTGACCCTTGCCTAAGGAAGACACTATCCTATATGAAGTCATCTCGTAATTTCCTCTTCAACTCAAGGATGTTGTTAATGTAGCCATTCCTTGTGCAAACAATCTTGAAGTTATTGATCATGTGTTGAATATTTGGTGAGTTAAATATTGAGAAATTATGCATGATTTTGTCAAATGAAGGACTTGTCACACTATAAGGAATTTTGTCCATACCAATTTGTGTGTTAATTTGCAACTTATATCCAAATCAACCATTTTTGAAATTGTTGATGCAATTATCCTTTGTGGCACCATTTAATAACAAAATGTGATTACAAAATGGTTTTAAATTGCACGTGTGATTATAATTTGCAACTACGACTAGTTCAAATGAATATATATATATATATATATATATATAATGGTTTTAAACAAATGGGATTGTTAAATTCAATGGTTTAAATTTGTTCTTAAAGTTATTTAAAATGAAACACCACTTCGATGTAATATTTATTTACAAATGAAAATTTTACACATTGCAATATTTACATTTATTTCTTTGTGTATTTTTTTGTTTTAGCCAAAATAAAACAACCAAGGTTTAAATAACCTAAAATAACTGACTTGGTGGAATAACTTAGAATATCTAAAAATGGATTAAAGTATAATAGCCAAAAATACCTTAAGTTATAATAACTAAATACAACCAAAGTTGAAATAGCCTAAAATACTCAATAATGATGTAAAATAACCTAGGGTGGAATAACCTAAGATGGAACCTCTAAAATAGTTGAGGATAATTTAAAATATAATTGCCTATAATAACCCCATGGTGGAGTAACTTAAAAATAATAAAATATATCCTATGGTATCTAATAACATAGAATAAATTGAGGTGGAATAATCCAAAATAACTAAAAATATTATAGGGTGAAATAATCTAAAATAACCAAAAATAACTTAGGGGAAAATAACATAAAATAATGTAAGATGGAATAGTCCAAAAAAACTAAAAATATTATAGGATGAAATAGCCTAAAATAACATAAGGTGAAATAACCTAAAATAACCTATGGTGGAATAATCTATAATAGTCAATAATAACTTAAAATAAAATAATTTTAAATAGATAAAGGTGGAATAGTTTAGATTAATTGACAATAACTTAAATTAACCTAAGGTGGAACAAGTTAAAATAATTGATAATAGCCTAAGGTCAAAAAGTAATTAATTAAATAACTAGGCTAGGTAATTATTAATAAGTAATAAATAGGATAAATAGTAGGTAATATGTAGGTGGGTTAAATAGTAGGTACTTTATTGTGTTCATATGTGACATTTAATTAATTAGGTGCGTGAAAACATGGTAAAATATACATACAAAATAGTGTAAGCAACAAAATATTAGGGTCTCCAAATAAAAGGACTAACAAATAAATGATTTTATGAGGATAATAATATTAATTTTGGGCACATTATTTCATGACTCTTGTTTGCATGGACTTCAAAAGCTAAATTGTTGTACTCATGTTTTTAAAAACTACTTGCAAGTATTTAAATTGGACTTAAAGTTTGTGGTAGTTCGAAAAATAAAGTTCAAGTATTTGAAAATAAATGAAATTTTTTTGCAAGTATATGGTTTTTTATTCAAGTGCCTCAATAGTGATGTGATGAACATTCTAATATTATTTTTGTGGTTAATGGAATTTTTTTTCATAACTAAAATCATCCCCAACCTTTGAAAATTGACATAATTGTTGGGGATACATTCGGGGTACTTTTTAAAGTCCAAATGATATGACACAAATTGCTTTGAGAAGCTAGAAGGAGGCTAGAAATGCCCATAAAAAAATTAAAAGTTTCATTTATTTTGAAATGATAAAGGAAAGTTAAAAGTTTTAAAAAGTTTTTTTGTGTTTTAACGTAAAAAACAAAGTAAGTATGTACAAAATATTTTACTTGCACTAAGGTAGGTTAGGTAATTGATCTATTAAATTGGTTAAGTATTAGGTAGTAAATAAGTAAGCTAAATAATAGGTATTTTATTATGTGAATAGGTGATAATGTTTTTGTTCATAAGACAAAGGATGTGATAACGTTACATACTGTGGTAATGTTTCCTTTTCATTAAAATTTATCTCATACCTTTGTTTACAAGTTGAATTATAATTAAATGAAAAAAATGACTACTCATGGTATGCACTATAGAGATTCAAAGTGCATGTGCCATTTGGGATGAGTTAATAAAAAATGTTTATGACCATGAACAAAAACATTCTTGGATCCTACCTATCTAAACTTATAATTTACACCTACTTACTTATGTTAAACCTACCTACCTACTTACACCCATTTACCTATTCTCACCTACTTGCCTACTACCTAGCTTATGCTAGGTTTTTTTTTATCTTAGCTTAACGTAGCCTAGGATTATTGGATGAATTATTACCATTTGAATACATCCTTGCCTATTATGAAATAACTCATGCAACTACACTTTTGAATTGTAAACTACATTTCTTAGGCGTAAACCTAGTCGCAAATGACCATGTCACATTATCATATGCAATTACATTTTTTTGTTGTAAAGCCAAATGTAAATGATGATGTCACGTAGGTTGGATGTTAGTTAGATGAAAAGTTGGTATTAGGCACACCTCAATGCAATGGCCATTTCAACCAAGTGCCATGTAATGTCCTTTGCAATTAAGATTCTTATGTGACTTGTCCAATGCAACTAAATATTGTAATAATCATGTGTAGCATTTGCAATCAAAGATTAATGATAAAACCAATCATTAATATGAAAATTTCTTGTAGTGTCAAAAAGTCAATAGGTTCATGTTATCCACAAGTATTGCCAAAAACTCCTTGCTTGTAGCCATTTGAATCATCAAATTTTTGGTTTTGGGTGATTGTTTGATTTCATCCCATATCAATGAATTAAAAAGTTTTGTAATATCCTTACAAATCCCTTGCCACACTAGGTGCTTATGTTCATTGATATGGATGTAGGCACATGACATGTTTTTTTTATCATGAATAACGTAGTAAATCCAAATGTCACATATCACCAGGCACAAAAGAGCCAATTTGCAAAAGTTACATGTCAATTTGGATTTTAATAGTGGGGCATTAATTTCTTGGAATGAGTGAGGAAATTGACAAACCACCCCATTTGGTTCATTGCATTTTTGCATAGGAAGTGGTTACATGTTACATTTTCACAATGCAAGTGCCTAATGAAACAAAAACTTATGAACATGATGTCATTTGTGTTCTTGATATTGGTTATCTTTGTAATAGTTTAAACATGCCCATCATCCTTATCCATGTTGTGCATGCCACTCCCAATGGTTGGGGCCTTGGCATGAACTTTGGTTGGTAGCTTGAAAACCATTGTTCTATCAAAGACAAACAATAAGCAATTAAATGTTTCAATGATGACATTATCATAATCTAGTTTTAAAAACTCCTTTATGTCCTATAGGATTCAAGAAATGTTCTAAAAACATCTATGACACTTTTAAAAACTAGTGATATATCACATCTAGAGGTTGATGCAAGCATATTTTTATCAATTTTGCCTTTCAAACTTGCACTTGACAATGCAAACTAGGTCTCAAAGGAATAACAAGAATAACATCATCATAAGAAGAACTCACCTAGAAATAAAACGATTGGTGAATCGAAGCCTCTTCCTTGATCTTGATCATCACATTATGGCCCTGCACAATTGGATTTGTACTGCCAAGAATAATTGTGGAAGGTTACAAAACTATTGAATTTTTTTTCCCCAAAACTTTATAAGTCCTTGCATGGGCTTTCCATTCAAGCTTATCCTACATGTGACATCTCTTTTGGAAATGGTATTTCATAGTATCATTCAATCTCATTACCATTTGATTAGACACCTATAAGTAACAAAAAATGTATAGATGAAGTTTTGGAACTATGGCAATACCATCATTATCAATATTAGTAAGAAATTGAGTTGGATTACCATCTACTCTGAACACGACCATTGGAATCACAATACATAATATGAATTTGAAAAGTTGTTCACATAACTAAGGGTGGGATAGGAAAATGGATATGAAAATACATGACTAGGATTAAACAAAATTTGTATAAGTTTTTTGAAATGTTGGGTGATTCCATCATTCCATATTGACACCAAAGGATATTCGTGCTTGTGAGACACATCTTTTAATGCCAATGAATAAATGGGAAAATAAAAGAGAAGCTACATTACTAGATTCAAAATATGGATTAACAATTATAGTTTGAATTGGAGGGAAGATCTTCATCAAGGATAAATGTGTATCAACAATATGCCAAATGGAAAGGATTCCTCCTTGGAATTGAGCTAGTTTTTTTTTCCCTACATAGATTTCAAATTAACTAAGGATAAGTTTTTACAAAACCACAATATGTGTGGCCGGTGGATAAATATGTGGCAACATGCTCATCAAAAAAAATTTAATGTGGGCCAAATGTTGTTTAATTGTTCATTGAAAACAAAATGTTCGATACAAAATGGATTACAAACTTGACCCTCTATTGGACAATATTTACTCTAACAAAGAAGGAGAATAAATTACAATGATTTGATAGAAATGTTTGTGTGAATGGTGGCATGAGCAAACCAAGATGAATACATATGGTGAGGATGGCACAAACCTTTGTTTGGAAAGGATGTGAGGTTGTGCATCGCTCTCAACATAATGTCTAAGTTTGGGAAACAACACTGGCCATTTAGGGGATGTTTCATTGGGAATGGGTCTTTCTTGCAAAGGTACTTTTGTACTATTTACATATGTTTTCCTTGATTGCTAAAATTTTCACCCGATGTGATAAATAATCCTATACCTATAACTTGTGTATGGGCATCTTCCATTTATTTGTGACAAAAATAACAAGAAAAGATCAATAGAAAGAGATGATCAAATGTAAACAAGGAAAAAAAATGTGAACATCTTTTGTACATTGAAAAATGGAAAAATGGGATAGTTCATGCATCAATTATTGAGTTATGTACAATGCATGCCCAAATTATTTAGTGGTTAAAAAGGATGAAAGTATAATGTACTTGATTTAAAATGTAGAAATTGATTTACTCTTATTATTTCCAATGCACCAAAAAAAGGATTATTACCCCCAATAACCGGCCAAGCAAGCAAGAACCACATACTATTGTCTTTGGATTATTTTATTCAAATTGAAAAAAAAAAAAAAACCCATTTTAAATGGGAAAGAATATATCCAAGGGATTTTTATTCATCCATTTTTGTTGATAACCAAGATGCCATCACAACCCTGACATTTGCCTTATAAAAAAAGATTGGATATCAAATCATCCAATTCAATTTTACTTTTCTTGCCTTTGAAGATTGTTTCACAATTTGTGAACTTGAAATTTGGAATTTTCAATTACATCACATTTTTGGGCTCATGTAAGCTTTGACAATCTTAATGCATACTTTTGTTATATTCTATTTGACATTTAATGAAACATAATCTTGTAATTGTTTACAAAATTGTTATTTGTTCTTTTGTTTCACTACGCCAAAAGGTGGTATCCATGACTTGGACATTTTATGACTATGTCTTAAGGCTAGTCATGTAGTTGTCATATACATTAGTAGTCATGACTACAACTACATGACTAGGAGATGCATGAACTAACCAAAGTTAGTCATGTATACGACTATATGACATGAATCATGATTACATGACTATTTATCATGACTACACAACTAGCCAAACAATTATATTAGTATAATTAATGTAGATTGGCCTTATCATCTAAATTATTTGGATTCATTTTTTTGGTTTATTCATTGTGTTTGATGTACATAAAATTTCACCTAGGTATATTATATGTTATAGCTAGTTGACACGGTATAATATTATAAGCAAATAGGTAAACATACATGATGAGCTAGAAATAATTTGTGCATGTTTGATTAATAATATAATATGAAATTGATTTTAAAAATAATACAAATTCTTTGGTTTTACAAAATGATCTTGGTTCAAATACTATTTACAATTAATAGGATGACATAATTTTTTTTAATCAAATAAATTGGGAAAATTACAACAAAGTTTATATTAAATTTGTTGACATCATTAATAAAAACTAGTTGACATGTCTAAATTGAGTTCAGATTGACATGTATATATATTTTTGTAACTTGTTTAATATTTGTAATTTTGTAAATACAATTCTTGGGGCAACAATTATGTTCTTGAAATCTTTTATTTATGTGTAGATTTCTTGTTCATGAGTTGTTTGATTAATCATGGAGGCCAAAAAATAAGGAAAGTAACATAAATCTTTTTTTTGACCAACCCATGGTGGGGTTGAAGAAAAAGGCATTAAACTTTTAAAAAATGGTCTTGGCAAATCTTCGCAAACCATGTCAAGCTTCACCCCCATCCATGAACTACAATGCTGCAATGGAAATAGTCACATGCACAAGGTGAAAAGGATTGAAATCCATAAGCTTGAAGAAAAATGAAAACATCAAGAAAAAAACATGGGGTAGTTTCGGGCATTGGAGAAGAAGAGGAAGAAGAGGCATTGAAAAGGAAAAAAATAGAGATGGAAGAAGTGGAGACAAAAAAAAGGGTTATGGACAAGGGGGGAAAGGCTAAAGAGGACAAAAACATAGTAATCAAAATAGAAATGGAAGAAGTGGAGACAAAAAAAGGGTTATAAATAAAGGGGCAAAGGCTAAGGAGGACAATTTTTAGACATAGTAATCATGACCACATCACAAACTTATCAGGCTTCATAGGTTCATGCAAATTATGTGTGAAACTCAATTTTCATAGGTTTGTACAAAATTTGCATGAACAATATTTGTACATATTCAATATCTTAAATATTCAAACAAATGAAACATTATTTTTGAATGACATACGTGAATATTCATGTTTAATACATAAAAATCACATAATTTTAAGCAAAATTACATCATGTTAATTCCACAAAGTTAGTTAAAATGTTAATTATACATACTTCACATCAATACATCATAAGTAAAAAATAAACATCATTTATATAGAAGTAATATATAGATTTTCATGCCATTTTTACACTTTGAAGCCCATAGATTTTGCATGAACATATTGTTTTACAATTTTCGCACAAATTTTATTGAAATTTTGTGATATTGGAAGTTTGTGATGCAAGGCCAGCCACAATCACAAAGGAACATGTTAATGACAACAAGAATGACATTGAATGTGACCGCCAATAATAGGAAGGGTAAAATATTATGTCAGATTCACAACCAACAAATTAGGAAAGGTTGGTGGCCCTGGTTGTAATAATTTCTTAATAAGGCATCGAAAATTTTGTAATGCACCTTGGAGTCTTGCAAAATGATAGAATAAAAAAACTTGATGGTAAAGAAATGTAAACACCAAAAATGAGACCCTTTAGGAAGATGAAATTGAAAAAGAGGAAGCATGTAAATTATGGGTTTTTCAAGATTGATCATGTTGCAATTTGGATAGAATGAATATGCCCTAGTTAAAAATTTCTTCAAACCTTTTTTGTAGGATGATGATGTTGAACATTCTAAGATTTGGAGTGAGAGAAATTTGACAAAGCTCATCACACCTAGGGAACCATTTCATGTTCTAAATGTGTTCCAAATTCTTGAGACAATAACTATGATGATGTGCACATGTGAAAACAATTACGACACATTAAATGAGCAAGTTGATCACCATTAACAATGGGGAGAGGAATATGTTATTACAATGTTTCTCCATATAGTTGAATAATTAATCAAACAATTAAAGATCTTCTTATTGATAGGTCAAAAATTGAACATCACTACTATGTAAATATGTTTCATTATAGTCCTACAATGGTGGAAGAAAGACCAAAAGAAATCAATGTAGTAAACTTAGATGAACTTAGTTTTGAACTACCAAAGGAAATTCAAACATTTCCGAATTTGACCCAATAGTCCATGAACTTACACAACCTACTATGGTTGCTCCATTTGCTTGCAAGACACACCAAGGGAAAAAAGCCATTAGTGTATTGCTCACAGTCACATGTTGTGACCTCTAATGAATACCTAGATATCCTACCCCAAAAATCCATAGATAAGGCAATTGTAGAAGAAATTAAAGATACCTAGGGGTTACTTAGGGGCTACAAATGGGATTAATTAGGGGTTACCCATGAGGCTACATAAGGCCTACCTAAGAGACTATAAAAATATTTCTTAAGTTAGGGGATACTTAAAGTTACTTTAGGAAGCTATTTAGGTTGCTACATAGGGGCTACTTAAGGATTATCTAAAGACCACATAGGGGCCTACCTATGTTATGGGCTATCAAAAGCCTATGTAGATGGTTACATAGGGGCTATTTAAGATGTTATATAAGGGCTACTTAGGGGCGACCTAAACTAGGAGATATCTAAGGGCTATTTAAAAACCTATTAAAGGAGTTACATAAGGTCTACATTGAGGCTATGAATCAGCCCAAGGTAGCCCCTTATGTAGGCTCATTTTGCCCCTTTTTGTACTATGAATCAACTTTAGTAGCTTTGTAAATAACCCCTAGGTATCCTCTAACCTAAAAAATCCTATCTAGCCCCACAAGTGGGTTCTAGTAGCACCTTGAGTACTTTAAAATATTTTATAAACTAGGTAGGTCCCTAAGTGTCTCCCTATGTAGTATCCTAAGTAATCTTTAAGTTTCCCATAATCTAGGTAAGCCCCTAAATGTTTTCCTAGGTAGTCTTTAGGTAGCCTTCTAGATAAGCCTTATGTAATCCCGTAGGTAGGTTTTAATTGATCTTTTAAATATCTCTTGGTATCCCATAGCCTATCCCGTAGCCTAGATAGGTTGTTGGGTGTCTCCTTAAATAGTCCTTTGATAGACCTTAGGTAGCACCCTAAATGATCCCTAAATATTACCAAATTTAAGATATTCTTAAAGTAAGCTTTGTGTAATCCCTTAAGTTCCCCCCTAGGTATCTCATAACATAAATATGGCCCTAGGTAGACATGTAAATGCAAGAAAAACAAAAGGAGACAACAAAAAAAAAAAAACTCAAATCATCTTGGGCTGAAGAGAAAATTTGAATTCCCTCATTGTTATTCTCTATTGGCACAATCCCATCTTGCATTTTGACTATCCTCTCAATTTCAAGGAAACCTATGATTCTACTACTCAGTTTTACTGTCTTTGTGGCTTAACTTTAATATTTATGATTTCATGTTTTATACTAGTGTCATACTACAATTAGTGTATACCACATATATGTTACATTGAAATGGATGAAATCACCTAGATAGGTTATCTCACACATGTGTCATGAGTCATGATCCTAGACATACAACAGCAGCAGAAAAAACCATAATCTGGTGTAGTGATTCCCTACGCTCATGGTGAGGATGTCCTAAAGGCATGTGGTTGCAGAATTGGGGCTTTGGCAATAATTTGGCAAAACTTTGTAATAATTTGATAATTATTTGGCAATTATTTGGCAAATTTGGTAACTAACCAGAGTTCGACTGGTTTCGACTTTTGAACATACCAATCTGGTCCTGGTATTGGGTATTTCTTTAAAATTTTCATATTAGCCTGGTCCTGATATGGGGGCCTTTATGAAACTTTCACACCAGTTTAGTCCTGGTGTTCAGTCCAAGGCTGATTTTTTTTGCCTGGTATGAGGCAGGTATAAACCTTGGTATTGGAATTGGTATAAGTCAGGTATATACTTGAGATTACCTCACATCTAATATTAATATAAATCTGGTACTGCCTGAGGTCATACCAGCCTAGTAGGGTCCTTGATACCACTGTTCATACCCGTGTTTGTACCAGGCGCAGGCCAATACTGGTCCAACATTGGTAACTACAAGATTTAATTTTCCGTATTTTTCCACCATAGACTCCATTTACATCTTCTCTAACCCCCTCTCCCCTCTCCCCACCCACAAGAAAAAAAAGGGAGGTCCCTTCACTCCATGACACAACTTCTCATTAGTTGCATGGAAATTGTATTCCTAAAATTGGCTGCCACTATTTTTGGCCTAGACTAATAGCCCTTCCTAAGAACACCCATGACATCATAACTATATCTACAGCTTAACAATGATATATGATGTGATGACATTATACATACCATTACAGGTCATAGATAAGACCAAGACATTCCAGCTCCAGATCGAAAAGCTCATTTAATTATTCATTGGTAATGGAAAAGGACAAGATTTTTATTGTGTAAATTACATGGACTAGGTAAGTTAGGTGGTTTAGGTTGGAAATGCAACATGACATCATACATACCATTACAGGTCATAGATAAGGCCAAGACATTCCAGCTCCAGATCGAAAAGCTCATTTAATTATTCATTGGTAATGGAAAACGACAAGATTTTTTATTGTGTAAATTACATGGACTAGGTAAGTTAGGTGGTTTAGGTTGGAAATGCAACATGACATCATACATACCATTACAGGTCATAGATAAGGCCAAGACATTCCAGCTCCAGATCTAAAAGCTCATTTATTTATTCATTGGTAATGGAAAACGACAAGATTTTTTATTGTGTAAATTACATGGACTAGGTAAGCTAGGTGGTTTAGGTTGGAAATGCAACATGACATCATACACACCATTACAGGTCATATATAGATAAGGCCAAGACATTCCAGCTTTCCAGATCTAAAAGTGACACATGTTGCTTGTGATTTTACTGGAAGCTTCTATAGCTCTTGCTCTAGTAATTCCAGATTTGAGGAACTTGGGGACAAAGAAACCCCAATCTTTTTTTTATGTGGCCAACAAGAGATTGGAGAAAGCAAATTTTCTAACCTTAAAATAGCCAGTCTGAAAGCTCTCTGGTTCCTCCAAATGACAAGAAGTTTCTTTGTTTTTTTTGGGGTCAGAGAGTAATAAAAGATAAGAAGGAATAGAAAGGGATGGAAACCTACCTGGAAGGGGCTTGTGTGTGAGGCTAGAGGTGAAGATCACATGTTGTGCCATTACCTTGTACACAAGTGACAAGGACCCTAAATCTAGGGCAAGAAGAACATGAAGAACGTTCCTTCTTGCTATTTGGACTATTTGGGATGTTGTTGATGAGCAGGGTTTCTTTTTCCAATTTTGTGGATGTAGCTGAGGTATCTATCATCTTGAAAGTGATTTAGCCAAATTTGACCACATGTACTAATATGGAAGTAGGAAAAAATCAAAATCTTGCTCTATTTTTGGCTACCTACTGGAACTAATAATAAATGTTTGACTATTGGTAGAATTTTTTTTTTTTCAAAATCTGGCGAATTTGGGCCTTTTTTTTCAATAGGCTAAAATCCTTCCTTATAGGTTGAAATCATATTTTTCAGGTTTTTTTTTCTTTAATTATTATTTTTCAAAGACCAAGGGCAGGGTATCAAAACAATTATTTATTTATTATAGAATTTTAAAAAAAAGTGTTGATTCTTATAAATTTGAGAACAATCAGTTATCTAAGGACGTTTTCACAAGCTGGTAATGAGATTTTTTCAATTGCAAAAATCATTGTCAAGAATTTTTTTAAAAATAATCTTTACTCATCAATAAATATGTCAATAACCAATGGTTATTATTTTTAAAAATCAAATACCCAGGTCAAACAATGAGAGTTATTTTATGAAAATGCATGTGCCAAGTTGGAAGTGCTAGTAGTAGGGCTTAGTGCCAGTGGTGGCTATGTCAAACCAATTGCACAAGTTAGGCCAGCTTTACACTAGGAGTCAAGGCTGAAATAGAAAAAAAAACTTTTCAATCTGCCCCAAGTACTAATAAATGCTGAACTTTATGGCCTTGTATTGGCCCCAAGGCTGAAAAAAGGATACCATTAAATTTGGGAGGCCAATTTGCAACCCTTGGGGCCAATGTTCCAGCATTTATTATTGTTCTGACGTCAATGTTGTAGCATTTATTAGTGACTTGGGGCCAATTTGCAACCCAAAGTTGGCCCCAAGATTTTTTGGCCCTGCCCATGTTTGTTTACTCTTTCACCTAATCATGCAAACCTTGTTGAACCCTTTTCTTTTTTCTTATCCCTTTGTCCATTTTCCTAATATACGGTGTGTCTATCAATAAAGTTTTACAGGGTTGAATTGAAAAATTGGTGAAACTTAGTTTCATTGAGGCATTAGTTTGAGATACAAAACATTTTTTAAGCCTATGGCTTTTTTTCTAGCCTAAAACTAAGCCTAAGAACTTGGCCTTTTTTCCCCCCTTTTACACTACCCTAGGTATCAACATGTTGAAGGTATGGAAAGGATTTGGATTTTAGTCTAAACGTCATTGAATCTTATATCAACAGTGTGTGCAAAGTTTGATACTTAGTTGATAACCAACCCTACTTTCCATACCTACCCAACATTGGTTCTTACCCCTATTCCATAAGACATAAATGTGGGAGGGACCTAACATCCATTAATAGGCAGAAAATCCCTCCCACTCTTAATTAATAGGTGTAATATCACCCCTGTTTTCAATGAGCAATTTTCATTGATATATATAGTGCTTTCCAAATACACCGTGAAATTTCTCTAAGTTTATTTAATGAAAATTATTAATTAAACTAGGACTTAGATCTTTCCTTTCTCCATTTCCTTCTTCCTCCTTTTTGTACAATTTCTCGTGATAAAGTTTGGCATGTGTACGTTATTATTAAATTGTGGATAATTTGGTTTTGGATCAATTTGTAATGGGGTTATTGATTGCTAGGATTGCAAGAACATATAAGCCATATTTTATGGGGTTATGTGCCTTGCCAACCATTGTTGTTAACAATTTTTCAATTACATGTCATTTTCAATTTTGTTTCAATTGCACAATTATATTCATTTGGAGAAATTCCATATTCATGGCTTCAAAGGCAAAGTTGTAGTCCTTGAATATATGTTTTCAATGCAATGTTTTATGCTCAATTTAGAAATCATATGAACCTTGTTTAATGGATTTTAATGGTTAGGAGTCAAGTTGCCAATTTGATTTTTTTTTGTCATATAAACTCTTAGTTTAAAAATCTATGTGGAGAATGAAAACTCACTTTTGATATTTATATTTTAGGAACTTTCCAATGGTATATTGAGTTCCCATTTTCGAACATTTTTGCCACCTACACTTTTGCCCCAAATATTTGTGATTCCCATGGGATTATATTTCCCCAAGTGCTTTTCATTTGGATTATAAGGAATTCCCATATTAATGAATGGGTTTTATAACTAGTTTTCAGTCACAAATGTCACATGCAATTATTATAATGTCTAATCACCTTAGACAAGTCACAAAAGACAATAAATGGCACATTATGTGACACTTAGTCTCAAGTGTAGTTGCATCCTTCATGTGATTAAACTAGGGTTTTGTGATTACATTTGCAATTGCATTTGCAATTCACTCATGACCAAACATATAAACATGTGCATATACATATGATGACATGTGTGCATACCTATTATAGAAGTTTAAAAAGGTAGGTATTGTAGCCTGGGCTAAACAACCTGCCTAACTTAGTTACCCAGCTAAACCAAGTGCCTACCTACCTACACCTAAAGCTACCTAATCTAGACTACTTATTTAACTGCCTACATAATGTAATTACTTTCATAGCCTAATGTACTTAAATTAATTAGCTAACCTACCTACTTGCCTACTTAAACTAAAATGATCTAATTTAACCTATCCACATAGTTAGCCACCTAGCTATCTAACCTAGTTATTTAACTATTGAACTAACGTGCTTACCTTCCTCACCTTCCTAGCCTACCTACTTAACTAACCTAAGTACCTACCTAGCCTAGGTACCTATGTAGCCTAACCCATGGAAGTCAGTCTTTGTATATTTTAGGAAACACCTGAGATATAAAGGTATTTTTCAGTTTGTTATGAAATAATGGCATTTTTTAAAAAACTAATTATATTTTATAATGTTATGAATATATTATAAATATATCCCATAATGAATTAGTATAAACACCTTATTTACATTGAAATAAAATATAAGTTATTATTTTCCAATAATTGCACTTCATATATTTTTGCACATTGTTTGGAATAAAATGGAAATGACCTCCCCAAGAGCCTCACTACCTAGTTTAACTTAACTAGCTACCTAGTCCAATCTACCTATCTAAACCACCTAGCTTACCTAGTCCATGTAATTTAAACACAATAAGAAATCTTGTCCTATTCCACTACCAAATTTTAATAATATAGTAGTTAAAACAAACATTTCCACTATTTTTGAACCTAGTTAGTTTCAGTGGAAAAAGACTAGTTGATTAAGATATTTTTAATGTTACCGTGTTTGGTCATTTTGGATGACATGTTTCATTAAGTTTATTATTTTTTAAATGGTGAAATTGAGGTTCTAAAATAGATGATGTGAACTAGTGGAAATGTCAAAAAAATGTTAATGCAATTTTCCATTAAGAATTAGTGCACTTTTTCACTAACATTTACTTGAACATGAAATTCTTACATGGTAACCTAGGCCATATTAGAGAACTTATTGCCCATTTATGAATTGCCATGTGGCAACCTAGTGCTAACAAATGAATTTTTTGACCCCATTGTGTGATGCCATGTGACAACAATAGCCTAATCAAATAAGGTTAAATGACATGATTTACAAGGTTTAACGTAAGTAGTCTAGGCTATGAAGCTTAGCCTAGGAAGCCTAACCTAGACTAGGAATGTAGGTGGGTTATTTACACAAGGAGCCTAAATCAATTATGCCATTTACGTAGGTTGTTGATGTGAGGACTTGAACCTTTCACCACCACTTTGAAGATTCAAGCTCTTAACCATTGCACCATTATTTTTTTGGGTAACAAAACTACCCATAATAAAAATATAAACAATATAATTTAATACAAATTAAGTTTTATAAACATATATACCTTAGTTAAGCTAGGCCTAGCTTAGCCTACTTAAGTTAACATAAACATATATAGGCTAATTCAAGCTACGTAGGATACCTAGGTTAAAATAGATTAATCTAGGCTATGTCATAGGATAACCTAGGTCCATCTAGACTAACATAGGCCTAACTTAAAACAACCTAGAATATTTAAGTTGATTAAGGTTAACCTAGGTTGACCAAAGCTAACTTAAGCTAACCTAGGCTAATATAAGTTAAATTATGTTGATTTAAAGTAACTTAAGTTTAATGTAGGTTGATGCAAATAAAACAAAATAAATCTTAAGTTAAATAAACATTAAACCTAAATTAACCAAGGTTAAACATAGGCTAATCAAGGTTAAACCTAATTTAAGCCTAGGTTAAACCCAAACCTAGGATATTATTGGTCAAGTTAATATAAATTGGAGTTATTTTGGCTAAATCATGTTGACATAGGCTAATATAATCTAAATTTAAGTTAACCAAGGTTAAATTATGGTTTAACTTAAATTAATTTAAATTAAACTAAGGTTAAAACCAAAATAACCTAAATTAAACCAAGGTTACACCAAAGTTAACCTAAGATAAATTAAGGTTGAAATTAAGTTAAACCGGGTGAACCAAGGTCAAATTTAGGCTAATCAAGGTTAAACTTAAGTTAAACCTAAGGTAACCAAGGATAAATTTAGATTAATCAAGGTTAAAATTAAGCTAAACTTAAGATAAACAACTTGGCTTGGTTAAATCTTGGTTAACTAAAGTTAAATGTAGATTACACCTTATAGGTTAACTAGAGGCCAATAACTAAAGTTAAACCTAGGCTAACCAAGGTTAAACCTAGGCTAACCAAGGTTAAACCTAGGCTAACCAAGGTTAAACCTAGGCGTAACCTAGGTTAAATATAAGTTAATCAAGGCTACACCTAAATTAACCTCAACCAAACCTAGGTTAAAATTAGATTAACCAAAATGAAACTTAGGTTAAATTTTGGCTAATGAAGATTAAACCTAAGTTAACCAAAACTAAACCTACATTAAATCTAGGTTAATCAAGGCTAAACTTGGGCTAACCAAAACTAAACCATTGCCAAATGAAAAGGTAACCAAAAGTGAATTAAATTAAACCTAGGTTAAACAAGGTTAAACTTAACCTAAACTTAAACTTATCAAAACCAAACCTTGGTTAATCAAAATTATTTACTTAAACTAAAACTAAACTAACCAAGGTTAAACTTAAAATAACCTTGACTAAACTCAAGTTAAATTTGGGCAAACCGAATTAAACCTAAAATAACCTTAAATAAACCTAAGCTAAAATTGGGTTAACCAATATGAATATTAAGCAAAGCTAAACTAAGTAAAACCCAATCTAAACCTAGGTTAACCAAGGCTAAACCTAACCTTGACTAGACCTAGGTTAACCTTGTTTAAGCCTAAATTAACCAATGTTAAACCAAGGTTAACCAAGGCAAATCCAAGGTTAATATAATATAAATTTTGGTCTCTTAATAAAAAATTAGTAAGGCATGATTGAATTTCAAAAGGACAAGAATTCTTATTATGTTACTTAGCCTATTCACCTAGCCTAGGTACCTACTACCTACCTAGTTACCCTACTTACCTACCTAGCTTGTATATTTACTTAGCTACCTAACCTACATATGTAACTTAACTTGCCTAGCCTAGCTATCCACCTAGCCTACCAAACTAACCTATCTATGTACCTAGCCTAGATTATATTTATGTCACCTACTTATGTACCTATTATCAAGCCCAAATTTACCTATCATCCACCTACCTATAAACTACATGCCTCCCTATTAATTACAACTCCTATAACATTTTTATTCATCTATTCAACCAATTCTACAACATAATAATAATAAATTACTACACATGAAATTAAACATCGAAATGTAAATTTAATAGGACATATCGCATTTGCAAAAACTTGTTTGTCATTTGTCATTCAATGTGATGAACTACAGTTGACATCAATTCATTTTTCACCCACCTTTTCATCCAAAATGCATATATAATAATTATAACAAATAGTTACATTTGCAACTACAAATTGGCATATGCCAAAATTTAATTACACCTATGCTTGTAAGTGCATGTGATTTGGTGACATATAGTGTTATAACAAGTGCAATCATAAATTTAATTGATTTGAACACTAGTTGCAACATAGGGTTGAAATAAACAATATTTTTGGTAGTGTCATGAGTGCTTGGGATTAATTTCCTTGCACTCTCCCACATTTGCGAGAATGTTCTTGAGTATGAAGACATTATTTTAGCCCATATTTTTTCTTGTGTTTCAACCTTGGTCATTGAATTCACAACATTTTTTGTCCTAAAATTCAAAACACTCTAAGATTCCAACCTTCAAAGTGATTCCCACTTTGGAGTGCTTGGGATTCACCTCCTTTGCACTTTCCTAGACTTGCAAAAATGAGCAAGAGTTTCATGACACTGCACCAACCCGCATTCCCTTTTGTGCCTTAGCCTTTTGCAAGCCCAAAACTAAGGTTGTGACAAATTGACTTTCAACCTTTAAATGATTGTTCCCCTTACATGTTCTTGGTTTTGTAAGGTGGCCCTTCTATAGTATTTAATTTTTCAAAAGGTGTCCAATGGTCCAAAAAAAGGTCCAATTTGGACAAGGTTTGAAAAAGTTTGATTTTTCAAACCTTGTTCCAAAGTTATGGGACACCTTAGGACTTTAAATTTCTTAAAGTGAGAATGTGTTCAAGGGAGTCTTGGGAGTGCCTCCCAATTCCACTTGGAAGTAGTTGTTTTTCTTCATCCAAGAAGGACATTTTGTTGTCCATCCCTAAAGTCAATTGGACACCCAAGTTAAGGTGGTAACACGAACAACTTGTTCCCTTGCGCGAAAATGTGCCTAATGTTAGCTAACAGATATCCTACATCATATCTTTATAAACTGTGCTCTTAGCATTTCAAGTTCAACTAATTGACAATGTCAAATAAAAACATGGAAAAGATCATAAGTAAACCTTTTGATATGATTATCGCTATTGTGAATATATACAAGGTATTGCCATGTAGAGGAGATAATGGAAGAAAACTAAATTAAACCATAAAACCAAATGTACATAGAGGTAATTACCTCCTTACTAACCTTAGATCTATCATCTTATCTCACCTTTTAACCAAAGGAAAATAACCTATAACCTTGGTTAATCTACCCTATTCCAGTGAATATTACCTTATTTACACACCATACTAATGTTAATTTTTATGACAGTTATAAATTTCTATAAGGGAACCACATTCAAAATATTATTGGAGGGTACTCTTTTTTGGCATACAAACCCACAATTATTCCCCCAAAAAATTACACCCACATAATAATTCATGTATTCTCCAAGTACATTTTTAACACCTTTTCTAAACATCTACTATTAATTAAAATTATAAAGAATAGGAAACCAAATAGGTTCCCCATTGCCCATATGCTAATGGGTCTTTTCATCTTCTCCTAAATTTATAGCAACATTCCAAATCAATCCTCGACTTCCTATATTAGTGGCAAGTTAGTTGAGACTAGAATCCCCATTCTAAAATCTAGCTATTCTAGCAACTTCATTCCTTAATAATGAGAAAGCAACTAGAGAGTGGTAAGCTTCTGTACCTACCAACAATGATTAAAAATTCTAGGAGGCCTTTTGGACTAACTAGATTTTAATAATTACACTTATAAGATTATCTTGAACCATTTTGAACCTAATCACATAAAGATAAAATTATAATGGAGGATAAATTACATCATAATCTAGTTCCACAATATCTTTGCAAAGAATTATTCCCCAAGGGTCCAATGGGACAAATTACCTAGGTGGAAAACAATGTACAAAAGGTAAAAGTAGATTATGATGAACTTTTATGAATGTGTTAGTACTTGTTTTTTTAGTTCTATCAGGCATTATTGCAAAGAGCCCAAATGAAACATGATAAGTATAGCAAAAGGATCAATATATTGAAATGTGACCAATTAATCCTTCCAAGTTTTTAAAAAATCACCAAACCACTCAAAATTCAATCAAAGGTAGATTATTGAAATCAAATATCCTTGAAGTTTCCAACCATTTATAAACTTTTTCCTTATAATCAATTTATGGAAATCATTCAAAACTTTGGACATGGTATTTCTAAGGTTTATGGCACTTAAGGGTAAAAAATTCAAAAAGAAAATATTGTAATTTATGGAGATAAATAGACTTTGCAAAACATGCAAATTTTGAAATTTCAACTTTTATTGGATCTAATAATTCATCTTTAAAGAAGAGTACAACCACTTCTTTTTTATTTAAATACAGACTTTCCAAAAGGGCTTTTAGTTGCTATATTTGGTTCAGTGTACCGTGCGTTCACCCTCAATAGGATGAATGTTTTTCATGTTATTTAGACACATGTTAGGAATGTTAATTTAATTGTTGAATTAAGACACAATTAGTTTAGTGATGAATTGGGTTAACATAGTTAACAATGTTTTAGTTTGGAACTAGTTTAGGTGTGAGCGCAAATTGGGTTATTTAGTGTTTGGGATATCATCCCAAGTTATGAATCTTCAAATCATCAAAAGTGATTTGAAATTAAAACATAATTTTTTTTTTACTTTACAAACTTTTTTAATGTTTTATGCAAGTTTCATTTACACATGCAGTTTTGTTTCATTTTTTATTTTGTGTTTTGGGTTTGGATTCTTGCTTGGTCCAAATGAGTCATATTTTGAATCACCAAAAGTCATGTTTAGTTGCTATGCAAAACTATATTTATTTTTATTGCATTGGGTTTTTAATTGTGTTTATGCATGAGATTCGTTGCAATAGGTGGTGGAAAATTATTGGTTAACACTGGGTAGTGTGTTTTGTGTTGTGTTTGGCAATTGGAACACTATTTGGGGAGTTGAACCCCAATTGGACTTGGGTACTTAGAACATGAAGGTTTTGTTGAAGAGAAAAAAAAATGGCAAGGAAGGGGACTTTGGTTTGCCATAGAAGGTCCCTTTCTCCTCCTTTTTTTCGTTTTTTTTATCTTTTTCACTTTGTATCTTAATGTAATGAATTATTTCAATTAGTAGTGAATTATGTCAAGTAATAATGAAACATGATGATTACATAATGACCTTATGGTGACATAATTTTCAATAAGGTGAAATGACTAAGGTGGGGTGAACTTATTTCACTTTTATGGTTTCATCATTATTTAGGCTAGTGAATTGCACCCCACTTTTGGATTAATGGGTATGGAATTTGCAAACCACCTACCTAAGAAACATAGGATGAAAATGAAAATATGTAATCACAAAGTAATGTGCAAAAATCTCAATTTGAATTGTAAACATTCAAGGCGCAAGAATTATAAGTTTGGTGAACCTATTTAAAGATTTGGATCTTGATAAAGTTGCTTCCAAAAAATAATTAGCCACCTCATGTTATTAATTTTAATAACATTCTTAGAATATTTATAACATGCAACATCAAAATTAAAAGAAGAATGCAACAATGTGTTACCTATAGTCATCAAATCTACAAAAAAAGACTTGAGGTACTCACGGTGAAATGGATAAGATCAAAATTATTTAGGTTTCAAAATTGAAAAACAATGTTCAAAGGTTCACAATTGTATGTTCAAGGAAACATGACATTAACAAGAAATAAAATTGTTGCAACCCTGCAAAAATTTATTCATAAATTAGACATCGTAGATTTGGAAAATGTGCGAGGGAATAAAAAAAGGAAAAGGGAGAATTTATAGGACATCAAAGCTAGATGTCAAAATCTCTCCATGGTAAAAATTAATTGCTTGTAGTAGGTTGGGCATGTTTATCCATGTTAGAGATCAATCACTTGTAATAGGTCAATCATGGTAGTGGGAGGTGTGTCTTGAAGGGGTGGAAGTTGGGAAATAGTTAGGCTTACGGCTACCACCCGACTTAGGATGGAAAATGCTTGCATCCTTTGCAATGTGATTGAGATTTTTTGTTGAAGAAAAGTAACCAAAATAGAAAGAGGAGGGCCTTCTGGCCCTTTCAAGCTCCAAATGGCATTAACACAATAATGTAAAAACACATTGGCTTGGTTATGTAGACATCCAAATACGTCAATTGCTAATGCGAAGAATTGATTAATGGGGTGTGGGTCATGATAGTTCCTTTCTTTGGCTTGAACTACATAAAAGGCAACGAATCCTTGAGTTGCACAACATTGAAGAAGTAAATATGCTTGGATTGGGTCGGCAATGACAATGTTAGCCAGGGTGCAAATGCCATCTTTGGTGAACATAATGTCAATTCGTTAACAAGAAGAGTTGAATGTGGATGAAAGAAATGCATGTAGTTGTTTTTGTTCCACGTGGAAGCCAACATTTTGCATAATGGTGGCAAAGGTGTCACAAACTACATCATGAATACCCATGCACTTGTTGCCATGAGCGCAATGTAAAAGGTGAATACCCATAGGGTCAATGGGATACGTGTGCACACATTGAAGGATACTTATAATTGAAGGATGGGGTAGTTTGAGTTGTGTTTGAAGTGCTATGGAAAAAATTGGGGAAGATAATTGAAAAGTTGGGAAGAATATTCAAGCTATAATCCATGTGCCCCCCCTAGGCCATAACATGATAAAATTAGGGCATGATGGACCTTAGATATTTTATTAGAGAGCATGTTGGAAAGGGTATGATGGTGCAAACATTCCAAGATGGAATCTTGAAGTCAAACCATTTGTTAACCAATGAGTTATTCAAATGGAAGAAAACATGTGCGAGTTGGGGGTAGTAAAAGATCACATGCTGCTTTGAGGTGTTGATGGAAAGGAAAGGTGTTATTGTCAACTTGTGCCAAGGGATCAAAAAGGGAAGGATAATGATCAACCATAAAAATGGTAGCTATGATCGAAGTTACAAAGGCCCAATTCCTTAAATAGGATGTTGGGGCGATGGTGGTTATTGACATGAGGCTGACGCCACTAAATGTGATTAGAGAGAAGCTTGTTTACGAGCTAAATATCCTTTTGGGTTATCAAAGGATCTTGGACCTAAGAGGTGCCCAAACATTTGAAAGAAATATGTGTCAAAAGAAATAAGGAACTTTATGAAGCTGGAAAAAAGAGGTGTGCACTGTAAGAGATATGATGGTCGTTGCACAAAACAATGAGTTAGAATTCCAAAGGCTACCTGAACATCACCCATTTTAAGGAGAAGGTCCATGTATTGAACATATTTTAGTAAGGCATATTTGATGACGGATGATGTGAATGATGGGGTGCCCAATGGAACCTCTAAGACTCCAATTCCTTCTGATGGGGTGGTAAACTAGGACGGGGTGTTGAAGTAAAGTAGTAGGTTAGAGGGTGACCATGTTACACATTTATGAGGTTGGATAAAAAGACCCATCGCATAGAGTTTGGTCTAGAAATGTTCATATACAAATGATATAATTGTAAAGGGATTTATGATGCACGTGTCATTTGCAATGGATGGAAATAGTCAAGAAGGGAAACAATTAGTTATAGAATGTAAAGCCCTAAAATGGGTTAAAACGAATAGTGATCTTCATAAGAGATCACTTTGATGGGTTCCCATGGTAGATGGGATCATTGTGACATTGCTTTCATGATTATGGTGGTTATAAAATAAGGGAGACTCAAATGCATAGATGCCCAAACAAAAAGCATGAGTTGTATGATGTCTCCATTTGTTGCATGAAACTCTTGAAATATGACCCCTTTTGACACCGAATTAAAGGCATTTGCCAGATCCAACTTGAAAACAACCTAGTCATGGTGAACGTCCAAGGTGCACTTAACGCCATGGATTACTATTTCACAACCACCTTTAGTTGTAACTCCAAATTGGTGCATGGAGAAATGTGTTGCAAAGGCATCACAAAATTGAAGACATAAAACGTGGCTTGAGAGTTGATATAATGTTTCCCTCATTACAAGGGGATGAACATTGCCCGGAGGTTTGGTCATGGTTAAGATGCAGGCTTCACCAAGGACATGTGTCATTCAAGGTGGAGTGTGATTTTGTGCGATGTGAAAACAAAGTTGAAACAACTAAGGGAGTCCATTTACTGAATCTTCTAAGTGAAAATAATTCCAAAGGTGTTCATAACCATATTAAAAAGACCACTTGTTGATAAATGTGGCATGCGTTTGAATGCCAACTTGAAGGAATCAAAAAAGAGTTCAAAGTTTTAGTTTGGTTCATAGTCATCAAGGAAAAATAAAAAATAGTTATTTGATTCAAAATGTAATGCAATGAGGGTTGAAGTGGTGGTGGAGGATGTGGGTGTAGGGGATAATGGTGCTAAAACTTGAAATGCACGAGAATAATCCCTTACACATACAAGAACTAAATTACGGAAAAAATGTTTATGAATTGGAGGATCTTGTTGGGGAAGAGTTACTAAGTTTGAATATGTCGCCAAAACTTGGGCTCGTAGAAAAAATTCCATTTACAAGTTTTCCCAGTCACATGTTAGGAAGCACTTAAATTGGGCTCATGTTTCTTTATGTTGTGTTACCTTGCCACGAAGGAGCAAAACGAAACACCATTGGGGTAATAAAAGCAAATGCTAAACAACCACATCATAAGGGTCATGTGCCAACTTATCCAATGGAAAATGAAGCACCACTTGTACATCACATCGAAAAATGATAGGGATGCGATTATATAATCAAAAACAACAAAAGCCCAAATGAAAAGACCCAAGGACATCTAATGACAAAACCCAAGTCCAAATTAATGTAGGTGAGGTTGGGTATTAGGTTGGGATGGTTGTAAAGGTTTGGATTGGATGAATTAGATGTTTGATAAGAACGTTGATGACGAGTTAACCTTCCATTGGTAAATTGGTGCACACATGTGGAGTAAGAAACTTTAGGTGGAAGTTGTGAACACGTTGAGGAAGTGAAGGTAGGTTGAGAGGTCTAGTTATGGGTTATTATGGGGGCTGAAAAAGTGGAAGGGGGAAAAGGTCCTACTTGTGCATGATTTAGGGGGTTTGGGAAAGTGTGGGGTTGGGATCCCACATTCACATGAAGGGTTGGGGGTTGGTAAGTGGAACTAATAATTTGTGTGTGGTTTGTTGAATTGAGAAGGGGAATTAGTGAATGGTTTGTGGTTTGGATGGGAGGAAAAATTAGTGGGTGGTTCGTGATGGCACATAATAAAGCAAATGGGTAATGGGAACTATGAGGTTTGATGAAACATGATAAGCTAGGGGACATGGGACGTTTGGTGCCCATGATCAGGAAGGAAGCTTGTTAAAAACATAGGTCCCACCTTTTAAAAACTAACTATTGCTATAGGGGAATATTAAATTTATAAAACCAACCACATAATATTAAACAAAATGAAGGGAAAAAAAAAAAAAACCCCATAGGGGTCCTTAGTTAGGGTTGTATGCCAAAGCCAAACCCCAACTTCGCTATAAGTTTGGGTGTTGTGATCATTATATTATTGGGTTCAACACGACTGGAACACCTTAATACCAAGATATTACAAGCTTCACTTTTTGTTCCTAATCTTAGTTTTGCAATGGAAAGCTTGTTGTGTCTTCACATGCTTGTAAGACCCACCATAGTGATCAAGGTTAGTTGGCTGGTTAGGTGACCTAATAAAATATGTATTTTATTTTGTGTTGGCTTTTACTTGCATTGTATGGACCTTATAAGACCAAGTTTGATTGCTCTCAATGGCTTTCCCTTGATGCTTGGGTCCCGCAATTTGCCTATGTCACAAATTAAAAGTAAAGGGAAGGGACATGTAAAAAAAAACCTTATTTTAGCCTTTTAGTGTATTGGTACTTCAAGTAGAGTGGCCTTTAAAGGAAAACACAGTCTACATCTATGTGTTTATTTTTTGAAGGTAGTTGGATGGTTGTTTTTGACCCTCTCTAAACCCTAAAACGTTTTTCTACAAACCTAGAGCCATTTGTTGTTCCGTGATGCATTTATTACTTTTCATTATATGCTTACATAGTGTTGTAAGCCTATAACCATGGCAATTCTTACATGTCCCCAAAGATCTAGGCTTCTCTAGTTTGAATTGGTTATTACAAGTTCAAACCTTAGGCCTTGTTCCATTAAGTCATCACCCCTAGGGAAAGTGGTGGCTATTATTCCTGAACAGTCATGCCTAAAAAAAGTAGTTGCAATAATTTTGCCATTACTACTACAATTCTTTCAAGTCCTTAGGGTATAATCCCTTTAACTCATGACAACACAATAACCTCAACAACATTGGTAAGTACTTCAAATTCAAGAACCATCTAAAGTTCTACATACCTTATTTCTTCTCTCCATTTCGGACAAAACACCAAAAAAAACACACACACACACACACACACACACACATTTTTACAAAACAAATTCACAACACATGACTCCAAACCTGGGACCACAATCAAGTTTGTTGAAAGGAAAAAAAAAAAACAAATTTGTGGAAACATTATTTACTTACCTAAAATCCTTTTTGTTGTGTTAATTGTTACTTTCAAACTTGCGTTTCCCCTCACTAGTCTATCCTCTTTCAAAAATAAAAGTGATCGAGCCCTATGCCCATCACTAAAGCTATTGCAACGATTATGATGATGAAACAAACCTTTAACTTTTCAACCTACTTTCTATCTTTGCCATCGTTGTAGTGACCAAATCAGTTTTTAGGAAATTGGACCCTAGACGTTAATCTAAAGTGCGCAAATACTCGCATGTTGAGAATTAGTTTTGCATGATGTTCGATGAAGCTTTGAGATGTTTTCCTTTTAACAACTTTTTACAAGCTATGATGAAAAACTTATTCTAGAGATGATCCTTTCTTTTGAATGCCTCCACTATTGCTACATATATTTTCATTGTTCCTACTTGTACAACTACTATAAAAGGTCCACAAGATGAGCAAAAGAATGGTTGTCAAATTTTTGCATTGTTGTGTGGGTGCAAATCATGTAATTAAAGGAATTAAAGGACTTGCCAAATCTAGTTTACATTACATCTTGTTTAGTTTGAAAAATAATCATATATTATATTCAAATGAAACAAATATATATATTTGGACATGGTGTTCATTTACTTATGAAGTTCCAATCCTACGAATTCAAAATCATTTTATTGTGTTGGGAAAGTCCTTTTTAACAAACACATCTTTGGGTGATATCATTAGTACTAATCACAAACATAACATTTCACAACTTGTGGAAAATTTATTCATTTGTAATTCATACGTTTCACACATTGATATCATGCATTGAAAACACATTTGACACACAAATTTATAGGAAAACGTAAAATTCGTATGACATTTGTTCATTCATAAGTTCGTACCTCATTTGTGAACACATTTGTTTGTGTGTTAAATGTGTTCTTAATGCATGACATTCGTGTGTAAAATTATGAACCTATGAATGAATGAATTTTGCACAATTTTCATTATTGATTTGTTGCATTTGAAATTTGGGAAGTAACCATTCCAAAGAATGGTGGAAGAACTAAAATTTTCCAAATCATATTCCAAGGCCTTTTAAAAAAAAATGCTTCAACAACTATATTTCATGTTTGTCCATTGCATGCAAAAATATATGGCCTTAAAATTTTCATTGGAATAAAAAAATGGAAATTGTTACAAATAATTTATAATTATGATGTCCCTTTTTAGGAATCATGCTTCTAAACTTTGAAAATTCATAACTAAACTAGTTGGTCCCTTCTGGGACCTGGAGTGGAGGTAGGCCTATCGCTGTCTTTTATTGACTACGTCCCTCTCTCTCTCAAGTAGAGTAATAATGCTCCTGCAGCACTAACCTAACCGTTGTCAGCTTGGGTCACTAGAGAGAGTCGACACAGACAGAGCGGATGATGATATTACACTCTTCCTCTGCAATATTACCTAGTCATTACCTATTAAGAAAAGGTGAGGACTTCGAAAATTTCACATAGCCTGTTGTTTCCAGCAACTACAAACACAGTGAATGATTGCTAGTCACAGTATGAGACTTGGAAAAAAGAACAGTACTAATTTG
>Ga0116231_10003217_pt1 | contig 34075 bp, 33 predicted proteins | sample S1TSphgellanicum_2_FD_89695 | JGI IMG/M metagenome (GOLD analysis project Ga0116231, IMG submission 89695) | Host-associated microbial communities from peat moss isolated from Minnesota, USA - S1T2_Fd - Sphagnum magellanicum MG | ecosystem: Host-associated > Plants > Peat moss > Unclassified... | reverse complement strand
TGAGATTGAAGAAGGCGGAGTTCAATCCATTCGATTGAAGGCGGAGTTCATCCCATAAGATTGAAGGCAGAGTTCAACCCATTAGATTGAAGACAGAGTTCAATCCATGAGATTGAAGAAGGCAGAGTTCAATCCATTAGACTGAAGGCGGAGTCCAACCCATTAGATTGAAGGCAGAGTTCAATCCATTAGATTGAAGGCAGAGTTCAACCCATTAAATTGAATGTGAGTTCAAACCCATTACATCCAAGCAAATGTTCTTGGTTTTTTTTGTTCAAATCCTTCAACATTTTGAATGCCAAATTTTTTATCAGGATTTTTTATGTAGCATTTGATCCTTTGGATGATGAGTACTTTCCCTATGATGTCCTTAACAAATGCACCATATATGTTTCCACAGAACACGGGCTTTGCATTTCTTTCTATTTCTTAATTAACAAAAGATTTCTTAGGTCACTTGCCTACATCAGCAAATGTCGCAAGAAACAATTTGGGTACTGATAAATTGCACATTCAATGAAGTAGCTGAGTTGACATGAAACACAGAACTCTGAAGATTGTATTTCTTTTGAAAACAGGGAACATTATTATAGGCAGCTCAAAAACACAGAATTGAAGTCGAACTGCACATTGAAGGCAAACCTCAAGAATTGCAATGTTGCAGAGACTAGCAACCTCCTGAGCCATTGAATCCTCCAAATTCAATCATCCCAGTGTACGTACTACTTCCCCATCATCAGAACAATCAAGGTACCAGTTCAAGAAGGATGAAGTAATAACAACACATGCAAATTCTTGCAACAACAAAAAATGTCAGGTTCAGCTGAGCTTGAGCTTGAGCTCCTTACAAGGAACAGTAGCAAGTACTTGCCAGCAGCAATGCCAGATTGTTTGGACAATTCTCTTTGTGTGTTTTCCCTGTGTTGAAATCTGTTGTGTGACCTGCAATTTGAAGCTGACAGTATATTCTTGATTTGTCAACATCCTATTCTAGGGAGGTTGACAGCTGATTGGCAATGGCAGCCAAGGACTCGGATGCAGTGGCTCCAGCTTTCTCCCGAGCAAGACCCAAGAAGAAATCAGTGAGAACATTCTCGTATGCTGGCATCTTAGCATAACCTGGGAAGTAGTTGATGTCTATGATGTGATAATGGTTTCCAACTTTTGTATCTCTGATTACATCAAAGTTGAAGAGGCGCAATCCAAGTGCCTCTCTCAACCCATTTGCCATATCAGCAATGAAACTTGCAGGTGGGAGCTCGGCTTTTGAAAGATTCTCATCAACCAAAGCCCCAGACTGACCTGAAGCAGCAGCCATGTTGGAGATTTGTGAGAAGGAGACAGGTCCTTCCATACTCTCGATCTGATCTTCATGTACATCTGGAAGAGATATCCGCCTCACACATTTGATGTACTCACCTGCCACATACACTTTGAAGATCACTCCTCCATGGTTGACAAACTCTTGAAGCACCATTGGAGGCTTGAGTTTTGCAAGCCCTTCAATGTTGAAGATGAGAAACATGGCATGAGATTTTGCACTTCCGTCTGCCACCAAGGGTTTGGCGATAACAGGGAATGTCAAGCAAGCAATGGCTTTGGCATTGCTCAACATTTCTGCATTCTCAACCACCAACTGGTTGGGGATGCCACAAGTTGCACGACCTTCGGAGATCTGAACCTGAGCTACAGCTTGCAACATGGAAATGCGGTTGTGAAGCTTCTCAATGGCTTCAGGGGCATCCACAATGATAACACCCGGGTGTCTGACTTCATAATCTGTGAGCTGCTTGCTCCATTCCTCTCCTGCTAGCTTGTGGATGATGGCATCAAAGGGTCCTTGTTCCTCCAATGGCTTGCAAGTATCTACACATACCAAGTTCACTCCTTTGCTTCGGGCATGGTCAATCAAAGATGGTTGCACAAAACTCCGTATTTTCTTCTCTGCCAATGCATACCCAACTTCAAATAATGCTACCTCCCCTGACATCTCTTCTTCTCCTTTACAAAACCACAACCCCTGGGGAACTACCCACCCAAAACTAACACTCAAAACTTTTCCCTGTTTGTTTTCTCCTGTGTGAAAACTGTTGAGATAACTGCTGCTGCTGCTGCTGCATCATCATATCATTCCCATCTAATGTGAAAGCCTCTCAACATTACTGTCTGCCACGCTCCTCTCCTCTGTCCTCTTTACTTTTGTTCTCAGAGGAGTCTGTGATGAAAAGTTCTTCTTCAACAAACAAACCCTTCACACCTTTGCAAACATCATCCCATAGACCTGGGTGGAAACCAGATCCTTCTTGCACCTTCTGAAAAAACATGAAAGAAAAACCACAGCCCACTTTGAGAAAAAACAAAAGAAAGAAAGAAAGAAAACCCACCACAATGCAACCTTCAACAAAACCACAAAAGAAGGACAAAAACAGAAAGCGGTCTACTTTTGGCAAGAAGGAGATAGATTAAAAAAAACCACTGACACAACACTAAACTCTTGAACGATTCTCCACAAAAATAAACAAAAAAACAAACAAACACAGAGATCAATGAGAACAATTCTCCACACAAACAAACATACAAATAAACAAAACACAGAAATCAATGAGAATTTCAATTTTAGGAACAAATGTCACCTACTCAAAATACTCATCACATAATCAAGTCTTCAAAAATCCAAAGAAGATACCTTCAGGATCCACTGCAACACACACGACCCATTTCCCAAAATCTCCCAAAAAACACATGAAAAAGCCCCCCAAATAAAAAAAATCTTTAGTCTACTGGAAAAGCTCACAACTACTAGGAGAGAATCAATCGATCTATGGGGACTGATGAGACAGAAGATTTTGTCGATTTCTCAAGATTCCCCTTTTGCAGAAGAAACAAAACATGCAGCATTGACCCCAATCTCCATCAACAAAAAATACCAAACAGAAATTACAACCCAATTACAATCCCAAGTTCTGCATGATCCTGAATCTTTGCAAAACAGAAAAAAGTTCCTGCACTTCTGAGACAACCCAAAAAAATGAAAAACAAGAAACACAAAACAAAAACAAAGAGGGAGAGAGAGGGAGGGAGGCTACTTTTTTAAGTTGCTGCAAAAGCTTGATTGTTGTGAACCTAATCTTTTGCCCTCAATTTGAGGATCTCATGCTGCTGCTTCTGCTTCTGCTGCTTCTGCTTCCCAGACATTCTTATGGCACAACTACTTCCTGATTATCACCATCACCACCATCATCATCATCAGCACACACGTGATCTTGTAATCTGTTGCAATGATTTGACAACTTGCTTTACTTTTTTTGGCAGATGGGATGGGCGTGAGGGTTGATTGATTGATGGATGGATGGATGGTTTGGCCCATTTTTGGAAATCCAAATCTGGCCAGAGTATGAAGTCCTACGGCTACAACCTACTACTACTACGACTACTACTCCTCCTCCTCTTCACAAACAACAATCAATCACCAATAGAGGCAACGCTTTTGTTGTTGAAAAATCACATTTATTGCACAAGCAAGCAAGCCAGCCAGCCCTTAGGGTTCTTCAAGCTTCCAACTTCAAAGCCCATCTTTTGTTGTTGTTGTTGTTTGTTTGTTTGTTGTTTTGGCAACTGGTTGTGGGTTCAAATCTCACTAAGAAATAGTGTGCAAATCTCACAACCTTTTTTTTGTGTTGTCAAACATGCCACCCACCCAACCATTGTTGTTGTTTTGTTGTTGAAATTTGGTTTGTGGGTTCAAATCTTGCTAAGAATTGTGTAAAGCTTAGACCTTCTTTCATCAAACATACCACCCACCCAACCATTGTTGTTGTTTTGTTGTTGAAATTGGTTTGTGGGTTCAAATCTTGCTAAGAATTGTGCAAAGCTTAGACCTTCTTTTATCAAGCATACCACCCACCCAACCATTGTGGTCATTTGTTGTTGAAGTTGGTTGCGGGTTTAAATCCCATTAAAATTTGGGTGAAGCTTTTAACGGTTTTTGAAATTATCCAACATACCACCCAACCATTGTTGTCATTTCGTGTGAAAATTGGTTGTGGGTTCAAACTTTGAATCTAACTTGGTAATATACAAGCAAAATTCTTGACCTTTCATCAAACATACCAACTATTTGACCATTGTTGTTGTGGGTTCAAACTAGTGTTGGGTGGGTATAATCTTTTGGAGAGACAAATAAATGGGTGCAAGTATCAAAATTTTCAAAAGAAGTGGGTCTATATGGGTCTAAACAATCATGAGTTGGTTTTGAACCCAAATTATGATTGCGACAACAATAAAGACATCATATTCATCATTCATCTTGTTTCACAAGGTAATTGAAGCTTACGCATGAATCAAGGGTCCAAGGCCAAAAGGGTCTTGGAAATTCAAATTCCTCTTTGATTATTTACTACCTACATTAGAAAGTTGTAAAAATTAATTCAAATATATGCAAGTCAGCTTTTATAAAAGCTCACCACATTTGTCCATTGTCTCCTCATATTCTTGTATGACTTATTAATAGATTAACTACTTTAGCAATGTTGAAATTATGTAATTGTCTTGATCTTTGACTTTTGGCTTCTATTTTTTCATATTTCATTATGATCTTTTGCATTATTATATGAATAGTTGCATTCCAACATTGATAGTGTGTCTAGGGATTTTTATTTTCTAATTTATTTAGATTGTATTCAAGGTATTTATAAGGTAGAATGTGTCCATGTGTGTGAGAGATAAAATTGTGAGCTCAATTCCAATATCAATGAAAGCATTGTCTTAATTTCCTTTTGGTTAGTTCAAGTGTGAGTGAAACTCCATGACAACAATGTTACATATAAATAGTGTTGTCAATCAACCATGGTGAATATTCACTTGTTAAGAGATTGCATTGTTGAATTCTAACAAGTTGACTAGGTCCATTAGCTATCACAAGTGGGAGATTAGAGTGAAGATTCACCTAAAGAAAGAAAGAGTGTGTGATATAATTACATCTCTTATATTAATGACGCTAAGATTATCCTCACTCATATACAAGAAGCTACTTGCATTATAAGTCATGATTCAATACCATAGAACACTCCAACAAACAATGTGAGAAATACTAATAAGGTAAATAATGATCCAAACTTGTAGCCTCATCTAATAAGAATGATATGTCAATATTGAGTTCTTTAATAAAATATAAAATGCTTGTAAAAATCTCTAGTATGAAAACCCAATAATAGATTGTGAATATCTTTATGGCTAGTATGAAATTCAAGATCACACTCAAAAGTTGCAACTAAGTCTGATTCTTTACAAATGTTGAATATCGCCAAAGAATCAAATGTTCGAAGGTATTTAAAGGAGTTCAAATGTTGCACTAACAACCTTTTGCCATTGGGACAATAATGATGGAAGAATGAAATATGTTGAAATAATTTTCAATGCACTTCCAAAGTCTTACAAATGATTTGTTCATACTATACGAAGGTGTCATAATCTATTAAACTCCAAAATGTTTGTTGGATTTTTTTTCACAAATTAAGGAATCCTTGATAGCTTAATCACATGACTAAAAATGAAGATGAAGCATTATTCATTAAGACTATACAATTTGCTTGAATTTCTTATGATGAAAAGAATAAAACAAGGTGGAAACATGATAACGTCAATGAAAAAAGGTAGGCATATCAACTTTTATCATTTATCATGCAACAAACAATTTTTTAAAATAAAAAATAATATCTCAAAATGGATGATAAATTTGTGTTTGAGGAGCCTTCAAAAAATACTCAATGAAATATACTTATATTAAGCTACGATATAAAGTTCATTTATAATTCAAAAGCACCATAAAATTTCTACTTTCTCTTTGTTAAAACATACTTCACACAAAATTGAAACAAAAGCCCATGTTGCAAAAAAGTATATTTCATAACTACATGAATTTATTTTTTGAAGTATTAAAAGCCTATTGAAGTAATGCTAAATTTGAAAATCAAGGCATGATATTGAAGAACTACATTGTTTTGATCATTCAAATAAAAGCATTTCATGTGTAATAATGCAATTATGATGAGTTTTGTTGTTACATTTTGTTTACTTTTCAAGTAGAACCACTAATTATTAACTAGTTATAGGGTTTTAAGAAAGTTAATATTTTATTTTATTCCTTTTTATTTATTTATTTTACTATAAAAATATTATGTGTTTTAGGATTGATAACCTACTTGGATAATTTGGGTAGGTTATTAGATTTTGGAATTTTAATATCATTTGCTTAGGTTATTAATGAATGATCAAAAAATCAATAATCGATTTGTAAGTTAATAATGACTAGATCAATAATTGGTTGATAATCAAGTCAAAATTCAATAATTGGCCAACACTAATATGTACATTTAGGTGCTTCTAGATATGTTACTAAAAATGGATCTTTAATCTTGAAAAAAACATTTCATGTAATCAATCTTTGCACAACCAATGGTCACACAACTCACCCCATAGTGGGAATTTGAGATGTTCCTATTGAGATTCCTCTTGATAAAATAACAAGCTTAAATAACTTTATTTACAACCTTGGATTAAGCAAAAAACATTTATCAATTGTATTGATAGCAAACAAGGTATGTACATTGTTGTCTTTGATGCAAAGAAGTGATTATCAAATAGTGTGATAAGAATTTGATAACATTTGGAGTAAAATATTATATCAACAATTTATTCAAGCTTAATTTGTGTTTCACTCTTAAGACCAACAAAATTAATTCTTTTCATATTCTTGCTAAGGACCAAATTTCAACTACATCTCTTTGGCATCATTGTATGACTCACCTCAATTACCAAAGCTTATGTTTTCTTACCAAGAACAATATGGTTGCAACTCACAAGAGTGCCCATTCTTCTTCCTTTTAACAAGGTGTGTCACAATTGTCAACCTAGGAAGCAACACATTGGGAATATTTTTTGAAAAGCCTAACACAAATCACAGTCATTTCCAAATTAGTACACTCCAATTTATGTGAACTTTTCCATGTCAAATCATTTTGTTGTATACATTTGTTGAAGTATGGGGTTTTTTGTGGGAAAAAATGAGGTTTATACTAAGTTCTTTAGTTTCAAGGAAGAAGTTAAAATTTAACATGAAAATTTATCAAAATGATACATTTAAATATGAAAGAGGGGGGGTGTTAAAATAGTTTATTGTCATGTGAATTGTTAAGCAATTTGGAATGAACTATTGTAATGTTAGAATGATCCCACCCTAGATGGTTTTCAATTAGGGATTGAACAACAATTGAAGCTCATAAATCTCTCACTAAATTTAGACAAATAGTAAGAAAATTAATACATTTAATGAATATTTGTCTTGACATAACTTATGTTATAAGTCTAGTTAATTAGTATGCAAGCACTCTTTAGGGCGAACAGATGGTAATTACGCCATGAAGAGATAATTTCCTTCCCTAGAAAATTACACAAAATATTTTTGGATGTTTTTGTTAGGAAATGTGAAAATGGAAAAAATATATATTCTTTAATTTGGTGAGTTTTGGAAAACCTTATGCAAGTGGAAGAGGATACAACTTGTTCAAAAACTAGTTGAATTTTTCAATTATTACCCTTCAAATTTAGGCATTAAAAAATGCAAGTTGTTAAAATTGTGCAACAACATCCACATGTACTAATAATACTTGTTAATTTTCCTTTTCATATCCATGTTGGTGGGTAGGGAAAAGGAGTGAAGTAGTTATTAAGAAAGGAATGAAATAGTTGTAAAAATAGGAGGTACATATTGAGGGAAAAAATGAGGTTATTAAACTTGGAAATGAGATAGGTATGAATTGTATTTGGAATTGTCCAAGGAGGACCATATGAAGGTTTATGCAAAATCTCCCATATATCACTTACTCAGAATTTCTCATTGTTAGATTAAATGACAATTCACTATTATTGCTTGGTACTAGATACTCCTAAATGTTTCCTAATGCACATTATTCTTGAAATTATTCTATTACAATTTGTACATGTAAAGAATACTAATACCTTTTAGCAAATGGTGCTCATTAAAAAGAATTAGTACAAATTTTTAATTTATAGAAATGTGTCTATGTCACATATGATATATTCATCTATTTTTAAAATTCAATGTCAAAGGGCTTCACGCATTTGCAAGTTCCAAATTTACATTATCAATTTTTGCAAAATTTAGAATAATTTAGGGCATATTTTACCACGCTTTCACTCTTCATATGATACATTTAGAAGTAGTGAAACATATATTGCAAGGGAATGCATATGAATACAAGACATGTTTTCAAGAGGGGGATGTTAGCATCCTAAAGGATTAGACCAATTCAAATTGAGTGGAAGATTGCGATGAACAAAAATCTATTTATGGATATTTATTTCAATTAGGAGAATGCCCTATTATGGAGTGTTTCATAATAATTTAAATTAATTGTTCCATTGTCCTCCACAAAAGGTAAAATACAAAACATTGGCAAAATAAACCAAGGAGGTTATTTGGCTATAATGTCTATTTCAAAGTATCAATATAGTAAATAATGCCACAACCACCATAAATGTAACAATCAAAGTTGTATCAAGATTGCAACCAAAAAAAAAATTCCCATGGCAACAAAATAAGTCATACAAGTAAAAATTATTCTTGTTCTTGTACCCTTTAGCTTATATAGTTTCGATGCTCCATCATGGGTCCCTTTTATTATTTATTCAATTTTGTGAAATTAGCCTTAATTTTGAAATCTTTAGTGCCTTTCAATGGCCAAAATTGTGAGTCCTTTCTATGCTTGGCTTACTTTTGAATTTAATGTGTTTGTGAAACCCTTATGTGATTGACTTCCCCATGAATTCCAATTATAATTTGTACTAACTCTTTTTAATGAGCACCATTAAATAGTTATCATGTAATTAAAAAAATGTGTGCAATTGTAACATGCCAATATATAATAATGTAGTCCATGAAATTAAAAGCACATTACATGAATATGTTACTATAAGTTTCTGAAGGTGGAAGCAACTTCTGAGCTTTGTTAACAATATTTGCAAGATTGAATTAGTTGTTTGATTCTTCTAGATGTTATAGAAATGACCAAATGGCTATGTATATTTGTTGTGTAATAACTTGGAATTCTATCCTTGGAAACACAATTTTATTTTTTTATTATGCTATTGATTGGCAGGAGTTGATTTAAAATCTCACATGAAATTTCCTTCTCTGTGACTCTCATTGTAGGCCACTAGATTTCATCATTTACTGTACATTGTGGAAAAATACAAGTCAAAAATCAAATGAGAAATGTTTTTCCAAAATATTCAAAAGAAAAAAATTACAATTTCAAAAAGATAATGCATAATAACATACCTTCACCCAAACAAATCTTGAATGAATATCATTAACATCTATTGTGGTAGTTTAAAAAAATAAAAATTAAAGATGAACCTTGCTCATGAATACCTTTTTCTTCCTCAATACCACAAAATTTTGCTTTTCCATTAGTGGTAGAACTAGCTTTCACAATAGCACTAAATTGTCAAAAAACTTCAAAAATCAAAGTACTATAACAAAAGGGGAGAAGATGTGTCAACATTCAATATTGAATGATCCAAGAGCTTGATGACTTCCATTATTTTTTAGGAGCCTTCAAGAACCCTTCCATCTTAAATGGGAAGATCATTTTTGTGAAACTTGGCAACACACAAGTCCTTAACCACCACCAATGTGATCTTTTACAAGGACCTATTTAGGCGCTTAGAAACTTTTGTGAAATAAGTGAAAATTATTACATTTGTATAATTGGATCTTGTAGGGTTTTTATAAAACTCCCAACCAAGGCACACAAAAGAAAAGGAAGAAGAAGGCCACTCCATGATTGTAACAGTGTAACAACCATGCCCTTTTACTTTTAGTTCATAAGGCTTGTCTTGTTTAAGAAGCAAACTTCCCATACAAGCTATGAAGGTTGAACACACGCAATGCTCAAGCCTCTATGCCAAGAAACCTAAAGCAAAAAAAAATAGAAAAACATGACTCGAAGAAAAAAGAGTTATGGCAAGAAAGAACTTGAAAACCATGTTGATATGCACTTCAACAACAAGATGTCATCAAGTAACATAACATTCTAACATAAAAATCTTTCAAGATGCTCATAGAAGAAGAAAGGAGAGAAATGGAAAATTGACAAGAAGGCAAAAAGAAAATTAAAATAAAAACAAATGTATATATATATAATAAATATAATAAAATTCGAAATTGACTAAATGGTTTTACATTTGGAATTGACAAAAGATAACCGTAATATAGATTATGCAAAAAACCCTATATATTAGTGCTTTTCATCATATTTTCAACATATTTTCATAATTGCAATTTAATTTTCTCAAGGAAGGACAAATTATGTTGTTTTCTTATCCCAAAGTCCTTTTGCATTTAATTATTTGTTAGGAATTTTTTCAAAAATGTTTGTAAGTTTTTTTCAATGTATTTGATGTGTATTGCCATTGTTTATTGCATAGGATGTGTATCAAGATGTTTTGTCGTGTAATGTGAATTCATTTAATTTATTGGTGTTGTGTTGCAAGTCAACAAAATTAATCATGATGATATGCATTTTAAACAACAAAATAAATTGTTGATTTTTGTGAAAGAGTAGGCAATCATTTTGATGAAAAACATCACTCAAGTATATGATCAACAAATACTTGATTAGGAAAATCACTTGTGAGTTTTTTTTGTGATTTTTGAAATTAAACATTATTGTCACAAATATAAAATATGAAGTGTCAAATTTGTACATGATGTTGGAAAATGTGACAAAGCAAAAGTTCATCTTTTTATTTGAACACAACTTTGTTGAAATGAATGACTTGCATAAAAATGTGAAGGAGGAACAATCAAGGTTCATTCATGATGGTTTTGGATTGTGAAGGACGCGTGATAATTTATCTATTGAATGAAAAAATGAGGATTTCAATTCGGCATAACAACTTCCAAGAGAATTTTTAGTGCATTTATAGGGCAAATTACATTTAGTAATTAGGCTTACAAAAAGAGCCTTAGGGCGGAAGGTGTGAGATTGTAAGATCCTTAGGGCATAGGATGTAAGCAAATGAATTTTTTGGAAAGGAAACATTTTTTTAAGAAACCATTGATTACCTTGGTTGTTATGTAGGGTAAGGCCCTATTGTTAGGGAATTATTGCATGGACCTTAGTCTCTGCACTTAATGCTCACATAGTAATTCCTTGATAGCAAGGCCTTACCCTATACAAAATTCATGTAACCCAACATAACTTGCATGTTTTGGCTTGATTAAATAGGCTTTGGTAAATGGAGTGATGAATGAATTTTAAAAGAAAAAAATTGATAGTATCAACCTACATGCATTCATGGTTTATGCCATTGCAATTGATTTAATTACAAAAGAATTGGGAAAACTTTTGGATTGAAGTGAAAGTATGTGAGGATGTATTGCTAGAAGCTATTATCAGATTCCATTCAAGTATTTTGCATTATACAAACATAATTTGGACATTGATTGTTCAATGAAAATGAATGGTCACATGGGTTTTGATGGAATGTTAGTTGATGTGCATCACATGTTCCCAAAAAACACATTAAAAAATATGATTCACTTTGATGTCATAAGGATAATTCAATTTCAAGAATTTTTATCATGACCATGTTAGAAGAGATTTGCAACTGACTTATATCACTTGGGTTTAACTCTGGTGAAGTGATAATTTCTTATTTATCTTTTAGAGGAAACATTTCATTTGATATATAAATTAAACAATGGAGTACATGTTTGTTTTCAAAACTAATGAAACCTTCTAAACAACTTTTCATAATGTTACAATGGTGTTTGAGATGTGGTATAATTTCAATTTGATAACATTCTAAAGCAACAAGGTATACATAGTGCATTTTGTTCCCATGCTATTATAATTTAATGAATTTAATTACTACTAAAGGGTGTAGGTCAAATGATGTGTCCTTCTAATTTTTAATATGGGTACATTGGTTTTTTTTTTAAATTTTAAAACATCATAATGGGTGCAAGTATGCAGAAAGGAGGCAATGAGATTACTTTACTTATGAGTCCCTTTTAGTATTTTTTCACTTTTTCATATGAAGGAATTTTTGAATGAAATCTTTTGCAACTTGTTATTAAAAATACACATAGTTGCCCCAATAGATCACATGTTTTGTGTTAATCATTGTTGAATAAATATGAATTTTTCAAAATGTGTAAATTTTGCTAGATCCTACATTTCATTTTGAAAATTTATCATAATTTTGAATCATACCAAAATATGTTAACGACTTTAGATTTATTTATTTTGTATCACAAAATACAACTTTGTTTTGTATGTCATGCACATTACACCCCATTTACATGTGGTGAAAGACTCTTGAAAATTTTTAAATTTTAAAACTATTTTGAATTTTCAAAATATTAAAATTTCATATATTTAAATTGCGAGTGTTTTTTGAACTTGGATAGTAGGTTGTTATCATCTAAATTTTTTTACCATCAAAATTATGTTATTACAATAGTCCTTTACCTAGTCTTCTATAAAATTAACCACATCTGATGCAACACCTATTCAAGTTCAAACGTCCTTTTTAAAAACCAAAACCCAGAAATTAATTTAATTAATTTTTAATTTTAATTCCTCAATTTTCATATTAATCACTTAACACAACTTGGAATGATTAACATAACTTTAAAATGTCACAAGACAAAAATATGTAAAAAAGTTCACAGTTTTCACCACTATTTGACATGGTTTTTGACTTTTTTTTGTACTTGCACCCTAATGTTTTTTAAATGTTCATCAACATTATGATTGTTTTTGGAAATGTCATAGAAACATAAGATGTCGATAAGATGGTTATACAATATATTGGTTGATTGAAAGCTTGTACATATGTATGCCCATAAAAAACTATTGCAATTTTGTGAGCCCATGGGAAGGTCTTGGTGCATAAAGTAGTCATAATTCACTTTTGTTAATTTCAAATAAAAAATGCAATCATCCTCTTTTGTTTTGAAGACTTTTTAAAATTAAAATTAATTTGATTAATTTTGAAATTTTTGTTTAATTTTTCTCCAAATCGTGTTGTTGATACCTTATAATTATCACAACACCATTTTGTTCGAAAGATGTCTAAATTTATGGGCCTTGCTTCAACTTTCAAAGCTATAACAAAGGTGTCATTTTTGTTATCGAAGGCTTGGTTGAATTAAAACATAATTCTATCAATCACAAGTAATCACCTCCATATTTTTTATTAGTGTTCACATATTTGCAACAATATTGACTGATCACTTCATTAATTATTTTAGTTTTTTCATTAGTGTATGAATGTCATTTAAAATAAATTAAAACATACCATGATTTTTCACCTAATTTTTAAAAGAAAAACAATTTTTTGTTTCAAATGTTGAAGTAATGGTTTTGTTAATACCATTGTGGTCAACTTGGAGATTTGGTCCACCACCACTATGATGACATTCCCTTGCCATTTTAAAAAACAAAGCATGAAGTCCACAAAAACACTTTTCTATGGTTTGTTCACAATAGGATAAGATTTATACAACTTAATTTTTTTGTACATGGATTTAATGCTTTGGGATTTAACACAAATACACACATAATGTTTCACATTCTTGTTCTATCAAAAAAGTAAAAGCCTTTGCTTATGACCAACCTTGTGGTTTTTTCACCATGATGTCCCATCAACGGCATAATACATTTTTACTCCATGATTTTCACGCACAAATTGTTTCTAAACACATATAAATGCATGTTTGTTTCCATTTCAATAACTCATAGTCAACGGTTATGTTTTTCAGTTTTCTAAGAAATAATGTTATGCGAGGTTATTTTTCATGTACCTTTCTATTATTTCATTTTTGAAATTATTTTCATCTTGACACATATTGTGTAAAGAATTTGTCTTGCCCTTCAAGACATCTCCATTTGATAATTTTATTTGTGATTTAATGCATTGAGTACCACAATTTCTTTTGTTTAACTTATGACTCAAATTTACATCCATTAATGTTAAATTGTTATGCCATCATAATTTTTTAGCTACAGCCCTTGGATGTGTTTCAAAGTATTTCAAGCACACATTGTTCATGTGATATTTTAGTTTTTCGCGCATTCAAATAATGTTTCCATGTTATTAATGCATTCAAAACCATAAACAATTTTTTTAATGAGTTGAACACTTGACTTGCACATAAGTTATTTTTTTACTCAAAACATATATGGCTTTCATTTTGTATCAACACACCCCAATCACGAAACCATTTAAGGTTTAGGGTTTAAGATTTAGATTTTGAAAAGGGTTTTACAAAATCTGAAAACCCTAACATGAATGAAGTTTAAAGTGTTTCATTCATATTGTCAAATGTATTTTTGTTGCTCATCTAACTACTGAAACATTTTAAAAATATTTAATGATGTTAACCTATTAGAGTAATTGTAAAGTCACCCTGTCTTCACCCTGTCTTTGGGCCTCCTTTCACCCCTAACCCCTCTTTTAGTGGCATCCACAAAGTAAGGAAATTTTATTAAATCTCAGTATGAAATGCTGAATCTCAGCATTTAATTCACAAGGTTCGAGAGGGTAGTTTATAATTGTGTTTAGAAAACAAATAACAAACCCAAAAGATGACATTTGAATGTAAAACAAAATTGACATTATACTAGTCTGAATTTCACTTCCATGAGAACTTGTCTCATACATGTTGAGATCGTTGCTATGGATTCATGAAGTTCATTTAGACTATTTAGGTCTAAACCCTTTTATCAACATTATCCCAACCTAAATAATTCCAACCCAATTTTTTTCAAAAATCCCTAAATTAGTGGTTCAATATTGAGCTTCCTACTATCCAATACTAAACTTGAACTATCCGGAATATGAATTGAAAGTTGGACAATCAAATAGCTACCATGACCTACAACCAAATGAAAATATATGAAAGATAGACAAACATGTTACAACATGCACTTAATAGGAAGGGTGGTAATGTCAAAGGAGCAAGTACCAAGAATGTAACGTGATTAAGTAGTTGCTCAAGTTACAAAAGGTGCCTACATCACAAAAACACAAAACAACACAATTAGAGCTCAAAACTTGTTGCTCACCTATGATCATAATTTAAAAAGTAATTGATGATCACAAGCACAAAAGCAAAAATATATAAAATCAACCAAAAAATCAAATACAATCTTAATTACTAAACAACAAAAGAAAACACCACAACATATCAAATTAGGGACTTGATACAAATTTTAACACTCATACTTTGGAGTGAATAACACATGTAGAGAACTATGTTAGCCTCACAGAATCGTGATTTCACCTTCTTTGTTACCATTTACTTCAAGTTGACTACATTTATGATAGTTTTAATGCAAGATTTTTGAATCCAATTCCCTATGAACATTCAAATCTTGTCAATGGGACAAGGAAAAACCCCATCAAACTTATAAGCAAACAGAACCCCATCATCATGTAAATAACATACAATTTTGAAATGAGAAAATTTTTAAAAAATTGTGGCATTGAGCTTTGTTGGGTGAGAAAAACAGTAATCACATCATGAAGGTCCTACATACCTTTTTCAAAATAACCATACAATTGTTGTAGGATCATTTGAACATCTGTTTCTCCTCTCCACGAGTCCATCAAATTGAGCATGAAGGAACCTTGTATCAATTTCCCTGAAGACATCTCAGCCTTGCGCTGTTGGAAATCCAGGGATGATGACTAGGCATGTCACAAAAACCAAAACCGCAAAAACAATCTAGTCTGATCTGCAAAAGTTCAAAAGACATGAGAAATACTTACACAACAGAACAAAAGCAAGATGGAAGTTATAAGGCAGTGTCAATCCAAGGGATCTGAACCAGGCATTGCCAGCCCAAGTCAATTCATCTTGTGTTCCTTTCAAAAACCATAAACCTCCCAACACAATTTCTGTTCATGCAAACAGTGATATGTGAACAAGGAGATTCTGATCTATCTATGAAGGAACTCAGGTGTGCTCACATAGTCAAACCACTTTATGATAAGATGCACCAAATATAAACTCAAACTTAATCTCACATATCCGCACAACTTTTTCTTTTTTTAAAAGCTGCAGTGGGGAATGCAGGAAAACAAAGTGCCGAGGGAAAATTATGGCCTTCTAGTATACACATATTCTCTCTTGCTACCTCCTAATTCCAAGTACGCTCCATCTCATGCTACTTAACCAGATGAGTCGCGTCTTTTGAGCTAGCGTTGTTGTTGCCGATAGTCTGGCCTGTGTGGAGGAGATGGTGGTGGGAATCCAGAATTTGAGGCATGGGCATACGCCCCATCAATGTCCACATATTGTGCTGTTGGCTGAAATTCCATTCAAATCCAAGTGATAATTTCAGATTGAGGTAAGAGAACTGTTGAAAATATGGGACAATTAATAAATCACACCTACATAAGGGCACAGCATTAAATCCTGGTTTGAAATTCACCTGTTGCATGTATGGTTGGCCACCATACCCCGTATGCTGTGAGCCACCAGCATTCATTGACCTGCAAGGAACCCACTCAATTAAGCTTACAAAAGCTGACAAAAGGAATGTAATGCTACATGATATGCAACCTGAGTATAACACTGCTCTTGGTAACAATGCAAACATTTGACCTGGAAAAATTCAAACATACCCAAATTGCTGTCCACGACCACCAACTGAAGGCCCACGGCCTCCACCCATCCCACCATATGGAACCCCTTGAGAGAAGCCAGTGGCACCACTAGGAGCTCCATAGCCTCTTCCACCTTGTGGCACCATGGTTGGAGCAGTATACCCTCCCCCACCTGGTCCTCCATATCCACCTCCTGACACAGCCCAATTCGGTCCATATCCACCTCCCTGGTTTGACCCTCCATGTGGTGGTCGCCCCTGAGCTCGGCCTTGGTTACCACCAGCTCCCCTATTGATATTATTTCCATAGTGCTGACTAGTTTGGCCTAGATTGTGTTGAGTTGGTTGGTTTGGCCCAGGCCGAAGAGGGAGGGCAGGTATATGTTGCTGTTGGATTGGTGGAAGACGGGCATGTGGAGGTGCTTGGTGCATAGTCTTTTGGCGCTTGGCAGCCTCCTCTTGTTGCTGTCGCTTCTGCTGCCGCTTCTTCTTTGTTTGAAACTCATGTGAAGCTTCATACTTTGGTAAGCTGCAGTCAAAATTTTGCATTCAAAGCTGTCAACTAATAGCATCCACAAAATCCTACCCTGATGTTTATAGTCAAATCTATGGTTGAGATTGTTAGGTGAAAAAATGATACATAAAGCAGAAGACAAAGACCTGCTGCCTGCTGTGCTGCTAACAAGGGGGTGCAGCAGTGACACAAAGCAGATAGAAAGAAACCTGTTGGGCTGACAAGGGAATGGCTCTGTCCAGAAGTACTCAGCATCCAATGCATCTTTTGCAGAAATTCTCTGCAGAACCCAGACAATAGAGAATGAGATGACAAAGATATCTGAGAAGACAAAACCGAATTGACACTCATGGAAAATGATGCCATTAACCTGACAAAGCCAAAAAACGAGGCATTGAGTAGTGGCTAGGCCTTGAGTAAGTTTTATGTATACACAAGGGAAACATACAAAACAGGAACTTTGGAACCTTCATATACTGTGGGTGGTTGATAAGGAGGGGTTACTTACACATTCAGGATCCAATGTCAACATGCGCTCCAGGAGCTCGAGGGCATGCCGGTCAAAACTGTCAGACACCCAAAAAAAGGTTACTATTTGGTCACTCCTGCTTCTGGTGAATCAGACCCATCACCTTCACCATGAATGGCAGTGACTAGTGGCCATTACTCCCCACTAACCTATCAGCTCCCAACAGTGAGATCTAAACATGTACATAATAATCTGCTCAAAACTCCAAGCAAACAACAATACAAAAACCCATGTCCTGAAATTCTGCCACATTCCCAGAATTGATACAAAGACTCAGTTTTAAATGTTATCTAGCATTCTCTCTTTGACAACACACACTTAATCTGGAACCAAAGAACATTACAGGAAAAAACATTGGCATTGCCACTAGACAGTTAGAATATACCCATGTAGACTATAAAACCTACACAACTTTAAGATCAGAGAAAGAGCAAAAAATTTCTTACGATTTAAACACATCTTTTACACGTCGCTTGGTAGGCCGATCTGGCTTGAGAGTCTTATAAAATGGCAGCTTACTCACTCCTGGCCAAGTTGTTTCATCTGGAAACCCACATAGATCTCCAATTTTCTGCATTTGCTCTGTCTACAAAACCCCAAATGGGATGGTAAGTGCAGCTGTTAGCTTTTTAATTCTATCAAGATTCACAACAAACATGGGTTAACTGTCCTTAAGCAAGGCAAGTACCTACAATCCTTGCTGCAGATCTTTACAACATGGAAATGCAAGTCCAGAACGAAGTGTCATTAGCAATCCAAATCAGACATTTTCGACTGACTTTTCTTATGCTACAGGGGTTATAATGTTTTGTAAGCAGAGTTCCATAATAATATATCACCATGGTCAAGCCATGCATAGAAGGCCCCTAGGTCTCCTGGCTTGTACAAATTCAGGTTAACAGGATGTGGAGACCCACAATGTTCAGAGATGCACTGTTAATTGGGACAAGGTAGAAAGGGCATGTGTCAGAAAGTGACCACATTGACAGCTAAAGTACAAACCTCATTTCTGCCTGGAAGAATGGGCTTGCCATGGAGAAGCTCTGCAAAGATGCAGCCAACAGACCACATGTCCACTGCTGGAGTGTACCTTGTGGACCCCATTAGCAGCTCTGGAGGCCTGGGCAATCAGCAACAATTGACAGCAATTCAGCAGCAAAAAACCAAGAGCCAAAATTCATTTCCCCACTAGATCCCAAGCAGCCCTCTAGTGGGTTGCACAACGAGGTCCCCTTGAGTCAGAAACTCTTTTTAGAAGAAAGAAAATCAGAGCAAGACCTAGGATATATAGATGGTCTCAAGTCAAACCATACCTGTACCAAAGTGTAATTACACGATTTGTCAGTGGTTGGCCATTCTGATCACTTGTGAATGACCTTGCCAGCCCAAAATCCGCAAGCTTCAGGTTTCCATTGTTGTCAATCAACAGGTTTGACCCTGATCATTCAGAGATATGAGTGAGGTCCCAGGCCATGAAGGATACAAAAACATGGACCAATTTCTGTTATTGTAACAATGATTCTACAATTGCGAACTCAAAATAGAAGTAAATTTGAAAGGACGGAATCTCACACACACCTTTGATATCACGATGGAGAACTTGATTAACATGGCAGTAATGGAGGCCAGTCAAAAGTTGTCTCATGTAACACTATTCCCCCCCCATGCACACAACAAATATCTTTCATAAGAATAGAGAAACCAATCTGAGATCACTGTCACTACTACAGAATCTATGAAACCAAAAGGATACAAAGGCACAGCTACTTCCTTGGACTGCAAACCAACCTTGATTTGGGGTACAGAGAACCGCATTCCAGGCCGATCAGAAAGGCCAGTCAAATCATGATCCATGTACTCAAACACCATGTATATTGAACCTTTAAACTTGTTTGCATCCCCTGCAATTCCACGGAGTCAGGTTAGTTACAAAAGCAGTGTGGACTCTAGATAAACAAGCAGCTCATTGCATAATGACTCTGCCCTTTATGGCAAAGTTCAAAGTTCAAACTAAAAACTTCCCTTACTGGATCTAGAACTTCTCATGTAGATGCATGCACTTCTTTGGAACGTACCCATCCATTATATGCACATAAGTACTCCAGATGTCACTCTCACATTGGGTCAAGTTTGAACCAAAAATTTTATGCCCAAATTGTACACCAATGCATAGTGTTTTTCCTATTGCCAGAGCCAATAAACCAGACAACATGTCATAACAGGGGAGCACATGACAACCCCTACCTGGCTTTATTTGGTCCTCTTTCTCTGGTCCTGCTTGCAATCAAGATCAACACCACCAATGTCAAACCTTACCAAATATGGCAGATATAAACTTCTCTTCTTCCACAATTGCTCAGCACCACAAGCATACCATTAAAATTGCCTTATCTCTGCAACTTTAACAAAGGCAAAGCTGCCATTCATTTTAGAATCTGAACTAGATAAGACATTAAACTGCCATTCATCAAGCCATTGCACAGGTTGGATCCCTGGATATATTAGATGAAACTCATATTGCCCCCCTTTCACAGAAGAGAATCTTGCTCTGAAGGAACAAACCTTTAGAAGTTACTATCTCTTTCAACTTGATCACATTATCATGTTGCAGCTTCTTCAGGATCTTGATCTCTCGTATTGCAGTGATTGGAAACTGTGTAACCCAAACAGACCCCAATTTGCCAAATCAGTACAGCAATGATAGAATGACGCGAGGCTCACATACACAAAACTTACAGAAATGATCCAGGCATGGAGAACAAAGCCTGCCTGTCATCAATCAGTCCAAAGTATCCTGGATGAGTTTATGAAGCTTAAGTATTTCACCAAATCAGAGATAGACATTCTGTTCACACTTCAATCAATTGCCAAACCTAGTCATGAAACAGTTTGCTAAAGCCAAAGGGTTAGCATCCACAGATTGCACCACAAATAGTGAGAAAAATTCCCTGAAGCCACATTGCATGTGCTGGCATTGCCATGTGCCTAGCTGACACCAAGTGGATACAGGTGCTTCAAGGACTACTACTGATTCTTGTTTGATCATGCAAGAAAGAAAAAGACAAATTTCTTCATCACACAATGCCTAACCTCATCGATAAGACTGCTGAGACAAATGCTACTATTCCTATCACTGATCAAGCAGATTGAGAAGACAATAGAACGTAAATGCCATACCCCTTCTTTTTCATTATCCATACGCACTTTCTTCAGTGCTACAACCTCCCCAGTTGCTTTTTCTCGTGCCATATACACTTGCCTGCATGTACAAGGAGACAGGAACATATCCTTAGCACATGACAAAAAAATTGGGTTGAATGATCTTGCACAGAAGATGGGACATCACAACATTAACATACACCCACAGACGCTCATAGATAGATCAAATTTTTGATATTAGCGAGCCAACTTTCAAGTCAAAGAGTTAGATGAGAGTGCACAAGGGTTTTTTCCCCCAGTAATGAGTGGAAGGATATGTGCACATCTCTGTTATTGTGTTGAATATCAGATAGACATGTCAAAATGTGACCATAGCACATACTGATCCTTAAGTCAAAAGGGAAAAAAAAATCTATCCTTACACCAACAAAGAATGAATGCATGGGAAAAAGAAGGAGAGAGAGAGAGAGAGAGAGAGAGAGAGAGAGATGTAAGATTGGAACTTCAATAGTCAATCATACTTATGAAATTGCAGAGAAATCTCCACAGCAACAATTTGAAGATGTCAACAGGAAAACAAGTGCAATCAGAACATTATGAGAATCACTCACAAAATGTCATGTCATCACCTTCATCACAAATAGCAGTGACGGGCTGCCATGACTACCTACCTATTACCCCACTGAGTTCATCAGCTCCCAACAGGGAGCGTACATAAGCATATGTGAAAGTTCTATCATGACAATAATTAGCCTATTCTCCATTAACAGAAAGTGGCCACTGACATTGCCCATGGAATTTAGCAGTTCCCATCACTACACATCAATTGATACACCACAACCAGGCTTTTGCAGCAATAACAATGTTTGAAACATCTTCATGCCAAGTTCATCCCACAGTTCACAAGGGCAGACTGGTCAAAGCACTTATTGGGTAGTCGAAAAAAGGGATAGAAGATGGAATGAGAGAGAGAGAGAGAGAGAGAGAGAGAGAATCAACAAGCTTGGAAACAGGACCAACAAAGAACAGCAAGCAGTGTTGATCAAGTAACGTAGCTATGAGAGTTCTCTTCTTGAAGAACTGAAGCTTTGTTCTTGAGCATCTTGGATAGACCACACAGGCTATTTTGTGAAACACTTTTGCTATATAGAAGAAGAGTTCACATAAATCTCTGACACTGATGTTTTTCCAGGAAGAGACTTTCTGGAGTGTGCAGAATCAGCAGATGGTTGTTTCAGACCACAAAAGAACAAAACATAGAGACAAGTGTTCATAGAGCTTGCAAAATCTTACAACTTGGGGCTGTGTACTACTACTACCACTACTACTACTACCACCATGGCACATAGTCAAGGCATATCAGAAATGTTATAGGCAGGTTCCCATCCTTTGTCACACATGGCGATGATTTACACTACCCTCTCTAGCAAGACTGTGACCATAAAAAAGAAAACCCTAAAAAGAAAGGTAAGGACATCACTCAAAAGGGAGGTAGGTCGGTCAGTCAGTCAGTCAGTCAATCAGGAGGGTTTTCAGGTTCGGCCGACAGCATCCCATCCCGCTGCAAAAGAAGGAAAAACACAGCAAGACGAACAAATGGAAACAAAATGATTTCTATGAGATGGAAAAAATTCCATACCCGTATGTGCCTTCTCCAATTTGCTCGATTTTCTCGAAGAAATCCACGCTCCGGGAACCCCATGATGGCGTCTCGTCTAGATTCAGCTGACCAGGAGAAGCCACCGTCATATCTTCTGCTGGTTCCGGTTCCGGTTTTGGTTCTTTTTCCTCTTCTTCTTTTTCGCAAACACCACCTCAGCTGCCTTCCCGGCTTCTGCAAACCCTGAACCCCGGGACAGAATCCACTTCTTCTCCCTTCAGAAAGCTCCAAAACCCTATCTCCCAAACCCTACAAAGCAAATTTCTTTTCTAAAAACAAAAATCACAACCTCATCAATCTGCGACAATAGAATCACTGAGAGTAAGGGCTGTAGCACTCTTCTCTCTGCATCTTCTAATGCTAAATTCCGCACTATCCTCTCTCTCTCTCGCGCTCTCTCTCTCTCCCTCGCAAAAGCTCAGGCACGTCGTCGTCGTCGTCGTCGCGGTCCGCGTCCGCGGAAACCTGACTATAGCCAGGGTTTAGCCAAGCGTGCTCAGTGGATGAGAAAAAACAACAATCCAGAGGGAGATGAATGAATTTCTATGTTACTCAAATTGGTGGTTCTTCTTCATCCACGAAGCACTTAATCATCTGCAATCTGTCTCATGGATGACTTGGCTACCTGTATTCGCCAACCCTGTCTTCTAGGTCTTTTTAGGGTTTCTGCTACGCGCGTATGAAGAAGAAGCCGCTCTTCTTCGTCTTCTTCCTCTTCTTCTTCGCACGAGAGGAAGGAAGAAAGATTTGGCGAAGATTTTTAGGGTTTTTCCAAATCGGAACCTTTGTGAGGTTCTTCGGGTTTTGCTCCTACAATTTTTTTGGGGTCTGATATTGATTTTTATTTTTTAAAAATTTTTAGTCTCTTGGGAGGGGGAGAATTTGCGGGATTCGAAAGTGCATTTGTGAAAGGGAAATAAGAAGAAGAAGAAGAGAAGGTGAGTTGGTGTGCTTGAGGAAGGGCGGCGAAGATGGCCATGGCCTCTTCTTCTCATCAAGTAATGCTACAAGCAGGGGTGGCAACTACACAGCTTGCATTGTTGTCGTCATCATTTCATAGTACCTCCTCCTCCTCCTCCTCCTCCTCCTCCTCCTCCTCTTCTGCCTCCTACTTGGGGTCGAAACTCTGTTGCAACAAGGCTTCTTCTTCCTTGCTGTTGCGCAACTGTAATTCAAGGATGGTGAGAAGGGATGGTGATGGTGGTGTTTTGGAGCTGCGATGTCAGGCCACTCCAACTCCTCCTCCAACCACTCTTCCTCACCTCAATGTCAACATCACAGGTACTACATGATCTTTGTTTGCTTCTAGTCTCTCTCTCTTCTTCTTCTTCTTTTCTTTCTCTTTTTTCTTTTGCTCACCAAAGCTTTTTCCTGTAAAACGGAGGATGGGAAAATGTATTTATGGAGTCTATGTTCTGTGCTGTGGGGGCAGCAAGAAACCCTAAAAAGCAATCACAACAGACAATCATGTCCTCAGTCTCAGTCTACTATCCCTTGTCACGGCTTTGATGATGGTAATGAGGATGGAGGAAAATCATTATTTCAGGTATTAGGAAGCTGGCATCCATAGTGGAGCGAGAAACGGTGCGCATGGCATTGCCAAGTAAAGGACGAATGGCGGAGGACACACTTGCTCTTCTCCAGGTTATTCAACCCTAGTACCCTTGAAGTTGTCATGTGAATCGTTGTAGATCTCTTGAGATAGATCCCTCAGGGATTGTAGATTGAGACTGAGGACATGATTGTCTCAAAGAAGAGAATTGTCACATTGTATCTTTCTGGGGGGAATTGGTGGACAGGAGTGTGAGCTTTCAGTACGCAAGCTCAATCCTCGCCAATACATTGCAGATATCTCTGAAGTGAGTTCCCTTAGTAGCTAGCCTTTTTTTTTTCCTCTTGCCTTTTCAGGTTTACATATCTTGGCAATAATAGTTGACAAATAGTTTTGTTAGATGTCCTCCAATAATGAGAAACATCATGGTGGCAAGTGGGTGTGTGTGCACAGCTCAAGAATGTTGAAGTCTGGTTTCAGCGGGCATCAGACGTGGTACGCAAATTGCGATCAGGAGATGTGGACATGGGCATTGTGGGATATGACATGGTTCGAGAATATGGGGAGGTTGGTTTGAAGAACTTCTCTCCTATGCATTAGGTTAGGGTTTTGATGCTGAAGGGGCCACATGTCAAGGGATCGTTCACCATCTGTGTCATTTGGTTAATTATTGTGCAAAAAGTTTGTTGTGTCTGTGGTGATTCTTTGGAGATTGTGGAATCTGCATGTGTGGTCATGCTCAAGCTTGATTTTAAAATATGCTGTTGTTTCCTTGTTTGGACCAGGACGATGAGGATCTCATTATCATTCACGATGCGCTTGGTTTCGGGGAATGTCATCTTGGTATTGGGGTATGGTTCATGTACTCTTGCCTGTAGGGTTCTCAGGAAGAGGGAGAGGTTAAACATTGGCTTTGTTGAGGTTCAGGAGTTGGATTTTATTTTCAAATGTCTCACATCTTTTTCAAGGGTCTCTGTGTGCTGAATACACAACTTTTTTACTATATGGGCTGTGCTCCTTGATCTTTTCTGCAGATTCCAACTTATGGTATATTTGAAAACATCTCATCGTTAAGCCAGTTAGCAGCTATGCCACAGTGGACTGAAGATCGGCCTCTGCGAGTTGTCACAGGCTATACTTATGTCCGTATTATTCCACTCCCCTTTGAAGTTGGTGTGACTCTGGTGAGTTTTAGTTTGTTGTGGTACAACCAGTTCCACTGCAGCCATTCATGTTTGTCTCATTTGGGTTCATGTGGCTGGCTGCCCATGGATGCAGCTTGGAGAGAAGTTTTTTCAAGAAAAAGGGTTGAAACATGTGCAACTCTCAACAGCTGATGGAGCCTTAGAAGCTGCGCCAGCGGTAAGCAAATTAGATCAGAGGAGAAAATTGTCTTTTGAGATTGTTGAAGTTTGTCAACTTGGTCCATCTTCTTCCAAAACATGATGAAGCACTTGCTTATGCTTGTCAAAGTGTGTGTCCAGAAAGCTGATTTTCTAAAACATCAATTCAGCTTACTATCTATCAACCTCAATTTTGGCAGCAGCTTTGCAGCTCCAACCAATCCTGAAGACCCAAGAAAGAGACCTTAAATTAGTATGGTGGCTGGTGTTGCCATGGACAGATGGGCACAGCTGATGCCATACTGGATCTTGTGAGCAGTGGAACCACACTTCGTGAAAACAATCTCAAGGAGATTAATGGTGGAGCAGTGCTTAGCAGCCAGGTAAATAGAGCTCAGAAAAAAACCTCAAATTTGAAAAGTTATGAGAATAGTTGGAAGCATGATTATTATATTGAGTTAGGTGGAAATAAAGGCACAATTGTGATTCAGAATGTTGTTGCCCAATGCCCATTCCCATATGTTCAAGAGGCAAATGGTTTAACACAGAGTCACATATGCTTGAAGGGTGTATTTGTTGCAAACAAACGTGCACTTATGGAGCGCAAGGAAGTGCTTGATGTAGCCCATGAATTGCTGGAGCGTTTTGAAGCTCATCTGACTGCACATGGCCAGTTCACGGTATTGTCATTCACAACTGAGCTGCTCTTCTCCTTCTTTACTTGTGTTGATGGTGTATGATTGCTGTATATGTATTTACCGTATCATTGTGATGCACAACAGCTTGCTTGGCTCATCCATCAGAGGATCTGGAAAGGCTCTGCAGAACGGGTTCTCACCAATGTTGTAAAACTGACATGGTTAGTTTGCTAAGTACAGGTAGTGGCCAATATGAGAGGCAGCTCAGCAGAAGAAGTAGCTGAACGGATTTTAGAGCATACAGACTTTCCAGGACTGCAGGTATTGCAACGGTACACATGTGTAGGGCATAAGGAAGTAATTGTTATTCTTGTGGAAGTTGTTAGAAGCCACAATATCTAGAAATGAACTGGAAACAAGCTGTTGATATCTTTCTGATACATGCTCATGTAAGCAATGTGACTTCACAGGACAGACCTAAATTTGTTTGCTTTTTATGGTGTAAATTCAAATCAATAGCTCAGAATGTCTTGTTGGTGTTTCAGGGACCCACAATAAGTCCTGTGTACACCACTAAAGCTGGAAACATCTGTGTGGACTACTATGCAATTGTCATATGTGTGCCAAAGCCCAAACTCTACCATGCTGTACGCCAACTGCGGAAGGTACATTCATCCTGGCTTTTTCAGTTTGACAGGTTTCCATGTGCAGTGTTGAATGTCATGAAAAACAAACTCATCAGCAATCACTACTGCACAGACTGTTGCTCCTTTTGAATACTTCAATTGACTGGAAGTGTTTGGTAATGCAGGCAGGAGGCAGCGGGGTTTTGGTGTCCCCACTGACTTATATCTTTGATGAGGAGACTCCACGGTACCGAAATCTTCTGGCAGCTTTGAAATCGTAGTGCTTGATGTCCAGACTTGATGAGAATCTTGTAAGCATTCAGGGTCTCTTCTAGTGGAGAGCTTACCTTGTTGAATGCCTTGGCTCACATTTTTCTCATGTGCTAAAATGTCAGTTGATTCAGCAGTTTGGTGAAGGGAGGTATGCATCTGTAGGTGATTGGGGATTGGTTGGAATTTTGCTAGGATTCTTCCATGGGGTTGCTTGTGATCCCTAATTTACACTACGATTTTCCCGAGGTTGTTACGCAGACATGTGCATGGCCAAGGATTTTATTTGTTGAGGTTGTTATGTAGACAAGTGCATGGCTAAGGAGAAGGCAATTGATGAGATGATTGTAATTGACAAATGTGTGCATGGAAACTGAGGAGGAAGGGGTATGCATTTATGATTGGCACCTGAAGTTTGTTTTCTCACAGTTTAACATGTTCAAATGATTTGTGAAAAGTGCCCTGTACAATCGGTACGTGTTTATGCATGGTAGATGCCTTGCTCACAAGGCTTTTAACTTCACACATAATTTTGCAAGTGTGAAGCACAGAACCCCCGGTTTCTGGACCAATGAGAAAGTGACTAAAAACTAGAGTAGAGAAGGGAGATAATTATGTGTTATATAACCCCTCTTCCTCTGGTCCTCTGGACCCAATGAGCAAGTGACGTGTTGGACAATGCAGCTCAGAAATTGGTTACGGGTTCATAATCAGCTTTAAGGGGCCAGATCAAAATTGATGTGTCTCTTCCTCATTGGACATCTGTGCTCTACCTAGTTAGTATTCCATATTTGTACCTACTGCCTTACTCACAGCTTCCACTTCACATCCATCACCTGTGGGGGTGGTGGGTACATGGATAGAAAAAAGCTACTTTCATCCGCATGCAGAAACAAAATGATCAGTGAAAGAAACAGTAATTCTATTCAGAATTCTTCCATTCCAAGTTCTTCTGTTCCAAATTCCATTCAGAATTCTTCCATTCCAAATTCCATTCCATATTCATTCATGGCTGAAAAGTTGCATTCTTACAAATCATAATAATAGGCTTTCTCACTGACACTCATACCCCACTCTCTCTGACAAGCCAAAGACTTCATAATTTTCTGCCACGCATATGGTAAGTGTTTTGTTTTCCTTCCCATCTTTGCTCTGTCTCTTTGTGTCCTTTTGTCTCTCTTCTCTGTCTCTCTTTGGAAGATTGCAAATTGCAATGGAGTAAGCGTTTGGACTTCACCAACATTAAGCTTTTTTTTTTTGCATTTTGTGTGGGCCTGGAACATTCATAGAAGAGGAGGAGGAGGAGGAGGAGGAGGAAGAGGAGAAGGAGGTAATGAATCTCAGGACCCAATCAATGTGTTGTTTCTTTGGGTTTTTGCTGGGGTTTGGGAGATGTCTATCTTTTAGGGGGTTTTTTTTTTGGTTGGGTTTGGTTTTTTTCCCTCGCTCACACAAACACAAAAGAAGGAAGGAATCTTTTATGTTTTGTGTGTGTGTGTGTGTGTGTGTGTGTGCGGATGTGGATGTGGAGATTAGGGTAGCAATTTTTTTGCCACGATCCATTTTGTTTCTAGTATGTCTTTTGCTTATGGTGCACTTGGTTTGGGAAGAAAGGAGGGGAAAATTCAAATTGCTGGCTTCTGGAGAGAAACCCAATTGCTGTTTTCTTACCAAAAACAACATGTTTGAAGTTTTTTTGCATTCAAGATGGTGTTGGTGATGAGGGTGGTGTGATACTGATGGTGGGTACCATGTGTGTGTTTGAACTTGTTTTGGCTGTGAAAAGAATGCCAATTTGTTTTCCAATGAGAAATTTAGGTTTTGAGATGGTTTGAGGATTTTTGTCAACTGTGGTTATTGTAGAGACGGGTAGTAGTCAAGGCTATTTCTGTTGTTTCATGTCTCTGCGTTTCTTTTTTCTTTTACCCTCCATTGCACAAGTTTCCACTTTGATGGTGGTGGCAGATTTGCAGGTTTCAGGGCAATTGCAGTTTGTGTGGTTTCATAAGATGATGATTCATGATCATGATGATCTCAAGTGCAACATGGGGCTTTTTTTAATCCCAATTTGGATCCAAAAACCCACAGAAAAAATTTGCAGTTTTTTGGGTCTTGCTTCTTCTGGCTCCAAATTGGCAAATGCTCAGATTTCCCCTTTTCCATGGCTCAAATCTTCTCCTCCTTGCATGATTGGTCTTGAATTCTAATTCAGGGATCCATCTCCCCCACTTTGAAATTTTGGAGAGATAGGTTTCTCAAATCCTCATTAGAGTTCTGTTAAATTTTGCAGGAACAGAGAGTATTGGACAATCTAAGACCCCTGCCAGAGCCTTTGGAAAAAAACCAGAAAAACAGGGGAAACATTTGTGATGATGCCAACAGCAAAAATGTAAAATGCTCGTGAATTTATGGAGAAAAACTGAATATGGTTTCCAGTAAGATTTATGAATAAATGCTTTAAGATTCGAAGTGGGTTTGTATAAGGAGTTGCATTATTTCCAATGAATGAAGGAATCACTCATTTGTTGGGTGTACCATTGCATATGATATGGTGTTTCATGTGTGAGAAGCATCATGAGGAGTTTTTGTTGTTGTTGTTTGGTCTTTGATGAAACAGGAAGAATTTTGACACCATGCCAGTGGATACTGGAATGAAAACCCCAGTTCAGACAATTTGAACATAGCAATGGGAGAATGGATAACAGGAGCTGCAATTAATGTTCTGGGGAGTGTGAGCATCAATTTTGGTACAAATCTGCTTAAGCTTGGTCACAATCAGGTAAGAAAAAAAAAATGCTTTTTTTGCTAAAATATGTTTCGGCTCTTTAGCCAACCTAAATTTTGCTGCTGTTGTTTTTAGAAACCTAAGACTTGGTTTTTTTTTCCAGAAAGTTGTGGTTGTCTCAAATTTTTGGCAAATTCTGGTGAGAAAAAGGTGTTAGTTTTACTGGGACATCCCTAATTGTTTGCTGATGTCAGTAGTAGCTTCTGTGTATTCAGAGGGAACAGTTGGCACTGGCAGAAGCAGCAGAAACAGGAGAGAAAGCTGTGCTCAAGAAACCTATCACTCACTTCCAGGCATGGCGTGTTGGTGTGTCCACATTCCTACTCTTTGCCCAGTTTCTCTCTGCCAATCACATATATGTAAATGGCAGCACTTGTTGGGTCATTACATAATCTGAAGAGCGGGATCTTGGGCTTACGGGATTGAACACATTCAACTCCCTTTCCTTGATTCAGTCATTGGGTAGTCTCCACTTTTTCCCAAGGACATACAGACACAGTGTCATTCTTCTTTCTTACTTTGTGTATCTCATTCTTTGAGTGTGGCAGTTATATACTTTTTGTGGTGGTTTTTCATCATTTTCGGCCTCTTTCTGCTCTGTATGCCAACTGTGAGGATTTTGGTTATGATGTGGTGGTAGTGCACTTCTGCAGGTGTGGTTGTGTTCATGTTGGGAAACATCCTCAATTTTATCTCCTTTGGGTATGCAGCACAGGTGGATTTTGTAAAACCTTTTGCTATCGAATAAGCTGAGTGTTGCCTTGATCAAAGTCTTTAGAATTTTTTGGAAAACATTTTCTTACTGTAATATGAGATCAGTCAACAGATCAGTCTTGTAGTCAGTAGAAAGTTGTTTCAAGAGCTTCAATCTAGTTGTGCCTTGGAATTGGGTTTTTTCAGGGTTTTGTAATAACCTGCACCATTGTTGATTATTATAACAAATTAGTAGTTTTGCTTATCCCAAAATTTCTGTGGATTCTGATCTGGTCCTAATCTCTTATACATTGTGTTCCTTCTTCTTGCAGTCACTTCTTGCAGCATTGGGTTCTGTCCAATTTGTCACCAACGTATTTTTCGCATATGTCTTGCTCAACGAAGTTGTGACTAGGAGGTAATGTAGTCTGTTGGAACACCCGAAACTGTCAGAACTTGATTATAATATAGGATTGCAATCTCCAAAAAATGCTTAGAACGACAATGAGCTGAAATGGATAACTTGATAGAAGAGTTTCTTTCATGGTGCTCTCAATCTGTCTTCGTTGGGACTTAACTTTTCTTTCTATCCAATGTAATTCACTACCTTTAGACTTGGGACCAGTGATGTGTGAGCCTCTTTCTGAATCATAAATTGATGGGCTAGTTATAACAGTTGCTAACGTTACAGATTGGATTGGCTTGAGTTGGGTGTGCAGAATTGTGCTGGCAACTATATTCATTATGGCTGGAAATGTGTTCCTTGTTGCCTTTGGAAATCATCAATCTTTAAGTAAAGCCTCCTTGCTCCATGTTTTACGCACAAATAAATTGGCAATTGCCCGTATAGTAGATGCACCCCAGAATTGCTGAATTCTTTTTTTGTTGCTTATTGGGTGTGTGCAAATCAACTTTGACAAAAGACAAATTAAGAGAAGGTTTTTTTTTTTCCTCCTTTTTTTTTGGTTTTTGTTGGGCTGCAGTTTATACTCATGAGGAGCTTTTGGCAAGCTACAAGGGCCATGCATATCTTGTCTATTGTTTTGTGCTTATTCTTTTGGTTGCTCTCCACCATGTGATTTACAGGTTTGCTGTTCTCCCTTACCTACCATGTTTTACATCAACTGACAGAAAGAAGAATATGAGGGGGAAAACAATTAAGAAATAAAAACTGAATGGAAAATTTCATCTTAGAAACTGATAATGCACATAATACCAAATGGGTTTTGTTTTTTGTTAGTTTCTTGGATTCTTGAACAGATCAAGATTTCTGTGGTTATTGAAAGTTGACTGGAAAACAGTCCCTTTGTTTGGGTAAACCTCATGGCAATACACAGTATGGTGTAATATGCTCAGGTACCCAGTTTTCCGGGTGTCAGATTAAAGATGAAAAAATTGAACTGTTTGTGTTGTTAAAACATTTTGGTATACTAAAGTTGTGCATAATGTATGTCTGTCTGTATGTAGGGCATCTTTATAGGTGCTCATTTTTCTTGGGGTAAACTGGGATTGGCAGGCGTGGGAGAATCTTGATCTCTGCATACGGGGAAGATGGGGTTGGTCCACACTGGTGGATGTTGTTGCCATATGCGTATTCTGTTGTTTCCGGTGCAATTGGATCACATTCAGTCTTGTTTGCCAAATCACTGTATGTCACACTTGCCGAATCATTGCTGAAAATCAGTGGAACTTTTGGACAGGGTGTTTTGTAAGCATTTATGTTTCAACACTGCACGTCAAATCTCTTGCTTGATTGTGCTATGGAGATTTCAGCTGGCCTGCCAACCGAAACTTTAGTACTGGCTTTGAGTACTGGAATTGAAAAACATGCATGGGACCAGGTCAATTTTGCTACGGTTGTCAATGGAAGGGGACAACCAATTGGATGAGTGGTTTACATATCTTGTGCTGTTACTCTTTGTTGGGACAGCATCATTTTGGGTATGTGCTGGCTTTATTGTGAAACAGTTTTATTTCTGTGCTTAAATTTATTATACTATCTGATTCATACCCTTTTGTTTGCATTTATGACTTAGTTACGGTCACAGAGTACCAACATTTCTCTGTCAACAATCAAATCATGTTTTAAGAAAGCAAACTGAAGCAATCCACTGAGGGTCATGGAATCTCGATATTTTTTTCACAACCAAGAGGTTGGAGTGCATGATCAGTTAACAGCGCCATCTGCAGACAACAGGAAAGGGCTAGAATCTTAAAGCCTCAAAGTAACCTCTAATTCATCAATCTCATTACACTATGACAAAACTTGCATTGGGTGGTGATGCAGATGGCAAGGTTGAACGATGGGTTGGCCATGTTTGATGCCATTCTCATTGTACCAATGCTCCAGATCGCATGGACTTTCTTTTCAATTTTCACCGGTTTCATCTACTTTGAGGAATACAGGGTCTGCACAGCCCCTACTACTATTAGTGCAGCACCCTTTGAGCTTTCAACCCACATGAGTTTGATTTTTTTTTCTTTTGTTTCTCAGTGTTGTTGTTCATTGTAGTGTGAGTGATTTTCCTTCTGTTCATCTCTTCTGCTTTCTTTAACAAAGTGTTTGTTCTGTGAAGCTGCCAGGTATTTGACAGGCTTCGATCGTATATGTTTGCCATTGGCATTTTCTTACTCTTTCTCGGCATGTCACTTCTTGCTCCCCAAGGCTCTAGAGGTGGTTATTACAATCAATCCCCATCAATTCCATAAACAGCTATTGTCTCTTGGTGGTCATCCTGGGTTGGTACCTTCTTGGCTTATGGGTCTGTTCTGTTCCAGGTACTAAATTTTCTCTTCATTGGGTATGCTTCTTCTGTTCAGGTGCTGGGACCAAAAATGAAGATGATGATGAGACCGAGTCTGTGCCTCTTATGACTGATGGGTATGTGCTTGGTTTCTACCCTTTTTTTTTTATCTATGGCTCACCTGCACTAATCAGCATATTAACTTTTAGAAACAACACTGTTCATTGTGGTTTTTCCACTTTTGCTCATTTCTTATTAAAGATAAGTTGACCAATGGTGTGTGTATTAGCTGTGTTTCAAAGAGGCAACCTTTGAAAGCAAACCTCTGACCAAAAAACTATAAACTGCAATTTCAAAGAGAGACTTTGAAAGCTAACTTCTGACCAGAAATCTAAATGCAACATTTTAGGAGATAGAAAACGTGGTGATATCTGGCGCGACACTATAAAAAATGCAAGATTTTAAGCAAGTTTTACTTTGCTAGTTGCTGATTCTTGGTCACAGAAAACTCTCAAACACGGAAGTTGATCATCGACCAAGGAGGACAAAGAGGGGAGTAGTAGAGAGACTTAATTCTGTGGGAGATGTTTGTTTCTTCTGGGTTGCAGAGTAATGCTGCCAACAGAGCGTAGGGAGGCTTCACACCGGCGATCATTCGTGCAGAGTATTCTCTCTGATGTAGCCTTGGTCATGGGACGTGCCAAGGTACAATTTTTATCTTCTCACGCAGAATGGAATCATCAAGTGTTTTTTTTTTTTTTTTTTTTTATTTAAATTTTTTATGATATTTTTATAAAATTTTTTGGGTTCAAAAAAAAAAAAAGGGTGAAATTATTTTTTTATTTTTTTTTTTTTT
>Ga0116231_10003215_pt1 | contig 34121 bp, 20 predicted proteins | sample S1TSphgellanicum_2_FD_89695 | JGI IMG/M metagenome (GOLD analysis project Ga0116231, IMG submission 89695) | Host-associated microbial communities from peat moss isolated from Minnesota, USA - S1T2_Fd - Sphagnum magellanicum MG | ecosystem: Host-associated > Plants > Peat moss > Unclassified... | reverse complement strand
GCTTTTGTTGCTGTCACTTCTGCTGCTCTTTTGCACTGTTCTCTTGGCTGTTGGCTCTCCCATGCTGCTTTGTCAGCTGCTGGCTCTCTCACACTGCTTTGTCAGCTGCTGGCTCACTCACACTACTCTCAGCTGTTGGCTTTCTGATCGTTGCAGCTCAATTGCTCTAAAATGGTATGCAGTCATTCATTTTCCTCCATTGAAGTCATTACTTTGAGTTTTTGTCGTTGCAAACTTTCATCACAATTCTTGTACATAACTAACTTGTGCATGTGTTGTTTGTTTTTTTGTGTGTTGTGTGTTCCTCCCCTTCAAATTAAATTTGGTATGTTTTCTCCCCTTTTCTGTTTTATGTTTTCTCATTCTTTGATTTCAGTTAAATGTCTGCAATTGTAAATGCCAAGCTTGCCTTATGATGAATGGTTGTAGTTTGTATTAGTATTATTCATTGTAATTCTTCTTCCTTTTATCTACTCATACAAAATCCCAACCTCCGCATTTAGTTATAAAACTTGCATTTAATTAATATTTCTTGCTACGCATAATTGAAACATTTGCATCTAATTCAATTTAGAAAATCAATGAAAATCTATCGATGAAGAAAGGTTGTTTGTTTGTTTTGTTTGTTTGTCATGTTCAGATCTCCCAATCCACAGTGCCTATTGCAATGCTCTTGGTACCATTGGAAAGCCCTTTTGATGAGTTCAGGTGCACTGAGTTGCTTTCATAATGTTGCATAGGTGTAGAAGTCATTGAATATTGCACAATGTTTTTACTGAAAAATTATTCAAATCAAAACTAAAAATTACAGGGAATTTTGGGCACACTCTTGGTATTGTTGGAAGTCCCGTAGTGAGAAGAATTTAAGGAAGGTGATTCTTGGACCTCAAATCCGGGAGATATTTTATTTTGAGTGATTTTTTTCATTACAAAAAATGAATTTGGAAGGAAAAACTTAAGTTGGGTAAATAGTTCACAATCAGCCAATGGCACATGTTATATTAATCTGTTTAAATTAAACAAAAATCTTTGTATATTTTAACCCGGTTCCTTGTGTTGTAATTAAATTCAAACAATTTAAACTATATGTTTATTAAACTGGATTCAGTCACCTTAATGAAACTAAATTAAACTGAAATCTTGCACACATAACCTTGTCTGCATTCAAATTGAAACATTTCAAAATTTTGATTCTAACCACTTGTTAATTAGATCAGTTGAGGAAATGTTGTTTTATGATTGATTTATTATATGGGTTATAGTTTCAAAAGTACTAAGTTCAATAAGTGTTTTAAAACATTAAAAAAATGCTAATAAATGCATTTAAATTACTACTTGACTGTAATCGGGAAATAGAATTCACAGTGAAAATAGGAAATATTGCTGAAAATTAATTAATTAGGAGATATTGTCATAACTGAATGTGGTGATAATGGAAGGTCTAAGGGAGGAACACGGAAATGAGAGTGGAAACGTGAGAGTTTTGTACCATGTCTTTTTTGAAAGCTTGTTGATGATATGCTTCTATTGATGAGAAAGTTGGTAAGGACATGCAATTTGGTTTTTGTTGAGGTTGCATGAGTTAATGTACAACATTTCTTGGCCGAACAAAACTAGGAAAAAGATTTGTCAAGAACGGATTGAAGCTTGTGTAAATTTTGGAATGTGGCTTGGAAATGTTCATATTCTTATCAAGACAAGGTAAAGTGCTTCATTTTCGTTGGTTTTTCACTATCTATGCCATTGGTGTTATTTAGCGGGGATATTAAGGGGCACATTAAGTGTTAAATTTTTTTACATTATATCTGTTAAACAAGGTATTCACATTCCTCAACATTCATTTCACATTCTTTCATGCTCACTTCCATGTTTGTATTCAATTATTAGTTAATTTATTAATAGTACTTCATTTACTAATTTTGGACCTATGAACAATTAAGACCTAAAAATTTTAGTACATTTTCAAAAAATTAATACAAAGGATTAACACATCGTATATTCATTGTATCTTGATTTTCAAAAGAAAATAATCTTATTGTAAAACTAATTTTAAAATATTCTTTATTCAACATCCAACATTCAACGTATAGGATCTTATATTTTTGTTCAGGTATGTTGTGAATGCAATGAAAAGTGTCCCCCTTTTGTGGCATTACATTTAACTTATGTATCTTCTATTAAAAAACTTATGTTAATAGGATTAGCCTTTTGTAACAAGTTCTATTGTTTCATGAAGCTATAATATTATAGTTTATTACCATTGAAAGATTGCAATCAAATTGACTAGTCATGCTACTTTTGTTGTAATGTGCATCATACAAAAAAAAAATTGTCAACACATTATTTTGAGTTGTTGAAGCTCATGTTTCAAGCTACTCACATGGTCATCTCATTGAAAATTTGAATGTTTATCGTTGAAAATCCATTCATCCATTGTGTCACACAAATAACTAGGAGAGCAATAATAATACATTTGACCATATCAGAAAAACATTTTCCTAGTAGGGTGAATAAGTGCATAGGTTCACCCAAAATAAGCTTGAATGATTTTTTTTGAATTCAAACTTTTCTCTTGGTTTAAGAATTTCAATCAAGAACTTGTTTGGGGCAAGCTTGCATCTCTTGTTGAGGCTCATATTATTTTTTGTTGAATGTTCAACACCACAAAGGAGAAAATGTTTGTACATGTGAAAATTCAAATGACTTGTGTGTCCATATATATTTTTGTGTGTAACCTTATTCCCGTTGGAGTTGGTTTGATTCAATAAATGATTATTAAAAGTCAAATTAATCTTATTTTTAATGCGTTGTTCCAATAATATTTGACATTCAATTCATTAGTGCATGGCAATGACATGAAAATATGGAATCCTACAAACTATGGCATGTTCTATATCTTCCATCAAACCACCACAGTCTTTTAAGAATTAATGTTAAAACGAGGTTACAAAAGATCATTACCTATGTCAAATCTTTACAACTTGTTCAACATCTATTGGTTGTACATTATACTTAGTAATGCATTTGTTCAAGGTATTTTAGATGAACACACATGTAACACTTGAGTTATTCATGCACACAATTTGATTTGATTCACAAGTTCCATTATTAGGAAAAATGTACATTTGATCAACCTAGCTTGGGCTTATAATTAGATAATCTATCATTAACCTTCAACAATTCATATTTAATTCAAAATAGGTCCAAAAAATGCAGATTGTTTGTTGTGTTTTATTCTTGTTCATGAATATTTTGATAGAGTGTAATAAGAAAGATCTTTATCCATGCATAAATTTAGGGGATACGATTTTGAAAGTTCAACAAACAAGATTATTTATCACACCAACTAGCAAGTGGATGTGATAGAATAGTTCAAATATTCATTACTAAACATTTTTTGTTGTTGCATAGTTAGTATTCAATTGGAGGTAAAAGTATAAATTAAGATTTGGTATGCAAGGTATTGTTAAAATGTTGAATATTAAGAAATGTGTTAAAAGAAGATGATAATCCTTTATAATTTGTATTCAATTAATATATATGATTATTTCTCTAATTTGAAATAGTTTTTTTTTTCGAGTTGATTTTTAATTGAAATTGAATAAAATTTAAAATACAATGTTTTTTTCACCTAATACCAACATTCATGTTCAATATTTGCTGGTATTGGTATTTTCACTACTCATATTAATAACATTTTTCAAAATTATAAAATTAGTTATAATCATGTCATAATGATATAGAATGGTGATATTTTGTTTCATATTAGTCCAACATTGTTGTATTAAAAGCTATTGCACAAGGTATGTTTATACCATTATCACAAATTAGCATATATGATAAACCTTGTGGTTGCTCAACATTGGTCCCAACCTTCATAGGACTTGCGGTAGTGTGGATTGAACACAATATTGTAGCATAAGTTATATCACTTAATATTTTGTGGAATGTTTTAAAAAATATTTGCACAATACAATTATTAATAATGTGACTAAGTGGAAACACATTAATGAACTAGCCCATTTATGGGAATAAACATTATTAGAGTGCCTTATATGCAAAAAAAATGTTGGCATCTATTTTAGCTAAGGTTAGGGTTGTCATATAAACTTGCTTTTATTTTTTACAATTATTTTTGGAACTTGTTGAAACTCTATTTGAGGGTCAAATTTCATGGCTAGCAATGTGCCATTATTTCAATGTGGAGCTTGTTGGAAAAATGTGGTGAAAGAACTTCAAGAAAAGACATGGAAAAAAAACTTTAAGCAAGGTAAATATATGCAAGTGAACATAATGGTGTGCATAGGAGAGTGGCTAGATATCATCTAGTTGTTTTGGAAAAAATAACGTGTAGTTCAAATTGGGGACACAATTTAGTCATTTATTTCGTAAGCACTTGGGAGTGTAGTTTTGGGAAGCTTTTATTATTTTGTTCTTTTCTGAACTCTAATTTTAGCAAAAGTGATGTTTTTTAATAGGATTACTTCATTTCTTAACTCGTAAGGATTTTCTTTCTTGTTGATGGATTGTAAAATTTGAGGACGGAGATCAATCTTGATGTCCCATTAAAATCAAAGAATTCTCCTTGAATTATATTTATGTTTTTCATTTTCAATTTTCAAAATGCAACACTTTTGATCTTTCTCAATGCTCAACTCTTTGGGTAAAACTTGTTTTGTGAAAATGGTGATTTGTAACATGAGTGAATGATAATTGAATAATTGAGTTTTCTTGAAACTTTGTGCATTGGAGTTGTGTAGGATGCATTGTGTGATTAAATGATTGTGTAATTTTTAAAAAAATAATGATTAGTCATTTTGGGTGTGAAATCTCATGAAGGTGTGGATGAGTAGCATTGTGTCAAACTAGAAACATCACACATTGATTTTTTTTTTGTAACCTTCTAATCCATAATCCACCTTTTATAGATAGAAGGCAATTGTTAGTAAGACATGAAGAACTATTGAATTCATTCAATACATTCAATGTAATATGTTTGGAGTTTGAACTTCACATTTCTTACATTTGTGCAGAAATCAATTTTAATGTTCTCTAGGTTGAAGTGTCAAGACTAGTAGACATTTTCAATCAAATCTACCAAATGGTGATTTTTTTTGAAGTGTTTTGTCAAAGAAAAAAATCAAAATATATTAAAAAAAAGTATAAAAATGTGAACATTGGTAGTGAACATCAACTTGTGCCTTAAGGTGTGAGGTTGCATTTCACAACAAACTCAACTTTTATGTTTTAATCAAGTTTTGCAAAAAAATTCACTTTGCTCCCCATGTTAATTCAAAAGTCTTTTCATCATATATCTAAATGGGTGTCAACAAGGTAAAGTACACCAAAAAAAAGAAAAAAAAGCCCAAATCCAATTTTTAAAATGAAATAATTTTTAATATAAATAAAATAAAGTAGATTCAAAACATCTTAAGTAGAGATATGAAAAAACAAGTCATTATATTTATTTTACAGGAAATTAGATACAAAATTTGAGTAACTTTAGTATCATAAAAATAAGTTGAAAATACGTTTGAAATTGACTTAGTCAATATGGTGTTCAAATTTAGTTCATATTAGAAATTTGATATATTAAAATTATAAAATGCATAATTTGACACTATATAAATATTTTTTAATACCCCACTAATTTGAAATTTTTTTAATCAATATTTCATCTACATTAAAATTCTATTTAAATCTACTTTCAAAATGGGATTTTTCAACATTTCAAGTATAAAATGAAATATTATTATCATGTTAATTATTGTACAAAATAAAATTTTACTTTCAATAGATTAAAAATGTTTTCATGTCTACTTGTAATTTTTTTTGACACAAAACAATGAGTTGTTTACTTTACCTAGCATGCACCCAAATTAGGAAAAATAATTATTAAACTTGCAACTTTATAGGTTATACAAATTTGCATGTATAGTCATATTCCAATGTTATGTCCCAATTGCAAATCATTACAACACTATTTAATAATTAAAGCATTTTGACCAAATTATCAAAATAACCTTTTGTGTATTGATGTTCACTAGAAAGTTAGATAATTTGACATTGGAACCATTGGTCACATAAAATTAAATGACATCAAAAAATCATAGAATGGTGATTCTATAACATAAGAACATTTGTATTTTCAAAATTCAAATGTTTATTGTTAATTAGATTTCTCCATCAAGCAAATGTGAGAAACACACTTTCAATTTACATGATGAGGCCTGGAAAAAATAATAATTTTTAAAATAATAATAATAATAATATATAGTAGATTTGGAGATGTTATTATATAAAATATGAAAATTTACAAATATTTTTTATACATCATACATATAATTTAAACCTTTGTGATTTACCTATAAGGTGCATAAAAAAAACATTTGTTCACACATGGTATCAAAATAACAAGAGTGGCATCCTTATGACATTGTCTGCAAATCCTATTCACAAATTTTTAAAAGCGCATATTTTGGCTCTAAATAATCCTTTGACTCAAGTTTGATGCATTTGAGACATTATTTAAGGTATTTGAAACATTTGGATACCTTCGCATTGTCGTCATCATCATCAAAGTTTGTCAAAGTAGTTATTTATGTAACTCTATGATTGTACATCTCCTTGGGTTTCATAAAATACACATGATAGTCGACATATCAAACTTACCTTTTAGCTTGATCATTCTAATGTCCAAAACTCAAGGCAAAAAAACAATCATACACTTATAAGAAGAAGAAGCCTATTTGGATCATATCCAAGAAAACCACACCACAACAAGAATTGTAACGACCTAACAAGCTAGACGTGGATAATACTTAAAACAATAAATTGATCCACAAACACATAGATTTGCATTGTGAAACCCAAAACAACAAAAGGCAAGGAGTTTAGTAGGATAAACACATGTGTGAAACCTATAATGACTTCTATGAATATGTATTTGGCACAACCCTAACCCTTCAAAGGAGCTCAAGTAATATTATAATCTTCAAGGGTGTGATATGCCCTTGAACTACCTATTCTTATTAGCAAAAATGGGTTGCAAACTTTCCCCCAATACTTTGAGTGTTACTCTTATTTTGCATTTTAGCAATTCCCTCACTAAAACAAAATTCTATTTTTTAATCCTTTTTTTGGTTTTTTCTTTTTGGTGGTTGGATTGTCATGATTTTATTCTCTCTCAATATCCATGACTAGGAAACTAGAATGTCAATGATCATCATATGCGGATTGATTCCACACCATAATCATCCATTGGTTTTACAATTCCAACACGTCAACTATTTGCTACTTTTAAATTTATTCGACTTTTGCAAGATTTTGTGTGTGTGTGTGTGTGTGTGTGTGTTTTTTTTGAGGGTCCTATTCCTCTTTTCAAGAAACAAAAAGTGCAAGAATGTACCTATTTGAAGATTTGCAATGGGCCATGTTTAAAATTCCTATTATTGTGGGATCTTTCACTTTTAAATTAAAAAATATTGAAAAATAAATGTCCTAATTTGTATAATACATTTTCCAAATAGTTGTGGACAAGCAGATGTGTCGTATCCATGTGATGCCATGTGGAAATAAACTAGATAGAGCAGGTGGTCAGATATAGCAATGGATGTAATATATTATTATATATATAATATAATTGTTCCATGGGGTAGGTATATTGGGTTGTCTTTTAGTGTTAAAAATTGTGCAAGTAATAATAATAATAATAATAATAATACCTAAGATGTTAAAAAATGCCCTAATTTTTGTAATGTATTTAGATGACCATTCAAACTCCGTCACTTGGGCCTACACTTCATGATTGAAGGGCTTCAAAATTATATATATATATATATATATATATATACAATATTTATTTATTTATTTATTTCACAAATGATTGTTCGGAACTACAATCTTTTTTGAGAAACTCATGATTTTGTCTCTCTTCTCAAACAACAACAAACAAAAGCATTTTTTTCTTCCCACATGAAAAGCACATATTTTTACGGTGGGGGCAGCTGGAGCAGATTTTTTTTCATGGGGATGGACACGGGTTGGCCACGATCGATTGCGGGGCCAGAGTGAACCAGCACACACCAGCACACCATGGAGGATGGATGGATGGATGGATGAATGATACATGGTCATGAAACAGTTTCCTATTGGGTTCCAGTTTCCCTAACTAACCATGGTGGTTAATAAGTTGCTTCTTTTGACTATCTACCTACTAACAACCCCACTTGTGGGTGGGTTGTTAGTAGGTAGGTAGGTAATAGAAACAGCCCTTATTATGTACCACCCTTAAATGTATGAAACATCTAGTTACTGAATAGTCACCTATTTTCTTACCTATGTACCTATATGTAGGACCTACTTTTTTTAAAAAAACCAAATGGGTTAATATATTAACTCCGTCAAGGTTCATCCACATCTGAGTCATAACGGGGATCATCCGGTGGATGTTGTGCTGGTGGGTGCGGGTTCGTTCACTCTGGCCCAATTGATGGAAGGTTTAGGGTTTAGGGTTTAGTGGGCCCGAAGTACTTGAGAGCAAAAGTCCACACACATGCACAGGAAAACGTCCACTTAGGTACCCAAAAAAAAAGAAAAAAGGGCCATCTGTTACCATAATACACACGCAGCTTCGGCATGAATTTAAAAATATTCCATTTCGAAAACAGAATATTCCCTCACATTCCCAAAATAGAGTATTCTAAATTCTTCATTTTCCTTGACAAAATTATTTTTAATAAAAATTCTGCGCATTTTTACAAGTAATATAATTTTTTTGTGCTGAAGTGGCCAAGGTAAGAAGAGTAGGTAGGTAAGAAGAATATATTATTATTATTATTATTATTATATTATTTTTTATTCTTCCTTCCATTCACAAGAGTTTACAAGAAATTATTTATAAGACAAAGTGTGTTTGGCTGGGTTTTCAGAAATGTCTTTTCTTTTTCTTTTTTCTTTTTTTCTCATGATACCCAGTGGGTACCCTCTTGATACCCGCCATGTATGACAGGGAAAAGAGGAGATTTTATTTTTTATATAATTTTTTTTCCCTGCTGTGGCACCTTACTAGGGGGTAACCCACCTGCTCCAAGGGGCCCACAGTAGCATTAAGTTGTGGTATGTTAGAAGCATGGTTATTTTCCCAATTTTTTGATATCAAAAAACAGAAGAGGAGAAAATTAAATTTCCCAAAAATACCAAACATAGTAGAATTTATAATTTTTGAGAAAAATAAATAAATAATTCCCAATAGTTTCCAAATTTTGGTGGGAAAAACGACAAAAATTGTCCCCAAAACATCACTGGAACGTGTTTTTTTTCCCCTTGTGATACCCGGAGGGTACCTGAAGTTCTCTTCCTCCGACTCATATGCTCTTCTTCTCTTCAAGTAGCGTCTCCTTTGGAACTTGTCGTTCTTTTCGGAGCTTTTGTTGTTGTTGTTGTTTCGATGTTTGCGGCTTTTTCCTTCAAGCCATTGCGGGTTTAGGAAGGGACTGACAACCCCGTTCCTTGTTAGATGTGGAGAATTATTTGGGACCCATTTTTGTGTTTGCAATTGATTTTAAAATTTAAAAAAAAGGTTTTGGTGTTTGATTTTGGATATGCTTCGGAAGCAGAGCAAAATTCCTTTCTTCTTTCGGTTGTTGCACTTGTCGGTTCCTGGCTCAGGTGGCAAACATGACCAGCTGTGGAAGTCATACAAGATTTCTTTCTGTCGTCACAAACAGATTTCTGACAGAAATTGGGATCCTGAGATAGAGATGCAAAGCATATCTCTCTCTGTCACTTGCTTGTCGTTTCTTGTGAATTTTTTTCTTTGTCCATTTGGTGGTTGGTCTAAGTATTATTCTTACGGATCTTAATTGATTCAGTGATTTATGGTATTGGGTTTAAGCGATCTTGCTCCGAGTTTTCTTCCAAAATACGCCAAGCTTCTTCATGTTTCGTTTTGCTCAAGACTCTGAAGGATTAGATGCTGCAAACCAGACGCCAGGAACAACAGCAAGATCATCTTCAATTAGTCTATGGAAAGCCTCTTTAGCAAAACAAGTTGCAATTCATGACCCGTCCAAGAAGCTCCCAAGATCAGTATTTGCTCTTAGTGGTGTTGCCAGTGTTGGGTATCTCACATTTCACAGGAAGCAAAACCCCAGTAGAGGTTTCGGGTTTTCAAAAGTCCTTCAGCAGGTGTGCAGAAATTCTTGTTTTGGCTGCGATCATGTGACAAATCATAAGAAAGTAAGTAAACACACAGCTCTTGCTTGCTTGTGCTACTCTTACTGTCTTTTGCGGTACAAGTGTGAGTGGGGTTTTGTGGTGTTTCTTCTAGGTAGAGATTGTGAAATTCAGAGTATGTGGGAAACACTCACTCTAGAGGAGCTTGAAGAAGATCTTCTTTAGCAAGTTTGTACTTTGTACAGTTCTGGTCAAAATCTAGAAAGATTTTTGTGCTAGAATTTTGACTGGAATCCACCATCTTGGGTTGCCTTGTAGGCTGATATGTTTGATCAAGGTACATTGGGTGTTGTAGATGTGTGGGGATTGTCCTGGAGGTGTCCTGGAGATGTTTGATCAAGACCTACATTGGGTGTTGTTCTAGAGGGTCTGGAGATGTCCTGGACATGTTTGATCAAGACCTAAATTGGGTGTTGTTGTAGATGTCTGTAGATATATGTCTGGAGATGTTTGATCAAGACCTACATTGGGTGTTGTTGTAGAGTGTCTGAGATGTCCTGGAGATGCAGTTACTTTCTGACTATAGAATTTTTTTTGAAATCTCAGCATTTGAAAATCCATTCTTGACTTTGAAAGGCAAATTGACACATCTGTTTGTGCATTTCTGTTGATTTCATATGAAATCTAGCAACTAGTTTTTTTTCTGCATGTGATTGATTTGACAAAATTGTTCTGTTTGAAGGTGTGACTAGCAGGTGGGACAAAAGACAGTTTTGGAGGTTTAAATTGGGCCTATTCAAGGGAATTGGCTGCAGCACCAGTTGAGCCTTGTTAATGTGCTGGTGAAGTTCTCGGGTTCAATACTCCAAACTTGGAACCTTGGTTCCAGTGCACCCACTGAGGTACATGCTCTCACCTTCTCAACTCCACCAGAACAACTGTAGTCTCAAAAGTACACCAGTGTTGTTGCTGTGCAGAAGTCTTATGTTCAAGAGCGATCAAGTCCACAATGAAATTGCAAATGTACATATACTCTAAATTGAAGTTGCTAATTCAACAGTAAGCTGCATCAGAAGCTTCAAAAAAGTGTGTGGTGTTTCTTCCAACAGAAGTCCATTCCTCACTCAGATTGACTGCTAGAAATGCTGATTCTAGGAGCTAATTCACAGACAAAAGATGGGTTTTGTGTTGGAATGAAAGTAACCTTAGCTAAAAGATATGGTCTTCCAGGCGTGATCAGGGGGATTTTGTGCAACTCAAAACTGGCAAACATTCAGGAAGCCCTTGCCTCAGACAGGTTTGGGTATGTTCCATTATCCATGGCACCGCCGCCGCCATTGATTGTGGCACCCACTCCTGGCCTGGGAGTTGATACCCCTGTTTTTGAGGAGCTGCCAGTGGCACAGGTTGTTGAGGTCTCCAGGTCAGAGTGGAATGATATCAGCCTTGCCTTCCAGCTTGTGTACACAATTGAATGCACATATCGCCAATTCACATGGCGGCTTGAGAGACGGGCGGCAGAGGTTATTCTCCTTCATCTTTTTCTGAAAAAGCGGGCCTTGCTTGAGGAGCTTCAAGAGAAACAAGAACTGGTGAAGGAGTGGGTCTCCAATCTCAGACTTGGAGACCAACAGTCAGACATCAATGTCTCTCTTCACCCTCAACGTAGTAGTGGTGGTGAACAAGGAGGTGATGAAAACAACCAATCATCAAAGAGAGGAGATCATATTCCTTCGAGTGCTGTCTTTCCAGTGATGAGACCTGCATTTGGTCGGCTACCCACAATCTCTCAAAGAGCCACATCTGCAATGCAAAACTACCTCAACCATTTCCTTGCAAGTCTTGAAATTGTGAACACAAGAGAGGTCTGCCGCTTTCTTGAAGTAAGCAAACTGTCTTTCAAACCGGAGTATGGACCAAAGCTTCGAGAAGGGTATGTGATGGTACGCCATCTTTCAAGAATACGGTTGGATGATGAAAACCCATCCTGTTGCTCTAGCTTCTGGATGTCTTGTCGGTGTTGGTTAAACACCAACTGGCAGCAAGTGTGGCTGGTTTTGAAACCTGGGTTTCTTGCACTACTTGCAGATCCATTGGATGTCAAGGCCTTAGACATAATTCTTTTTGATGTTTTACCATCAACAATGGGGAATCCTAGAGATGCAGCAGGTCTGGAGTTGAAATCACTTGCAATTGTTACAAAGGAGAAGAATCCATTGCGATTCAGCTTCACTGTCAACTGTGGAAATCAAGCCATCAAGATGAGGACAGCTTGGGCTACTGGAGCTCGGGATTGGGTCACAGCTATAAATGATGCTGTACTCAAGCCTTCTGAATGTGGCTGGTGTCACCCACACCGCTTTCAATCTTTTGCTCCAGAAAGGGGGATCACTGATGATGGGAGTGAAGCTCAATGGTTTGTAGATGGAAAAGCAGCGTTTGAGGCCATAGCTCTGGCAATTCAGGATGCAAGAACTGAAATTTTCATTACTGGATGGTGGCTATGTCCAGAACTTTACCTCCGGCGGCCTTTCCATGACCATGAAGCTTCTCGACTTGACCGTCTTTTGGAATCAAAAGCCAAAATGGGGGTCCGGATTTACATCCTCTTGTACAAGGAAGTGTCGATGGCTCTGAAGATCAACAGCACTTACTCTAAGCAGCGACTTCTTGCTATTCATGAAAACATCAAGGTGCTTCGGTGGCCAGATCATTTCTCATCTGGTGTGTACCTCTGGTCACACCATGAGAAACTGGTCATTGTTGACAATTATGTTTGTTTTCTGGGGGGTCTGGATATGTGTTTTGGGAGGTATGATGATCCTGAGCACAGGGTGTCAGACAACCCGCCAACCATCTGGCCAGGAAAGGATTACTACAATCCCAGGGAATCAGAACCGAATTCATGGGAGGATGTGATGAAGGATGAGCTCGACAGGAACAAGTTTCCAAGAATGCCATGGCATGATGTACATTGTGCAATCTGGGGTCCTTCGTGCCAAGATGTTGCCAGGCATTTTGTGCAACGGTGGAATTATGCAAAACGGAACAAGGCTCCAAACCGGCAAACAATTCCTTTGCTCTTGCCTCGCCAACACATGGTCATCCCACATTACTTGACAGGCCAGGAAGAAGCTGAGGCAAAAGTTGAAGCTGAAAATGCCATTCAACAGGCCTCTGACCAAGAGAAGTTGGCCTCATATGTTGACATCCCATTACTTCTTCCAAAAGAACCCGAAGATGCGAGACTAGACTCTTGGGGGAGTGGGAACTTAGTTGATGGGGCACGGAGGGATGCCATTGGGATCTCACCATCGCGTGGGAGTGGGAACTTAGTTGATGGGGCACAGAGGGATGCCATTGGGATCTCACCATTGCGCGGGAGTGGGCGAGTGGTGCCATACAAAGACCCAATTCCTGAGAACAACATGTCCATGATATCTCAAATGTCAACTAAGTATGACTTTGTGGAGAGTCCGGTGAAGGCAGAACATGCTGAGGAGTCAAGAGACAAGGAATCAATGCCGGAAGCTCTTACCAATCATGAGTGGTTTGACTCAGACATAAGTGATGATCACAAGCAGATTTTTGAAATTGGACCTCGATCTCGCTGCAAAATTCAAGTGATACGCAGTGTTGGCCACTGGTCAGCAGGTACAAGCCAGGCAGAGGAGCAGAGCATTCATGCAGCTTATTGCTCATTAATTGAGAAGGCAGAGAATTTCATATACATTGAGAATCAGTTTTTCATTTCAGGTCTAGAGGATGATGAGACGATTCAAAACCGTGTCTTGCAAGCTCTTTACACGCGCATCATGAGGGCACACAAGGAGGCACAAGTCTTTCGTGTCATAGTGGTCATGCCACTGTTGCCTGGATTCCAAGGAGGAGTGGATGATGTCGGTGCAGCATCTGTACGATTCATAATGCATTGGCAGTATCGCACAATTTGTAAGGGGAAACATTCATTGCTCCAAAAGCTGGAAGAAAAATTAGGATCCAAGGTGGAGGATTTCATCTCCTTCTATGGCCTTCGGAATCACGGCCGGTTGCACGACAATGGGCCATTGGCCACAAGCCAAGTGTATGTGCATAGCAAACTAATGATAGTGGATGACCGATTTGTGTTAATTGGGTCTGCAAACATCAATGACCGGAGCCTTTTGGGTTCTCGGGACTCAGAAATGGGAGTGGTTCTTGAGGATCTTGAACAAATGGACTCAATGGTGAATGGCAAACCATCAAGCGTGGGCCCATTTGCACACTCCTTACGTATCAGCCTGTGGGCAGAGCATCTTGGGCTACAACACTCAGAACTGCAGTGTATCAAAGACCCAGTTTGCAACACAACTTTCAAGGAGATTTGGATGTTAAGAGCAAGGAATAATACCAGCATTTACCAGGCTGTTTTTGAGTGCATCCCAGCTGACACAATTCATTCACGTGCTGCACTGAGACAAGCAGCAGCACATCGAAAAGAAAAGGTGGGTCATACTACCATTGATCTTGGCGTAGCTCTGGAACAAGGTTTCAATGAAGAGATTAGTGATGTTGGCTATAGAGGACATGAGACCCAGTTAAATGCAGTTCATGGGCATGTGGTGAATTTTCCACTCCATTTCATGTCTGAAGAAGATTTGCGGCCCGTCTTCAAAGAAAGTGAATATTATGCATCTGCTCAGATTTTTTACTGATGGGAGGGGAGATAATAATTAGTAATCTTGGGTGCAGAGATAGTTCAAAGTGTCTTGTTGAGGCAATTCTTTTCCATGAGGGTAAACAAATTCCCTTTCTTTGGATCATAATCTTGATCTACTGTGCTACATTTACTAACAGATTAAAATCAATTTTATCTCAGCAGTTGTGATTGATGATCATTTTATCTCCAGATGCCCAAAGAGTCTCTACAGGAGGCTGATCCATCTGCACATAGTAGTAGCATGAACTTTTTGGACATAGACAGCATTGAAATTCATCAGTGAAAAGTCGGGATTGGGCAGGGGAGATATACTTGTGTATTCATGGGTTTTTTGTTTTTTCTGACCCAATAATTCAAAAGGCAGAATTACATTTTGGACTCTGCATGAATTGAATTATGTCTTTTAGCACCACTGCATTATTGCATGTGATTTATCACATCAAAGTCCTGTGGGTATGAGGATTTTTTTCCCATTATAAACTGTGACTGGAAAGCTTCAAAATGCAGAGTCCAACCCCTCATGATATTCATTGTTTTGTATATCCCCTTGGCACTGTAATACATCATCCAATGGTGTCCATACATGGCAAATTACACAGAAAACTCAAAAAGATACTTTTGAAAGTAACCTGTTCTGTCAAATTATGATCAAACCCACACCTCCAACTAGAAGGAATGCAGCAATAACCTAGGGAGTGTCTTTCACAATGCCTGATAACATCACTAGCTCGCATTATTAAGTGTTTTGATTTCTTCAGTTACTGATCATTGGTGTAGATAATATGAAAGTCTGCTCAAAATTGCAGCAAAAAATTATGCAAAAATCTGTAGTGGATTCCTATAGTATTCTCATTCAAGCTGCAACAAGCTTGTGAATGCAAAGCTCTAATTTCATTTTAGATTGTCCATATAAAAGCAAGAGTCAAGCATCTAATCCAAAGGCATAGAGAGGCTTACATAAAAGGCCTCCAGCAAACTGAGCATATCCTTCAAGCTCACCACTGGTGACTACTTGAATGTAAAACATCCACTAAAGCAACTAGAACACATATCCATCAAATTATCACAATTGAGATCTCCACAATGACAATTAAAAGTTAACACAACAACCAGTCCACATGAGAATCATCTCAGAGCATCAACTTTATCATGAATAGCAGGGCCAGGCTGCCACAACTACCACCCCAATGACTTCATCAGCTTACATTTCAGCAAAACCAGCAATTGTGATCTCTACTTATTAAACCCATTCTATACTTACACAAGGGTCAATGTTCACAAGGACTACTAGTTCAGAACTGTCATTTCACAGCTTTCATGTGAAAATCTCAAGGTGGACAAACCTTGTGTATAACATTTCGTTCAACTTCATGAATTGCAACATCGTGCACAAAATGTAGTGTGAAGCAAATGATTACAATTACATATGAAGAATTCAATTACCATTGCAGTATGTGGCAGGTTTTAGCCAGATATGGTACCTCAAACATGAATATCTGAAGAGCCTCTTCTAGTAACCACTAAGAATAACAATAGGAGTGTCAATACTAACCAACCCTAAAAAAAGGGCCTGCCCCAATACCCCACTGCAAAGACAAACAATTGGAGCAATAAAGAGCTTACTTAATTCCACCATTCCGAATTGACGCAACCTGACACACACCTGCTGATGTTGTGAATGGTGCATCCTTATATTCTGCCACAAGGTTGGCATTTGTGTGCAAATCAGGTTGCACTGTTTCCCAGACTTTCTTCTTGGGATTCAAGATATCATCTGGTTGCCCATCAAAGCCAGGGAATTTAACCCTCTCTCCAATCACTGCACCCTCAGGGGGGGTGACTAGCTCCACCTAAAAACAAACTCAATTTTCAGAATGACAGCTAAGGAGAAATTATGAAGCACTGACAATCTGGATCAAACTGCAGTTTAATTTACAACTATATAAGCAGACACATGTAGAAGGCTTGAGAGTTGTACACAAAAAATGTGAATAATGAAACCATGCCTTTGGAACTACAATCAACCTTCTATAAAGGCTAAAAGGTTATTTTGGCTCCCATGGACCCTACCCTCATCTTACCTTAGTAAAACTCTACATTGAAAGAACTTTAAGGCAGCCTGCATGTTAAAATATGGAATGCAAGGATTTGACAAAAGCAACTACAAAACAATACTGACAACTCTTGAACAGTGACCTACGTCACCAGACATGCACCTAGCAATGACCAAAGTGCTGATTCCATTCATTCACAGGTTAATACCAGAAGGCAAAATAGACATGGAGAAATTGAAGATTACAGCAAAGTTGGTTGTCTGTTGGTCAACTGCCTCTCTAAACAATATTGCATCAACAAAGAGAGAGCCCTTCATAACCATGAAAAGACCAGTTCCAGAACCAACATGGTTCTAAAATACACTGGGATAAATGCTTACCTCTGTATGATCACTGTTGGAAGCAGCCAACACCATAGCATGTGACTTTATTCCCCGCATTGCTGCCGGTTTTAAATTACAAAGCACACAAACTCTTCGATTCTGTTTCATCCAAAAGATAGTGTGAGGTTAAGGTGTGGCTCACAGAGTCAAACAGATATTAGGGCACACAACATAAATTTAGGTTATTACTGTTCTGCTTTACCAGGACTCACTCATGAGGACCTGAAAATTAATACCTGCATCTGCTCCATAGGAATGAACTTGACTAGACCACTGACAACAACTCGTGGAGCATCTTCCCCAACATCAATTTCCTCCACATATAAGGAATCTGCGTCCGGATGCTTCTTCACATTCTTAATTACCCCAACCCGGATATCTAGTCTGGTAACATCAACTGCTGCCTCCTTTGCTTCAGCTGGATCCTTCCTTCCTTTGGAGTCTGTTGATGAAACACCCTTCTTGCCCTTAGAAGTCTTCTCTGTGACTCCAGGTGTTGATGGACCTGCTCATGTGAATAAAAGCAATAAGATGATAAGTATAGTAAGGATTTGCACCCTAGGAGATCTTCTATAATTTTGACTTGCACTCTAAGTTAGAATGGTAAGTGTAGATAAGTATAATAATCTGGCCAACAGTCCAAACACCTCAAGGGAAGATCAAAAATTCACAGAAGAGTCTGTGAAGAGAAACCTGAGTTCACAACTGCAGCTGCTCCTGCTGCTTCACTTGCTGCCCGGTCAGCCTGGCTGCCTGCAAACTTTTTTCTATAAATCTCAACCTCCTCATCTTTCTGCACCAAATATCAATAGCATAACTTCAGTGAAACTAAGAAAGTGAACTGGCCTTCTTCTGTAGTGCATGATGAGAGCAAAGTCAAGTGCATGGAATGTTAGAACAAATCTGTGAGATCCTAGAGAAACCTCAACAATACTACTTTGAAGGTAACTGTTACATAAGCTCCAGCCAAGCCAAAAACAAAATTGATGAGAATGAGTACAGTGACAAGCGTGAGGAGAAAGCTAACCATTTCTGAGAAAATTGGTTCAGGGGATCCAATTGTGTGACCAGCAGCCACCAACACCCATGGTTCCCCAGCCCTCTCCAAATCACCATTCTCCTCCACTAGTGATAATGTTGATGGTGGCAGGTTTAACTGTGCCAAGACCTGTGATTGATAACACATTACAGTGTTTCCCAAGTCAAATTATAGAGCACATGTAACCAGGTTCATAAGGAGAGCTTGTGGAAAGCTAAGTTATTTCCAAGACATGAGTCAAAGTGTTAAAAGTTTCCACAATTTTCAGCGATTAAAAGATCAGGTTCTCATCAGGACCTGCATCAGCACTGCTGAGGACTTATGTAACTTGCGCATTACAACAGGTACACTTGAATGACATAAAACTTGCTATGAGATTGTTGGAACATGTTATGCTTGAGTCTTATGTCAGGAGGTGAGGGAAAAACCACAGAAAGCAATACCTTGTGTGAAAAGGAAGGCATAAATGGTTCAAGAAGGGTGGCCAATAAATGCACCAAGCCCACTGCTGTCTTCAACACTACAGCACATGCTGGTGGGTCCTCCTTATACAGCTTCCAAAACTTACTGTCCTGTTGACCACACAAACACATGACATAAGACTTGCTACGAGGCTGTTGGAACATGCTATACACTGCTCGATAATGGTTTTCAGGACAAAGAACTCAGAACAGGGAAGACAACATCATCAGAAAAATCCTTGCCAGAGAGGAGCAACCATGTGCAAAAAGGCAGGTGTCAGACTTACTTGCAGGTAGAGATTCCCAAGACTAGAAGCATTCATGGCTGCTTTTAGTCCCGCCTTGAGCCTCACCTGTTGACCAGAACAAGTATTTAGCTTTGTAAAGAACTCCGCATCTTCACAAATCACCTGATGCACATGCTAGAAAAAAGACAGTTTCTTTCTTTCCCAGAGACCTGGCTAAGTACTGAATGAATACTGGAATTATACTAAATTCAATCAGCAGAATGCAAACCCTACAGATGCTTGTATAGCCTTCAATCATGGTGGTGAAGCACATATACAAGTCAAGAGACTACAAACTATGGGAGTTCACATGACCTTGAGATTTCAATCCATTTGCTATCCATAGCTGAAAGAGAAAATTTACCTTCTCCATTGCATCCAAGTACTCCTTCACAACTCTTTGGACTTCTTTACCAAATGTTGCTGTCAGCTCATGCATCTGAGGATTGGCAGCTTCAGGTACCACCCTACCATAGCCTCCCTCACCTGCACAGATATGATGAACACTGTGAGGACTTTGTCCAAAGGATTATAAAAACATTGTAAACCCCAATACCACATGGGTTTAAGAAAATTGTTGAGGATAATTGAAGCTAGGCATGCAACCTTTCACCACTGGAATTGACAGTTAGCATTTAGCATCCAACAACACAGACCCATGAACCTTGAACAGATATCATGACTTCGTGGCCTGATTGATCACAGTGAAGGTGGAAAGGAGAGAAACCTATAGGCTTTGCCAGAAAAGAGAGGGTGCGGTGAACAAAATTTCCCAGATTTTTCAGCAGCTCATTGTTTTGTTTTGCTTGTAAATCAACCCATGTGAACAGTGTGTCTGAGACCTACAATGCATCCAACCATGTCACAAAATAAATGCCCTATCATAAACATATGGAGATGGAAAGACACAGTCCTAAGTCCTACAGATCAGAAGTGTTCTGTATCATTAACTGTGAAACATGGCATCTCCAGCAGCACCAGTAAATCAACAAGCCCCTATTTCACTGGATGCAATGAAATTATAATGAAATAAGGAAGGCACCTCTGGTCTGTTGGTCAGAAGGTAGTAACGCCACACTTCCACAGGGACATTGGTGGTCTTTACATCATTACCAAAAACACCAACGCCCCTACTTTTAGAAAACTTTCCTGCATGACCCAGCATTGTTAGCACCTTGTCCCATCAACTGCCTAGATTGGGCTACAAACACCTTCAACCAACATATGGCTCAAATATGATTGTTAGGAGGTTGAATATGAAATTCATGTCCTGTGAGCCATTGTATAACTACTATATTACAGGAATTATGGCATGGGAATAAATAGAATTACATCATTTGATTCAAAACCGAGAGGTCACTTCAAGTGTTCGCTTCTCTGAAGCTAATACAAATAATAAGTCAATTCCAGCAAGTCAGGTGTAACATCATGGCATACATAGAAGTTTTGAGCCATCTACAGCCAGCCTAAGTTACCAGTTCTTGTAAAGAAATCCCATTGAAATAGTAGCATGGATGAACAGCTGGGTCAGTTGTGGAATGTGGGTGATTGACCAGTAACTCACTTGTTAGCCTGTCTACTGGTCATCAAACATATAATCTAATTGACAACAAGGAATGGCCAGGAGAAAACAGACCTGACTCATAGTTCAAATACTCAGTAACACTAATAGTCCTCATCAGTGTCCATGGATCCCCTGTTCCGAGAAGTGTGCATGGAAAGATCACCTGCAAAATCCCCATTCCCAGCATGAAAAACTCTGTAGGCATTACAGATTATGGTACAAGGCTTTAGACAAGAAAGGGGGATTACGATGTAGAGTGACAGAGTCTATGATTCTACTTGAGTGCAAACTTCATTTGTTCAGTAGATTTTCTGTGTCCAGACAACAGTTTGAATATCAAACTTGTGGAGGGAATATCTATTGTGCAATGCCAGAACATCACTTAATATATGCTCTTACAACATAGGAGTACCAGATAAAATCTGATCAACATACCATTCTACAGCAGACAGAATGTTTTAGGTCAGAATGCTCTTACAGTGTGGAAAGGCACATTATCTTTTCCCATAAACTGCACAAGCTCCACATCATTTGGAGACTTCCACCACTTCTCCCACTCTGATGTATAATTTGCTGTGATGGATATGTATCCAATTGGTGCATCAAACCACACATAGAACACCTGTACAGACAAGCTCCTTAATCACAAGCTAAACTCCCACTTAACTATGCCTTGTAGAGGAACCCTGAGAATGAAAATACATAGCCATTGCCTTAAGCGGAAAGGATCAAACCACATCTTGGTCCATATCTACATTTTCATACATACAAGCCTATGAGGACTAAGGTTCTGGATTCAGAGTTTCTGATGTGACTTAATGTCTTGAATTTCTTTCCAAATTTGATTAATCATAGCATATCTTTTCCAATTAGTTCATAATGCATGAATTCACTTAGCTAACCAGAAATTTTTTGCTCCTTTTTATCTTCAATCTGGTTAACATAAACAGCACTTGAAATGGTAGGGTACAACATAAGAATCATAGGATGTTTTGCTGCAATTTGAAAGCTCACCTTTTCTTTATATCTCTCAAGAGGGACAGGTACTCCCCATTTCAAGTCACGGGTGATACATCGTTCCTTAAGCCCATCACGAATCCATGCATTTGTCGTCTGAATAGAATTTGAACTCCAGCCTCCAGCCACTGAAGTGCTGGTGACATACTCCTCTAATTGGTTCTTCAGTTCTGGTAAGTCCAGAAACAAGTGATCGGTTTCCCGAGTTACGGGAGGATTTCCACACACCTATCCCAAGCATGCATTTCTCCACTTAAGTCAAGCCCATTACATGACAAGCTGACCACAAAAAGTGAAGAACTTTTCAGCATCTGTCCTAACCTTAAAACCTGGAGAAATCGTGAAGAGAGGGAGAGTATAGACCTTGCATCTGGGGTTGATTAGATCTTCAGCATTGAGAAGCTTGCCACACTTATCACACTGATCACCACGAGCATCTTCATAGCCACAGCCAGGCATTGGGCATGTACCCTCCACCAACCTGTCTGCTAGAAACCGTTTGCAGGTATTGCAATATGGCTGGACCATGACAAAGAGAAACAGCCAATACTTCATTTCATTTTCTAGCACTGAGGAAAACTTACTGCCAGCATTCACAATCATCGCTATCAAGCATTCATTGTTTGCCCATTAGACCTAGAGCACCTGTGAGGTTAACCATCCTTTTCTGCAAACTTGGGTCCAAAAGCTTTTCGTCTTCACACTACTTTTCCAGTTCAAAGAAATGCAATGCCTGCAAAACTTTATCATTAGAACCTAAGACAAAATTGAGTGCAGCAGTTGTGTTCAAGAATCACACCTGGATCATAGTATTCTCTCTAAGGCGATTCTTCTCATACAACTTCAAAAAGATTGCCTGGGCAATCTCAGTCTGCTGTGGTGTTGATGTGCGCCCAAATTTGTCAAAGTCAATGTCAAACCACTCATAAATATCCTTATGAATCGCATGGTATCTGCATTCAATGTAACAATACTTCAAACTACAACAACATAGGCACACTAGGAGCATTTAACATCAAGTCAGAATCCAACTTTGCAGGATCACAGTCAGTCAAGCATTTAGGGTTTTATCCTCACTTGTCACAAATTTCTTGAGGGGTTAGGCCCTCCTCCAAGGCCTTGGTCTCAGTAGCAGTTCCATACTCATCCGTTCCACACATGTAGATTACATTGTAACCCCTCCTCCGACAATAGCGTGCATAAACATCAGCACTCAAAACACCTGGCCCATCATAAAAGATCCAACCAGGCAGACAGATGAGCATTGTGGCACTTATCCATATAGCTCATGTCACTTTGATTGATAGTGAATTGGAAAGCCTCCAATAAAGCAGGAAGGGCACAAAAGCTCCAACAGTTGAATTGTTGGATACAATCCAGGGTGCTTACATCCAATAATGTTGCCCAAATGTGGCACATTGTTGACGTAGGGCAATGCACTAGTGACCATTACATTCCTCTTTCCTGGAATAGGAATCCTACTAGCCCGATGTTCCCTCGTTGCTAGAATGGCAGATCCAGATGCTTTGTGTACAGAAGTTGCTGAGGATGCAGGGACAGGGGATGTCAAAGCTGCAGATTCCTCTCCAACTAACAATGACCGAAGACCATTTGATTCTGGTGATGGCAATCTTGTGCTTTGAGCAGCTGCTCTTGCTGTTTCAATCATAGCTTCAGGTGAACTTCCAGCTAGGGCTTTGTCAGCTCCTTTGAGGAAATAGTCCAAATTACCCATTGATCTGGAAAAGAAAGATGCCAGAAAACATCAACCAAAATGGCACAGCAAAGAAAAGAGCAATGGGCGTGAAACGAGGGTCTGGGAAGAGAGAGTGAGAGACACCACAGACTACTCTTATGATGAGAAGAGTTTCAAAGTTGCTGCAAGCTCTTTGACGATTTGCAAACCCTAGACACACATACTTCATGAACTCCAAAGCCATCCAAATGATCAAGAGGCGTATTGTAGCAGCCAACTGACGAGAATGGCTTCAAAGGAGGTCCAATCTACATGACCTAAAACAAGCACCCTGACGCTTGCTTTCAGACAGAATTGAGAAAGGAAAAACCGTACCTGAACCACCTGGAAACAGTGCTGTTCAACGCCAGATACTCCGTGCTACTGGTATCAGCAAGCAAGGGAAAAACCTCAGACCAAACAACAATGTCCACAACAGTCAGCGCCTTCCCAATGATAAACCCCTCGGAGCTCCTTTGAACAGCCACAGCAATCTTCTCAAAAGCGATTTCCACCCTCTCGAAATTCCCTCCAATACTGCCGCCGCCGCCGGCGAGAATATCTTCTACAGAACTCCGAAGCTCCGTCTCCGCCCAATCCAACCACGACTCAAGCTGGAGGTGCAGCTGCTGGCCGCGCGTGTGGTACAAAGCCTGGTCCTCATCCTCCTTCTCCCCTCCCTTTTTCGCTTCCCTCGTTCGCCTGCTGCTACTAGCGATGTAGCGACAAATGGCCAAAGTCTCCTGCAGCTGAAAACCCTCACCACCAGCAACAGTGAAGAGGAAAGGAGGAGGTGCAGCAGCCGCAGCAGAGAAACGGAGCACGACGCCGCTTGCTTCTGCGACGATGAAGGGAGCCAGAGCTCGTGGATCGCCAGGCACAGCGTGCAAAGTAAAGGAGCCCATTTCTTTTTGCAACCAAGACACTAAAACCTCAGCGAGGACGACGACGACGACGACTAATCAAATATCCCTTCTTTCTCAGTATTTTGTGTTCTCTTGTGGGGGAGAAGATGGACCAACTCTCTCTCTCTCTCTCTCTGCGTGAAAATAGAAACAACGTCACAACCTACCAGTCTTGCCTTTGTTGCATTTTCAATGGAACCTTCCGTTAGGGTTTAGTGGTCCCTATTTTAAAATGCATTTGGGTTTAGGGTTTAGGGTGAGGTACTGGTGCTGTCTTTTCCTGACTTTACGAACATTAGCATTCAACAGGGGGGCGAAACTCAGAAAACCATCAATTTTGATGCTTTCTGAGTTTCGCCCCTTGTCTTTCTTTTATCCTGAGCGCCTCCACTGCTGCTACATGGATTTTCACTGCTCCTACCTGTACAGCTACTATAATTTCTCTCTCGAACCTTGTGCATTAAATGCTGAGATTCAGCATTTCGTACTGAGATTTAATAAAACTTCGTTAGTTTACGGACAAAAGATGGGTCAAGGGGTGAAAGGAGGCCCAAAGACAGGGTGAAGACAGGGTGAGTTTGCGGATATCTCTAATATGTTTTTATTTATATTAACAAGGGGTGTGTCACACTTGGCCTTGTCATTTACAGTAAAAAGTATCTTAAGGCAAAAGAAGAATTATGCAAACTCAAATATTTCACCATCCAAAATTATAATCTTCAAAAAAATCATCCAAATGAAACCAAAATCCTTCAAGATATTATCACTCTATTATAACTAATCTCAAGTTTCAACACAAGCCAAAATATCATCTTTCAAAAATCCTCAGATAAAAATAGACCTATTATTATTACCTAGGGGGCCAAAATCCCTTAAGCTACTATACTCTATAATGAATCTAAACACAATATCCTTGCCTTGCCTACCAAGGCAAGGCCAATAAATTATTATTTTCATGTATTTTAAATTTTAGTTGGATCCTCCATGTGAATTTTGAGGGGTTTTTTTTTTGGGGGGGGGAGGGGGTCGGTTTTTCATTTTCAAAGAAACCTTTCATTAGGGTTTGCTATCCCTATTTCAAAATTTAGTTGGAAACTCTGAGTGAGATTTTAAGTTTTTTCTTTTTTTGGGGGTAGTTCATTGATTTTCGAAGGAACCTTTGATTAAGGTTTAGTGGTTTTGAAATTTTAGTTGGACCCTTTTGGTGAGGTTTTTTTTTTTAATTAAATTTTTTGCCAATTTTTTTTATTTCAAAAAAACCTTTGGTTAGGGTTTAGTATATTTTTAAATTTAGGTGGGACCTTCAAGTCAAGTTTTAAGTTTTTGTCGGTTCGACTTTCAAATGGTTAGGACTTAATTATGTATTTAAAAATTTAGTTGGAACTTTTGGGTGAGGTTTTGAATTTTTTCAAATATATAAGAAATTTTAACCTATGGTTAAGATTATTGAATTGGTTTTCAACAACATACCAATTATTGAGTTGAGGGTTTTCATTGTCTAAAGAAAAGGCAGTCAAGGTTGTGGTTTGATCTTTAGGCTAGCAATTATAAGCACAATTAGAAAATGTTTTGTTTTTTAACAATTCAGAATTGCTTATCGATCACAATACAAGTTCCAATTTTACAATTTTGGGCAAATTTTCACACCCTAACAACAAAAATAAAAGCCCTTGTGACATGTACAAAGGTTTCTTTTGGGAAAAAAATGAACATGCCATATTACAAGGATTTTAAAAAATTGCCATATTTTCCATATGAGGTTCTACCATGTTGCCACAATGTAACACAATTCTTAAACTTATTTATTTTTCTCTATGACATGTAGCCAAATTTGGCTAAGCCCTATTTTAGATGATCACCAACCCATATACTTCACAAATTTCAAAAAAAAAAAAAAAACATTGAATACAATGTCACACAAAATGGCCTAACATTAATTGATTACTCTCAGGCTCCACAATATTGTGCACTACCAATAACGATCAATTGATGATAAAAATGAATTGATTTTGAAAAATTTAAGTTCCATTCAAATGAAAATATTTAATGACATTATATATATGCAACTTGAATTGAAATTCAATTAAATTTCATTTCATTTTTAATTAAATTGGATTCGTATTTAATTGAATTGAATTCAAATACGTTGAATGGAATGGAATTCCAATTCAACTAAATTCAATTCAACTAAATTAAGATTCAATTCAATTCAATTCAAATCCCATTAAAGAAAATTGGGATGCAAATTGGTGGAAGAGCTATTATATTCGTGAAGATGGTGTTGAAAAAAAAAATTAAAACACAAATCCAAAAAGACACTTTTCCATGCCTCTTTACTTAGGAATGGGCTTAACATATTACAATTGGAATGTTCAAGTGACAACTTACAACTTATGGAACCTTAAGTTGTTGTACTTAAACCACTTTTGATGAAACATCCTGATAATTTTAAATTAATTTAACTAATTGACATTATTGCCAAAGTTGTAATTAATGATTCTTTGAACAAGTGGGAGAGACAATAACTCATGAACATTACTTCATCCAAATTGACTTCTCAAACAGTCCTCCTATGATTTTGAAAATCTGATTTTACAATGAAACAACATTGGTCAATTTCTTGAACAATTTCATGTGCAAAATAATTTATAATTGATGAATAGATGTTTTTTTTAAAAATAAAAACATCACTTTTGAAAATAGAAGTTAGTTTTTAATGTCACATTTGAAACAACTTTTACTTGTTAGATTTGATGTAAAAAAGAAGGGCATATAAGGCCATCAATTCCAAAAAATAATTAAATATCATAGACAAAAACCAAATGTTGAGGAATCCTTTTAATTTTCATGTTGGGAATTAATACCAATGCTTCCATATAGTTGTTTAATTGTGATTTCAAACCTATCAACAATAAACAACAAAATCCTAGAGTTCCACCCAAACAACATCGACATACATAAACAAAACGTAAACCTCTACCTTAAACCAACACAAAATTAAAGTGAGACATTTGAACAAAATTTTTACCTACTCAAAGTTAGTTGAATTTATAGTCTTCTTTATGAAAATCTTTTTCCTTAATGACGTTCTTGTTTTTTCGATCATGGTTTGTTTGACATGGAGAAATCATCACATTTTTAACCTTGCTTCCATCAATTCAACACAAACATCATTTGTCAATATCATTCAAAGTTTCATGTCAAAGATTGATGATAAGGCTAGCAACATTAAATCCATTGTTTTTATTTGAAAACCCATAATGCCCAACATTTGACAAGCCAAAAAAACACATCTGAAAATTACATTATGGTTTGCCCACCACAACAAAAAGTTTTCTATCTAAATTGGTCACACTTAACTAATGAAATATCTACAAAACATTCTTCAAAGTTAATGTGATCATATCATAATTAAAATTATTTTGCTCAAAGAAAAAATCATCATGTTCAACTATTGTTGGTTTCATTTATATGTTCATAAGGTTCAAATTGAGGTACACTTGTAATGACAATGGATACACAATCATAGTATCATACTATACCACACTTGAAAGGCAAATGAATTGCCCACAAAATCTTGTACATTCTCTTCATGTTCTTGATATGATGGTCCAGCATGATTGCCAACATATTAGGTGTTTTGGCTGAACTGTAAAACCTATAAAATGCTTTAATATGTTGAAACTTGTGTCATCATTTTCAACTTGAATTCTTATTGCTCTAAAGTAAAGTCACCTTGAACAAAAGGTCAATTCATAACCTCAATCCTACACACATCAACTTTAATCACAATGCACAATGAAAAAGTTGAACTAAAAACATTTGACAACAACCAATAGCCATGGGTTTGGTCTGAAACACATCTTTTGGCAACTAGCATTCAAATGTTTATGATGGCTTGAACAATAGACCAAGTTTGGCAATATGGGATTTAAAATGATAGATGTAAAACTTGCTACCAACTATAATAAATAAAAATGGCATCATGATATTCAAAAGTCTTTTTGAACAAGATCACTTAAGATGCAAATTAGATTGTCATAGGAATTTTAAGCATTTGAAATGGCAACCTAGCAATGATACATGAATTTTTCCATTTTTGCCTCCCTTAAAAAAATTTCCAAGTTAGAATATTTTTCAATTTGATCTTTTAAAACACCTTTCAAATTCCCTGAACTAAAAATCCAACAAACGTTTTGATGTCATTAATAACATATTGCACTACCTTTGACATTGCATGACCAAAACACAAGTCAAAAAGTGGGCATGCTAACTAAAATTTTAACAATAAAAACCACATTTATAAATACATCGGTTAAGATATTTTGGTTAAACCTCTTGTTTTTCATGCATTTACAATGACTTTATCAAGCACATTGAAAGAATTGAATAATATTTAAACCTAATTTGCCATTGTTGAATTCATAGTGTTTTTAACCTTAAATGTTCCCATAATGAAATTTAATGAATTATGAGGAATTATCAAAGAAACTATCAATCATTGTTCAAAAAACTATTATGTTTGACATGAATCATCCAAAGATTGAAAGAAGTTGTGTATGTAACATATGAAATAAAAAATTAAAATTTCATATTTTCCTTGGTTTTTTCTATAACATTTGGACTATTATGACCAGTGTAGAGCAATTCTCAAGGATCAAATGAAAATTTTCTCAATTTTGAAACCAATTTTCACATTGAATTTTGTTGGTTATTGCTAGATCCCATACCTAGGTTGGAAACTAAACACCATAATTCTCATTAAGTTGGAAATCGGGCATCATAAGAAGTTGGCTAGTTTTCTTTATGAAAAAAAAATGATACATGGATAGGGTAATGGGATTTTATTTTATTCCAATTTTTAGCCCTTATGCAGATTTTATTTTTTTTTAAAGTAGTTAAATGATCTTTTTATTTTGAATTTTGGGGGGGGGGACACAAGGTATCCAAGGTCATGTACTTTTATAAAAAAATCCTAGGAATTTTTTTTTTTTTAGAACCTAGGTTTATGGTCCCATGAAAGTAAGGGGTGTCCAAAAATTAGAAAGGAAAATCTCAGAACACTTGGAAATTGATACCCAAACAAGCAAACATTCACTAGATGTTATTCCTTTGGCTTTGGTGTTCAAAGATGATTTGTATAGTTTAGGTTAACAATCCAATAACACTTTAGATTGTTGAAAATAAATAAGAGATGAGGAAGTTATGAGCTCTGGAAATGAAAGGGGTTTAAGAGAAGAAAAACACATTTTGTAACTTGGAAAAGCTTATTTATCTTCTTGTTCTTTTTTCATTATTCTTGTATTTTTGTAGAACAAAAAAAATTAATCATTTTTTTATATTTGAATTTTAAAAATCAACTTTATTATTATTATTTTTTGATATTTGATTATGGAGAACCACCTTTGAAAGTTAATGGTTGTCACATTTGTGATAACTATTTTCATGAAAATTGGATGGATTTATATATATTTTAAAATGAAACCTTGGCCAATTCTATAAAATGAAAAAAAAATTCAAAAAATAAAGTCAGATTTTTAATTATGTATCCTAAACTAAAATCAATAATTATCACCCAAAAAAAAAAAAAAAAAAAATAAAAAAATAAAGTCAAATTTTTAAATTTGTTTCCTAAACTAAAATCAAAAATTTTCACCCAAAAAAAAAAAAAAAACCATTCAACATTGGTTATAACCTTAACATTGGTTTTGTGACCAAAATTAAGGCATGAAAATGGGAGTAGGCCAAGAAAATATTTTGAAATTCAAACACACTATCAGAAGCATGTGAAAATGAATCCCAAAACTCCCAAGTTGTTTTTTGATTTTGGGAATTAAAGTCCCACAATTTGATCCACTAAAACCTTAAAAAAAGGTTAAACCTCTAAATTGAACATGTAATACAACTTCAAAAAGGTCTTTTCAAAGGCTACAACTATTTTCCTTTGAAAGCACTTCAATTTTAAGTTCACATGCATCGAAATTATGAATCAACAAAGTTATAAAATTCATAACTTGTCAAAATCAAAACTTTCCCAAAAATTCCCCAAATTTTGTCACTTTGATGTAGCTTTTACCATTAGTCATAAAATATACTATAAGGAAGAGAATGACCAGTACAAACCTTTCCCAAGTCTGGGCCATTATGTATTTTGAGAATTTATTTCTAGTTTATTTGTGCATCATTTTAACTTCAATTTGGACTAACTATCCTCATTCTTAATTTGTGCAAATTAATTCACCTTGAAATCTTATGAATCTATTTTAGTCACACCCTGGAACACCCATACTTCTTTGGAATGTTTTTAAAATGGTTATTAACATGTTTTTTTTTATTGAAAATTCAAAATATCACATAAATAGCACTTTTCAATTTCAAACGAAACCATGTTTTAATATTATACAAGATTTTAAATATGATGATAATCTTGATGTGTATATGATTTTCATTGCATCATAATACAATGGAGATTTTGCTTAGGGATGAAGTGTTCATTCCAACTTATGATGATCTTCAACTTCAAGATCAATGTTCATATTTCATTGATGAGATTGTTGAACTATTTGCAATGTTGATCTCATTCCTATGTCTTCTAAAGGGAATTTGGAATACAAAGGTTGACATCAAGATTTTGAATGAAATGACAATCAAGAGAAAAATGGAGAAGTCGAAGTCAAGCACTTCAACATTTCACGTTCAAAATCAATTCCACAACTTGCAAAATTGTAGTATCGATTTAAGTATTATAGTAGATCCTATGGCCATTGCAAGACTTTTGAAAGATATCAAGTTGCATTATCATGTTGTTACAATGAAAGAAAAAAAACAAGAAAAGTTAAAACATTCATAGTTGAGCTTAAATGATAGCATTGTTATTAGTTTAACATTATTGGCTTGATTTGTAACATTATATCACAACATTACAAGTAATTAAAACCATAATTGATATGTAGTTCATGCTCAACACAAAACATTGAACATTTTTGTACAATCATCTATTAACATTTTCAATACATGTTCATACCACTTCATTTGCATCAAAATTCATTGCCATTTTTTTAAAAATGACTTATATTACAATTTTTTATTTAATTTCAAGTATAATGCAAATACACTTGGTGTTTTTTTAATAACATCATTTTTAAAAATGCACACAAAACAAAGATATGGAACCTTAGAGCCTTTTTTTTTTATAAGAAAGATATTACACGGAATTTCCTTCCTAATAGGCAATTCTTAAGTATAAGGTTATAATGCTTTGAGAAGGTCCCCCATATAACAAAAGGTAAATTTTCAAAAGGCTTATTGGTCAATAAATGATACCATGTTTAGAGTTTTGTAAACCTTGAAAGGGCATTATAATGATTGGTTGAATGAGAAAAGACATGGAACATTCATCCAATACATGAAACCCCGTGATAAAAAATAAAATGTAGTTGCCATTGTAACTTTGCATTGTCCTATTGTTATCCTCCATGACACAACACCGTTTTATATGTAGGATGGAAGGCAAACCCCGTGATAACATTTATCCAAAACACAAAACCAAATTTTTTTTGTAAATTGATTTTTCATATATTGGTCAAGTAAGGGCCTATGAAATAGATGTTACATTGGTCCTCTTCATTTTGGGAACATCTCCATTAGAGGCCCTTTACTTGGCTTCATTGAGGAGGAGGATGTGAATGTTCAAAAATATTGAATATTGGTCGGGCTACATTGTTTATTCATATTTTCATCTAGGGAATGCCCCCTTCTAAGGTCATTATTTGCTTTGTGTAAATAGTTTATTTTAAGAAAAAGAGAAATACAAGCTACACAATGTGTTGGTATCTATTGCTTCATTCTTAGTCTTATACCCCTAGACAACCCTTTCCTTTGAGAGAAATTCTAGAAGTTTCTTCACAAGGTTTTTTCATACATTGTGATAATCATTTTCCTTTTCAAAAAAACATTCATAAATTCTTAATGTATATAGAGAGCACATTGTATCCATGAATAGCCCTCCTCGAAAAGAGGAAGGATGTTAATGAGTAGGTTTGAAAACCCTCCCCATTTTGTGCCTTGTGATCTATTCATGTTTAGGTTTAAAATGATGTTATATCAATGCTTTCCAAAGGTTAAAGCCTAATATTGTGGGACATTCCCAAAAGGTGGAGTTGGATTTGGCTATCACATTGCCCACTTCTTTTGGGGGAATGCCCACGCCACCCCAAGCTTTACCTTACATTTCATAATTTGAACTGTGCCAACAAAATTAATGAGAGAATGAAATGATGTTTTTTTAAGTAAGCAATTACACAACAAAAAAATCAATCCATCCACGTGATATTTAAGAGAATATCATAGGACATTGACAACTTCAACACATGTTTGTTGAATAATTCTAATGACAATGATTCATCGGAGCTAGTTTAGGTAGGTAAGACAACTTTATGTTCCTCAATTCATGGTACATTGGACAACAAACAGAATATTCTTGAAGAATTAATATTTGCGTTCACGATTTTTTGTTACTTGAAAAAAAAACCTAAAATCTTAACATTTATATATATATAGTCTAAGCTTCCAAGGTAGTAGGGAAGTATTTTAGACCCATGTGAGTGTTGTAAGCTCATCATGCAACAAGAAGCTCATCATCATCATCATCGGGCATGCACATCATGTTTTAGGGTTTTGAATTTTTTTGATTGCTTGCAATTTTTGTCCAGCTTTTAAACCTAATTGTCCCAATGAGATTGTTAGAATGAGAGCCTTGAATTGTTTGAGGAATTCTCTTTAGTAAACTGGCACTTGAATGTTGTATTAGACTCATAAGGCTTGTGCTTGCATGTGAAGAAAAAAATTGTGTACATTTTCAACATTGCAACCTCCTCCTCATACTAACAGACAGGTTTCTGGGACATTACTTGTGATGTTTGTTAGTGCACAAACTGTCCAAATTGTTAATAAGAAGGTGTTGTAAAGATCCAAGAGTTTCTGGTGACTGTGATATATATAGCTTTTGTTGCTTGTGTTCTGAAGATCAAAATGCTGGGTATCCGATGCATGTGGGTAGTCATGTAGAAATTTTTGAAAGAGCAGTGGGGGGTTTTTTGTCAGCAAAACTCAGAATGGAATTTGAGCAATCATGCAAAAAGTGTCAGCTTTTGATAGCCAAATCACGGTCAAGAATGTACAAAAATTGGATTCAACTTATTGAAACTTTGACATTGACAAAACTCAAGTATGGGTGATGGTCAAAATTGGGCACTTGGTTCTTCTTTTGAGAAGGATTGCTGTACACGACACAATGCCTGTTGATACTATCACCAGCCATTCTGCAAGAAAGATTCCAAGATCATGTTCGAAAGAAGTAGTGAGCAATATCTGCCACGACAACTTGTTAGCCATATGAGCACAAAATCCAACATAGAATTTTACAACTGCAACTACATTCCATGCAGATGGTGCAGAAGAGGGAACAGAGGAAGGAAAAGGTTTCAAGAATGTCAACTGCAAAAGCAAAAAAGATCGATGGGTAGTGGAGGCAATGAGGTGCAGAAATGTTGTTTCAATCCAGTTGAATTGTATGAAATTGCTTCATGAGAGACAGGCTGTGAGATCGAGACAAGGAGATAAAGATGCAGTGATGTAACCAGCAAAAAAGAATGGGAAAGGAGGAAAGATTTTATCCTTACTTGTGCTTGGGAACAATCCTCCTGAGGCAGCTAACTGCAGCCCCATGCATAAGCAAACAAGCAAGCTTCCAATCATTTCCCACTTCTGTTGCTTCTGCATGAAATAGGAGATGATGAACTG
>Ga0116231_10003214_pt1 | contig 34122 bp, 36 predicted proteins | sample S1TSphgellanicum_2_FD_89695 | JGI IMG/M metagenome (GOLD analysis project Ga0116231, IMG submission 89695) | Host-associated microbial communities from peat moss isolated from Minnesota, USA - S1T2_Fd - Sphagnum magellanicum MG | ecosystem: Host-associated > Plants > Peat moss > Unclassified... | reverse complement strand
GGGTGCAAGCGGCTGGTGAGTCCACGCCAACGTCGGACGGAGGGGATTCGACCAAGGATTCGATCGTGGCGCTAACCTGACGGCGCGCTCTGATGAGCTAGGCTGCATTTCTCACGATCAATTTAACGGTGCCTCAAGCGTGGACTGTTACTCGGCGGGCCCATGGGGAGCGTCGACATGCAACATTCGTCGAAATTGGTCGCGGCATCGAGCCTGGCGCTTTTGGCAGGGTTTGCCGTCGCCGCCGCCGCCCACGCGCAGGACAACTCCGGTGTTGTGGTCATCCATTCGTCCACCGGCACATCCATGATCCCGGCCTATGGTCGGCCGGACCTCCCGCCTACGGTTGTTGCGCCGCCGGCCTTGCAACCGGCGACGCCTGACGCGCCTCCGCCCCTGCCGCACACTGAACTCAAGCCGCCTGTCAGCGTCCAACCATCTGGCGACGACCTTTCGAACATGCCCAAGAGCGCCTCTGCGGTGGAGGCGGCGTGACAAGCTGCGGTCGTGCGCAGCGACCCTGTGCCCGAAGGTGCGACGGCCAGCGATCATCCACCGCTCGTCGCTTATGTGGTGAAGTCCAACCCGCCCGACATCCAGACGATGACGGTCTCGAAGGCCATCTTCAATGGATGGCTCACGGGCCCAATCCTGGACAAGCTCGCCGGCGGCGACTTGGCCGTGCGCCATCAGATTCCCAATCCCGATCTCTCGATAGGCAAAGCCATTGGCGCGGCCTACGCTCAGGCCCATGCCGGAACGCTCGGAGCCATGTCCGACGTCGAAAGTTCCGCCTGGTCGATTGGGGGACGAAACAAGAAGTTGGCCGCTACGGCCGGAGGGGCGCGCTATGTGGTCGATACGGACGAGCCGCTCATATACCTGTCCTACTTCGGGGTCGATTACACCAAGTTCGACGTCACGTTCTCAACGCACGTTCGCATCATCGACACATCCAAAGATCAAGTCATCGCCAACGCCGGATGCTTCATTTGGAGAGAGCATAAGAATGCTTTGCCCTACGACGCGTGGTTGGCGAACGACGCAGCGGCCCTGAAACAGCGCCTCAGTCAACGCGCCGAACAGTGCGTCGAAAAAATCGAAGCCAAACTTTCGCTGCCGAAGGTGGAAAGCGACCTCGATCATACGTTCGCAGGCCCGGCCGCCAGGCCAGGCGAATGCGACGATCGCAAGCGTGCATATGCGCGTTCGATCGGCGTCGACTGCTCGGCATTGACCGAACTCTCCAGTCGCCAGCGCTGAGTTGAGGTCGGCGAACCAAGTCATTCATCAGCGGGCTTTGATCAAATGATGAAAAACCTCAGAGCCGCTCTGCTCGCGCTGATGGCGGTCGCACCGTCCGCTGCGGACGCGGCCATTGTGGTGCACGCTGGCGGTTACCATCCCAGCTATTCTGGCGGCGCCGGCGCGAGGTTCCACGGCCATGCGCGTATCGTGCGCACCCGCACCTATACCTATTCCTACATCAGCTGGTCGGCGCCCGGCGTGACCGTGGTTGGAACACCGGCAGTCGTCGATCTAGCGTTCGGCGTGAGCCAGTCAATCGATCAAGGCGATCTCATTCCAGGCGCCGTGGTTGGCGCGCGCAGGGCGACCGTCGCGGACGCCGTCGTACTTGCGGACGGGGTCGATGAGGACGGGCTGACCATTGCCCCTCAGACCATACTGGTCCGCGTTTCGCCGCAGGGGGCTACAATTCCCCTCTGGTGTTCCGTGCGGCGGATGCCGGTTTTGCACGGCGCCTACACCGATTGCTTGATGGACGCGCACGGGACCGGCCGCATGGATGAATATTGGCGAGGCTACCTTGCTGACAAATCGGCGCCTTTCAGCATCCTCGGGGTCTCGAAGATGCGCGAGATCAAAGCCGTCGGCTATCGAAAGGCGGCGCCTGACGAGCGGCCCGCCGTGGACATCGGGTACCGGTTTTGCCCAGCCGCGAAGGAGGCAAAAGGCGCGCCCTATCGCTTCGATCTCAGTATGCGGGACCAGGACGGTGGGTGGATTGAATCGAGCGACGCTTGTCCTTACGGCGCGTGGATCGATCCCAACAACCGCTCCGTCGAGGACGTCGATGGCATGAAGGTACAGATTCAGCCGGGCCCGCTTCCTCACTACCGTCTCTTGGAAGCGAGAGACATCGGTGAGCTTGAGAGGGCTCCTCTCACCCCAGGAGAAGTGGCGAGGGGAAACCCGCCAACTGCTTCTCAGGCGTTGGCGCCCGCGGCTGCAATGTCTTCTGCCAGCATGGCCTTGCCCGCAGCGCCACGCCCTTTGACTACCAACGTCCAAAGTGCGCCCGACCTGCCGGTGCGTTCTCCGCAGAGCTCGTCAGCCTCGGCCGGGAGCGGTCGTGTGATCAACATCGTCGTCGGAACCGGCGGGGATGTTCAGGAAATCCGCGAAGTCCAGCGCTAGTCGAGGGCGTTAACGCCCGCAACGGGTCGACGGCGGCCGCCAACACCGCGCCTGTAATTCGCCGTTCGCCGGGCAGCCGACAAGATGCGCGACAGCGGACGCTGCCTGGGGCAGCACGGGGTGGAAAGTAGACTTGAGCTTCGTGTGATCAGTAGCTGTTCGCTCGAGAAGGCGCTGACGGCCGTTGTTCAGGAGGCCTGGATCAACGGCGTCTCGACCCGAAAGGTCGAGGATCTCGTCCAGGCCATGGGCATGACGGGCATATCCAAAAGCCAGGTCTCCAAACTCTGCAAGGAGATCGACGAGCGCGTCTGCTCGTTCCTAGAGCGACCGCTCGACGGGGAATATCCGTACGTCTGGTTGGATGCGACTTACCTTAAGCAGCGACAGGGCGGCCGGATCGTCTCCGACGCGGTGATAATCGCCGTGGCCGCCTAGAAACGCCCTCGACGCCAATGCTCCATGCCCATCAGTCAGCTCAGGGTCGTTGACAACTCGTATCTCATTTGAGATACGTCTGAGTGGAAGCCAGGAGGCCCTTATGGCGGTTCACACTTCAATGTTGCACGTCCGCGTCGACGACGAGCTTAAAACCCAAGCCTCCGAAAAGCTCGCCAGCTTCGGGCTCACCGTCTCCGACGCCGTGCGGATTTTACTGACACGGGTCGTCAAAGAGGGCGCTCTTCCAGCGGGCCTTACAGCGGATCCAGATGCCTATGACATCTGGTTCCGGGCCAAGGTCCAAGAAGCGCTCATGGAGACGGGCCCCGCAATCCCCCACGGGCAGGTGATGGATGAGGCGAGGGCCTTAGTTGAGAGGAAGCGGCGTGGTCGATCTCCGACTTGAATGGAGCAAGGCCGCCCGCGCCGACTTACTGGCCATCTTGGACTACATCTCGGACGATAATCCTGACGCCGCCGAGCGCCTGATCGCCGAAATTGAAACGAAGGCCTCGAGGTTGCCCGAACGGCCGGAGCTTTACCGGAAAGGCCGTGCGGCCGGCACACGGGAATTGGTCGTTCGGCCAAACTACCTCGTAGTCTACGCTGTCGATGAACAGGCCGTGCGCATTTTGCGTGTCCTCCATGCGGCCCAACAGTGGCCGACCTGAAACTTTACTCCCCTGCAGTCCCAGTCAAACGCTTCATAAACCAGTTGTCGATTGAAATCGTCCTTACCCTCGTTGCGATGTGCAAAATTCCCATTGAGAAGTTTCATGTAGAATGGCCGAATGAATTCTTCGCGTACGGCAAGATCGAAGTCGGGATATTCCATTCTCAGCGCCGCATCGTGACCAAAGTTTCCTTTAGCCTATCCCGCCTGCCTCGTCCGCTAAGGACCCGGCAACGGCAGCCATGGGTCGACTCCTGCCCCTGACATCGCGCAGAGAACGCACCGTTCGCCATTGCGCGGCTTTCTTGCCAGTCACTGGACATTCCCACTGGGAAAGAAGGGGTGGATTGCGGACCCAGTGTCCCTCTGCGAATTATCAGATGTGAAAGATGCATCACTCATCTCGCGGCATCATCGGCTCCCACCTTCACCGGAGGGGTGGCACGACTATTCGCACAAAGCCCTAGCAGACGGCGGGTTCGCGCTTGTCAGGACCGATTGCGACTTTCGAGGCATGGATCAAGCAGCCGTGTGGCGGTCTTGGCAGGAGGCTCATCTCCGCATCAGCCGCTTTGTCGGAAACGAGGCCAACGTGGTTGTGGTCAAGCCGCCGCCTTTTCCGCTGGTGGATCAGCTTCCGAATGGAAATTGGGTGGTGGTGGGAGCCCGCGCGGACGCCCAAGATCGCAACGGTTTCATCTTTTGCCCTGACGGAAGCCTCAAGGCGGACTTCCATGCAGGCGACGCCGTCATGAACATGTCGGTGTCAGACGACGCTTCTCTTTGGCTCGGATACTTCGATGAGGGAGTGTTTGGCGATGACCCGCTCTCGCAGCATGGCCTGGTACGAGTTGACGCCCAAGGACGACCGACGTGGCGTTATCCAAATGAAGACATCCAAAGCGGCTTTATCGGAGACTGCTACGCCCTGACCACCTGCGGGAAGGAAGCTTGGGCGTGCCCCTACATGGACTTCCCAATCCTGCAAATTGCGGAAGGTCGCGTGCGGCGCTGGGCGAACGCTATAGGAGGCGCAGAAGCTATCTGTGCGGCCGCCGATCACGTTATCCTCGCGGGCGGGTACGCCGACGACTATAACCTCATGTCCCTCCTTCGTCTGACGGGTGACGAAACTTCACTCGTCGCGCAAGCTCGTCTGAACGGCATGACAAGGGCGACCGGGCGCTTTCAGGGGCGGGGGGGCTCGATGTTTGCCTTTACGGGCCAGGACGTTGCAGAGGTGGTAATCGCAGACTGGCTTTCAGTTTGCTGAAGGTCTGCTTCGGGTCGACCTCAGCCGCCAACACCGCGCAAGCAACTTACCGTTCGGGCGCCATGCCCATCAGGTCGCAGAACGGACATTGCGGGCGGGTACTGTGGGTGGGTTTCCGCCGCGCGGGATTATTACGACAGGGGGCCAAACCCGCGAGACGGCCCAATCAGGAACAGCCCGTAGGTGACCGCCGCAACGGCTATCCAGGGCCATGACCTGAGGCCGGGTGAGGTGGGAGCTTGCTCCTCTGCCTGGCGACGCTTCATCACAAGAAGGATTAGCATCGGCGCGATCCCGACAGCCGCGGCGCCTTCGACGGCTCCCTTTATAGGGGCCTTCATCCAAAGAAGCCCCGCCACTGCAGCCGAAGCCGCGCTGGCGGCTAAGGCCATTGCGAGCTCGCCTGGTGTGCTGAGGCGCGCCAGGATACGTGCGATCAAGACGTAAACACCCGCCCCGATGGCCGCAGCGAACAGCCGCCAGACTGGCGGCCAGTGCAGCCAGCGGGCCACAAACGCCCAATCGTCCGTGTTCAACGCAGCTGAATAGATCGCCTGTCCTGCGAACCAACCAAAGCCGATCAACGCTGAGACCATGAGAAAGTAGCGTAGCCATCCCGTCTGTGGAATGGCTTTAAGCGCTCCCAGGCTGATCAACCCGAACGCCAGGCTCGCCACCGGCCCCGCTCCGTCCGTTAGCCAAGTAGCGCCAGCGCATTTGAAATAGATCGAGGTTAGAAGCGTGATGCGTCCACCGTCCGATAGGCAGCCTAACCCATGTCCGATCAGCTCATGAGAGACTGCGCCGAGCGTCGCGGCGAGAACGCCGATGCTTGCAGCGGTAAATCGGTCTCCGGGAGGTTCGACTGGCGTCACGCCTAGCGCATCGCACGGCTCAGCTTGGCCAACAACCCCCTGCCTAACTTCCGCCCTGGGTCGAGGTTGTGTGAAAACTCGGACGGTCGAGAACTGGAAGTCATTTCCTATGCGGAAAGGATATCATTTCGGATAAGGAGCGCCGCCATGTGTCGACGGGTGCAACTCCTGTTTGAACGCCAGGTTTGCAGTCTCACGTGCGATGATTGCCGAAGCCTGAGCCAAACCAATATGAACCGGGACCGACCTTAGGTCGCCACGACGGCGTTTTTGGCTTGCCGCCAGCCATTTCCACAGCGCCCATTGCCTTACCTGCCGGATCGGCAAATAGGCCGAGGACGACAAAGGTCGCGGCCGAGGAGATCGCGTCTGAGGACGATGAGGTGAAACACGCGCGTCGCAAAACGGTCGTCAAAGCTTTGCGTTAGATCAGTATGCCGCCGCCCGCATTAGGGGGAGGCGTCATGATGATCGACAAGGTTCGCATTCGCGCGCGGGCCTGGATGCTATGCGGAGCCAGCTTGGCCGCCATGGCCGGGACCGCAAACGCCCAGCGCGAACCGCAATCCTCGGTCGCGCCCGTCGCGACCCAAGCCGACGTTCAGGAGATCACGGTGATCGGCCGCGCCCAGCCGCTCTCGCCATCAATCGCGCCGCTTGACGTCACCCAGCCAACCTCCCGGGTCGCGCCGGAGTTCCTGCAGAACAACATCATTCCGCTGGCCAGCGTCGACGACATCATCAAGTACCAACCGAGCGTCTGGACTCAGAATCCCAACGGGCCGGGGATCGGTAAGGCCCAGACCATTACGCTTCGGGGCTTCAACGACAGCTCTGGCCAGTTCAATATGACCTTCGACGGCATCCCGTTCGGCGACGCCACCGACCTGCACCACACGACGTCGGCCATTTTCATCGCCCACGATCTTGGCGGCGCCGAGGTGGACCGTGGCCCGGGCACAGCGTCGACCATCGGCAAAGCCACCTTCGGCGGCACCATCGGCTTCCTCAGCAAGGCGCCGTCTACTGACCCAGGCTTAGACGCCTACGGCACTTTCGGCAGCTTCAACACCGTGGCCGGCGGACTCGAGTACGACACCGGCGCGACCAATTACGGTTCTGGCTTCATCGACGGACAGCATGAGCAGACCGACGGCTACCAGACGGGCTCCTACGAGTACCGCACCAACCTGGCGCTCCGCTACGACGTCGATCTTGCGCCCAAGACAAGCTTGACGATCGTCAGCAGCTATAACGAGGAGTTCCAGTTCACCACCCAGGGCGCAACCCTGGCCGAATACAAACAGTTCGGGGACGCCTATGGCCTCTGCAGCAACCCGGCGCTGCAGTGCGACTATGACTATCAGCCGAGCCACTACTACTCGAGCTTCTCCTATGCGCGACTTAAGACCGAAATCGCTGGGCTGAAGATCGACAACACCCTCTATAATGATAGCTTCGAGCACGACTACGCCGAGAGCAAGGACGCCAGCGACGACAACGCCCTTGACAACACCGTCACCCAGTACAACCCCATAACGCTGAAGAAGGTCTCCACGCTTGCCGACATCCCGGGCAAGCGCGCCGACGCGCAGTGGGACGCGTTTGGCGACATTCTGCGTTTCGCCTACGACACGCCGTTCGGCCAACTCCGCACCGGCGTCTGGGTCGAGCAGCAGGACGACCACCGCTATTCGTACAACACCGACATCACCAAGAATGTCGTGGATATCGGAAAGACCGGAACCGACTACAGCTATACCTATAAGGACACGGGCGTAACGTGGGAGCCTTACCTAGAATTCGAGTGGAAGCCGCTGGCGAACCTGTCGATCATTCCGGGCGTTCGCTACACCAGCTACGCGCGCACGATCGACGCCCTGATCAACAAGACCACAGGCGCCCCCCTCAACACGACCGACACCTATGAGGCGCCTCTGCCTTCTATCGCCGCCAACTGGCGCATCGAACCCACCTGGTCGGCCTACGCCCAGATCGCCAAGGGCTATCTGGCGCCGCCGATCTCGGTGGCCCAGGTCACGGTGATCAACACCGGGCTGAAGGCGGAGGAGACCACCAACTACCAGCTCGGCACCACCTGGAAGTCGCACAGCGCGACGCTGTCGGCCGACGTCTACTACATAGACTTCGACAACTTCCTCACTTCGACGCAGATCCCAGGCACGACAGAGACCACCTACATCAATAGCGGCGGGGTGATCTACCAGGGTGCGGAGTTCGAGGGCCAGTATGCATTGACGCATGGCTTATCGCTCTACGCGAACTACAGCTATAACAGCGCCAAGTACAAAGGCACAAATGTCGTTTTGGCGGAGGTGCCCGAGTGGATCGCTGCGGCAGGCGTCCTCTACGATGACCGTCGTGGACCCTACTTTTCGCTCATCGGTAAGTTCGTGGGGCCGCGCTTTGGCGACGACGGCACGGTAATAGGAGCGCCGACGCTCGGGGACATCGCCTCGACCCGGATCAAGACCGACTTCACCGCCGACTTAGCCGTCGGCTACCACTTCCGCCAGCCGCCGCCCTACGCCAAGCTGGCGACGATCAGCCTGAAGGTGGCCAACATCCTCAACAACCGCCAGATCGACGACTTCGCCGGCTACCAATCTGTGGGCAGCGCCGAGCTGTTCTGGCGCAACGCCGGGATCAGCGCCTTCGTCAATCTCGACGCTAAGTTTTAGCGGGGCCGGGGTTTCATTGGCGCGGCGGAACTACGATTGCGTCTTTCTCGCCCTCGCGGCGCTGCTTGCGGCGGCTGGATCGACGGCGGCTGAGCCGCGGCTCGAGCGGGTGGTGCTGGTCGAGCGCCACGGCGTTCGATCGCCGACGCAGACGAACGCAGCGCTCGACGCGCTTTCCGCGGAGCCGTGGCCCGTGTGGAGCGCGGCGCCCGGCGAGCTGACGGCGCATGGCGCGCAGGGCGTGCAGCTGATGGGCTCGGCGATCCGGCGCGGCTACGCCGCCAAGGGCCTGCTGCCGCTCACGGGCTGTCCGGCTCCAGGCCTCGTCGCCGTGACGGCCGACGGGGCGGATCAGCGCACGCGTGAAAGCGCAAGGTGGTTCGTGCGCGGCCTAGCTGGTGGATGCGACATCAGGGTGACCGACACCAACGACGGCGATCCGCTGTTCGACGGCCTGTCGAGCCACCCGCTCGACCCCAAGGCAGCTGAGGCGGCCGTCAAAGCCAAGGCCCTCGATCGGGTTGATACGCCCGCCACTCATGCGGCGGAGGCTGCGCTTCAGGCCGTTGTGGCGCCCCGTGGCTGCGAGACCCGCAAGGGCGTCTGCCTCGAGGGCGACTCCACGATCTCGGCAACGACCGACGCGGTGCGGATCCGGGGGCCCCTGGCCACGGCCTCGACGCTCGCGGAGAACCTGCTGCTCGAGTATGCCCAGGGCATGCCGCTCAGCCAGGTCGGCTGGGGCCGCATCCACTCCGCCGCGGACCTTGCGGCCATGGCGCCGGCGCACGAGCGCGTTTCTGACCTCACCCGCCGCACGCCCTATGTGGCTGAGCGGCGCGCCGCCGTGCTGGCCCGGACCATACTCGATTCCCTTCAGGGACGCGCCGACGCCTATGGAGATGGTCGCGCAAGGCTTGCTGTCTTCGTCGGCCACGACACCAATCTCGCCAACTTGGCCGGCGCCTTCGGCCTGAGTTGGACTCTGGAAGATCAGCCCGACCAGACCGCCCCGGCGACGGTGCTCGCCTTCGAGCTCTGGATCGATGCGGTCACGGGCGCGCGCAGCGCCAAGGTCGTGGTGTTTTACCAGACGCTCGATCAGCTTCGCACGCTCACGCCCGAAACCGTCCGCCAAGCCGACGCCAAAGTGGACTGCGGCCAAGCCCCGATCAATCTCTGCACGGCGTTCGGCGGGCCCTGAACGCCGAGGAGCAAAACATGCCGTGTCCGCCTTCGGCCCGTCCCTGCGCGAAGGCCTTCTGCGCGCCTTGGCGCTTGGGGCCGCGCACCTGAACCTCGATGTGACCGCCTACACTCTAACGGGTCCTGCATAGCCGATGCGTAGCGGGGCCGCTCGGCAACGCCGTGAAGATTTTGGACGGCGCATCTCTGATCTTGGGGTCGTTCCAATTGAGCCAAGAGGCGGCTGGCGCGTGAATTTGGAGGACGGTCATTATCCGATTTGCAGCCGGCCGGGAGCTTGACGCGCCAGGCGGCTGGTCGCGTAATCTACCCGCGACCAAGGGTTAGAGAATGCCGCGCATCATCGTTTACACGGCCAAAGCCTCCAAGCCGCCGCCAACCTATAGCCAGGCGGTGAAAGCCGCGGGCCTGGTGTTCGTTTCGGGTACGCCGCCCACAGATCCGGGCACAGGGCAGTTCGTTGAGGGTGATGCGGGCGCCCAGACAGCGCAGTGTTTGCGCAACATAAAAGCTATCTTGGAGGCGGCAGGCGGCTTTGGGTAGCAAATGCACCTAGCCCCTCGGCGAAGCTTGATCCCTTCGTATGAGCGTGGCTACAGGGCTTGATGTGCGACGTCCTCCTCGTTCAAGGGCTGCAGAAAATATACGGCAGGCTCCTCGGTGAGCTTCAGTGGATCGAAGCTCCGCCGAGGACCATGAATCGACCCTCGCGAAGTCGGGACGCCTTCAACGCTGAAAAACCGATACGCCTCGCACGGGCGACGGAAATCAAGGAACAGCTGCCCCACCTCGTCTATGTGATCCACATGCTTGCGCCAGACTGGCGGCCCGAGGACGCCAAGATCGTTCGTCCCAGCAAGGGATGGAGCAATGCGCCGCCTGGCGGATGGATCGGCGCGGCGATGGCAGTGCTAAATGCGGCAACCCATTATATAACCATAGCAGATATAGTAGAAGAAGTTACACGGCGCTACGACATCGACACGAGCTACGTAGCCGTCCGCCAAAGACTCCATACGGCAATCAACAATTCTCTGAAAAGGCGACGAGATATTCTTGAATCTGATGGTGGGAAACCCGAGGCTTGGGCGTTGAAGACTAAGGTTATGGTGAGGCGCCTGTAGTCCGATGACCGCCACCAAACCGCCTTCCGCCCCAAAGGCACGTTGGCGAAGCCCCGCGTTGGAGACGAAATCCACTGTGTTCGTGGCGCTATATCTGGCGCTGAACGTTTGGTGCAGCTTCGCGATGGCCGAACTTTGGCCTGGGACCGGAAAGTTCCCGCCTCTGTTTGTCATTCTGTCGTTCGTCGCCACCGCTCTAGTCTTCTGTCTCGGGTACTATCTGTATTTCATCCTGGCCAACGTAATCGGGCGACGGATGCAACCGCGCGAGGTCGCTGAACCTCCAGTGGCGGCGGCAACCGCCAAGCTTCCCTTCTCCGTAGCGCCCAAGCCCACCTACCCCGTCTTCGCCTGCGCCCGCAGGCAAGAGGGATGGGTCCATGTCGAATTGAGGATCGGAACTGACGGCAAGGTGTCGGCCTACCGCATCCTTTCCCAAGCTCCGGGCCGCACCTTCGAACAGTCCGTCGTTCTGTCGCTCCAACACACCCGCTTCGCCGCCGCAGTGGATGGCAGCTTCCGGACGTCCGAGGCGGTCGTAAGATTCCGCATCGGTTCGCCCGACATCGATGCCGAAGCGGTGCCGGGACCGGATGCTCTGAAGTGACTATACCCCGCGTCACCGTGCACGTGGCTGAAAGCGGTCGCAGTGAAACGCCGCGAGGGGTGGGAGCGGAGCGGCCTAAAAGACAATCGCTCAGGCGGCAGCCAATGCAACAGCTACCAGCGACGACAAAGCGATACGACGAGCGCCCCTCAGCGTGACACTCACTGCCGTGGTCTCCGCTTCCCAGTGAAACGGTTGTCTGGCCGCTTCCGATTCGTCATCGTCGTCCCATGGCTGGCGACGAATGGCGCGGAGACGGCTTTGGGTTTGATCAGGTCCACCCGGACGTTCGGATCGAACAGGCGAATCGTTTCGTCGAGCTTGGTCATCTGCTTCGAGAGGCTGCGGAGCGCCGCCTCATGGGCTTGGAATTCCGTCGCGAGTTCAGCACGCTTGCGCACCAAGCCGTGCAGGAGGACACGTTTCTCAGCGTCTCTGAGGATGATCTCTGCCTTCATTGCCATAGGGTAGCGCGCCCGGGACGGCTGCGCAGCGGCGGCTAGGTGCGTTTGCTACCCAAAGCCGGCGGCAGGCTCAAGTCTTGATAAGGCGGTAAGCGCCACCGTCATTCTGGCTGACGAAGATGACTTCGCGGCCGTCAACCAAGAGTGGTTGAAGTGGTTTCCCACAGACCCGCCCGCACGCCAGGGAGCCAAGCTGCCCGTTCGAACGCCCGGGTTGAAAGTCTCAATCGCGATGATTGCCGAAGCTTAAGCCGAACAAAACTGAACCCAGGCTGACCTTAGAGCGCCACTACGGCGTTTTTGGCTTGCCGTCCGCCATTTCCACGAGGCCCATGCTATTGCCTGCCGGATCAGTAAATAGGCCGAGGACGACAACGCCCTTCACCTCAAATCGAGCATGGACGATCTTACCGCCGTTTGCCTCAATCTTGGCGAGGCATGCGCTGACGTCGTCCACACCGATGTAGATGATCTTGCTCGCAGGGTCCTGGCGGAGCGCTCCGGAGAGGAGTGGTCCGGTCACAGGTACGCTCAAGGTCCCGTCCCGGCGCATGTCCCAACCGAATACCTCTCGGTAGAATTTTGCCTGATTTGCCGCGTCAGGTCCGGCGATGTCGAAAAAGACAATTGGCGCGGGCTTGGTCGCTCCAACCACGCTCGTTGCTAAAGCGGCTATTGCGAGCGCGAGCGTTAGGGGGCGCATCATCGGTGTCGGTCCTCGCGTTAAGGCATTGGACAGGGAGAAAGCGGCGGTTCCGAAGAAAGACACAAGGTCGCCAGCGCCTGCAACCCCACGTGAAGTCTTCAGGTATTGCGGTGACAGTCTAAAGGGGCTTTCAAAACGGCTCGCGCGCCACGCTTAGACTGTGACCAGGCGCAGACCTGGCGCTCAATGGGGGTTGAGAATAGGATGAAGCTGGCGCGCATCTTGGAGATTGAAGGCTATGCCCATGATCACTGGATTAACGCCGTACGTTGAAGTCTTCGACATGATGGCTTCGATCGCCTTCTACCGTGACATCCTTGGGTTCCACGTTCTGTTCGCGAGCGCCGAAGTCGAGACCCTGGAGGGGCGTTTCTCACATTTCGTTCGCCTCGGGCGCGGACACGGCCAAATCATGCTGAACACAGCCTATGATTCGAATGATCGGCCCCCAGGGCGGAGCGAGGCGCGTTGGGCAGGCTGTCGCTACATTCAGTTCTACCTGGATTGTGATGATGTCCACGGCCTTTATGCCGAAGTGATAGCTCGTGGATCGGACGCAACAGCCCCCGCCCCAACCGGATATGGCTACCTTGCTTTCTCCGTGTCCGATCCAGACGGATACCGCATCATCTTCCACCAACCGGCCTGATTGATAAGACCCCCAGTCGGTTCAGGGTCTTTGCCGGACGATCATTGCGGCGTCTAACCGGGTTTGCGCGGCGAAAAAGCCGAGCCCAAAGTCCTTCTTATCGCTCGCGCACGCCGCGCCGCCGACCAAGACACGCCTTATCCGCCATTGGGAGAATCGGGAACGGCAGGGTCGAGTAGGACGTCGCACCAATAGGGCGTTCAGGCGGCTCTATGGCCCCACAGCGTCTTCGATTACTGGTTACGGTCGGCCCGCGTACGACAAACCACCCGGACGGCTAAGAAGGGGACGCTACACCATGGGCGCGTTGAACCGGACCCTCCCCTTACGCTTATTTCGGGCCTTGAGCTCATTTCGGGCGACGGCATGGGCGGCGCGGGCCTCCTGCGTCCTGGTTATCGCCGCGGCGCCATCCCCCGCCGCAGCGGCGAACGGTAAGCTAATCACGCTGCCGTTCGACTTCTCGCGCAAGGCCATCGGCCTTGCGGTCACCGTGAAGGGCGCGCCTCTCTTCGTTCTTCTCGACACCGGCGTCGATCCCTCGGCGATCGACCTTTCCCGCGCCAAGGCGCTCGGCCTGAAGGTCGAGATGGACAGTGGTGGGAAGGGCGAAGGTTTCGGGGAAGGGGCAGCGCCGACCGTCTTCCCCACGATTATCACCGGCCTTGCCGCCGGCGGCCGGGACATGCGCCCCTTCGACGCCCTGGCGAGCGATCTTTCCACCCTCTCGCAAAACTACGGACGTCCGATCGACGCGGTGCTCGGCGCGAGCTTTCTGGCCGACAAAGCGGTGCTGATTGACTACCCGGCCCACACCGTCACCCTCCTGCGCCACGGCGCCGACGCCCGGCCTCTGACGCAAACCTGTCGCCTGCGATGGTCCGCGCCCATGCACACCATCGAGCGCTTCCCGCTCATTCCCGCATTCCGATTCGGAGCCGTGAACGGGCCGGTGAGCCTGGACACCGGCTCGAACGGGGGCGTCGGCTTGTTCCAGTCTGCGCTGGCGCTGCCGGGGCTCAAGGCCCACCTCGGCAGCGAAGAGGAGACGGTCCGCCATGGTTTCAGCGGCGTATCGCACGCGAAGGAATATCACTTTGATGCCCCGATGGGCCTTGGTCCCTTCTCCCTCCCCCCAGGCGAAGCGGTGGTCTTGCGGCCCGAGCCTGGATCCAAACACCGTGTCGCCAATGTCGGAAACGCTCTCTTCGCCGCGCTGAAAGTGCGACTTCTGATGGACTACCCAGCCAAGCGGATGGCCGCCTTTGGGGAATGCGACTGAACCCCTCAGCCCGGAGGAAGGCCGCAATTCTGAATCAGACGATCTCGGGACGCTGATCGGGGCCAGACGCTGGATGAGTGGACCGAGGCGCGTAGACGGGGGTCGAAAGCGCTCTCGCTCAATCACGCAGCAATGGCCGCCTGGATCGTCCGGTTGGCGTTGTGGGGTTCGGCTGAACCCTACCTTTCAGACCGCCTAGCCGGCGAAACCTGGAACGACGGTTGAGGATTGGGACATCAGGCGCTTCTGCTGACGACACGCTCTACCGCGTCATTCTGAGACATAAGGGCAGTGTCGATCACCAGGTGCGGTTCCGTCCACGCCTCGTAGCTGAGGCGCTCGACGTCTTCCCAGGTGGGCAGTTGGTGACCGGCGATGTCCGCCCGCCGCTGCTCGAGGCGTCGACGATGCTCAACGCGATCCGTGCAGACAACCTCCACTTCAAGAATCGCGGTGGAGGCTCTCTGGGCTACGGCTCTCCAGACTGCGCGGCTCAATTGGCTTGGATTCACACAGTCAGCGACCACCCGGGCGCCCAGGCTTAAATTTGACTCTGCTAAACCATGGGCGACAGCATAACCTGCAGCGCCAAGTTCCACGTCGCCGGGAAGTGCGCCCAAGATCGCCTGCTCAATCACGTCCACGCGGAGGAAGACGGCGCCGAGGCGGGCAGCTACATCACGCGCAAGGGTCGTTTTACCGGCGCCGGGCAAGCCAGAAAACACGATCAACCTGGCGGGAGCATCCGTCATAGGCGCTGAATCGGCCCGTTCTTGATCGGCTGCAATGGCTCGGTCGTCCTCCCGACCATGGTTAGCGAAATTTGCCTAGCGAGGGTGTTCGGAAGGCGCCGGAGGGCAGAAATTGGTAGGCCGGGCGGCCGACTTACTTCCGGCCAGGCTAGAAAACTACAATTGTAACCAAACGGCCGAACGAGGCTTGACATAAAACTACGTATGTAATTCGTTCGAGCGGGGTCCGATGGCTGGAGACATAGGATGGCTGTCGGGGACAAGATCGCTCGGCCCAATCGTCCACGGCGCTGGCGTCAGCTCTCCGCGGCTCTAGGCCTTAGTCTGGCGCAGATCATCGGCTTCTCACCGAGCGTTGGGCACGGCGAGGCCTCGCCATCGGTGAGCAAGGCGGAAAGCCCAAAACTCGACTATTCGCGGCCGGGCCTTTTGGTCCCACTGCCTGACGGCAGACGGCTGAATCTGCGCTGCACCGGGTCCGGGACGATGACGGTGATCCTCGACGCGGGAGGGGCCAATTTCAGCCTCGCCTGGCGAAAAGTGCAGGGCGAGATCTCCAGTTTCTCGCGCGTCTGTTCCTATGATCGGGCAGGTTACGGGTTCAGCGACGCCAACCGTCGTCCATCGACAGCGATGAACATCGTCGATGATCTCCATCAAGCCCTTGCTCAGGCCGGCATTCGGCCTCCCCTCATCCTCGTCGGCCATTCAGCCGGCGGCCTCTACGCGACCCTCTATGCCGACCTCTACCCGTCTGATGTCGCGGGGCTGGTTCTGGTTGATCCGGGTTTCGCAAGCCAGGCCCACGACAACGCAATGGCGGCCTGGTCTTCATACCCGAGCCTCCTGAGCGAGCAGCGCGCCCAGCAAGCGGCCCATACGAAGCTGATGCAGAGCTGCGCCGCCCGAGCGAAATCTGGAGGGCTGACGATGGAGATAGGCGAGTGCGCCTGCTTGGACACTCCGGAGGATTTACCCGAACTCGGCGACTACGTTCGCCAGTACTGCAGCACCCCTAAACAGTTTGAAGGCATGCTGGCGGAGGAGGCCGCACTGATCGGAACCTTTGGCGATGCAAGCTCGAGATCGAACGAGGAGGAGGCCGCCGCAGCCCGTCCGTTCGGCGCCATGCCAGTCACCGTCCTAACCAATGGACGCGGCTGGAACTACACGAACAACCCCGATCTCAACGCTCGGCTGACTATGGTGTGGAGGGCCGGCCATGTGGCCCTCGCTGGCCGGTCCGAGAACGGGAAAGTCGTGTTTGTCCAGCACTCCGGCCATAGCATCCAGATCGATCAGCCTTGGGCGGTGATCGATGCGGTTCGCGACATGGTCCGCGATTTAGGCCTCATCTTTCGACGAGGTATCGACAAATGACCGCGCTCCGCTGGCAAAGCCAAGACACCCTTACCCCGGCCTAAACGCCGGGGCTTGCCGGCTCACATCGGGTCGGCTGGGACCCAAACGGCGTGCTCAAGTCCGAAAGCATCCGCCAGTTTGGCTCCGCGACCCTTAACGCAGCTTCGCCTGACTACGCAGACCAAATACCCCTGTTCGTGGCCATGAAGACCAAATCGGTGCTATTCACCGAAGCTGAGCTGGCCGGCCATATCAAGCGCGACGACCGGCCATGATCGGCGAAGCGTCGAGAAGCCCGGGTCGGGCGCAGGTCTGACGATGGAGCCGCTCTGATGCAAATCCGTTTCGCCGCCGCGATAGGCGCTCTCTTCCTGGTCTTGGCGGGTAAGTCCGCGGCTGCGCCGGCCGACTATGTTCTCACTCAGGTCCAAATCTATACCGCTGATGCTCGCCGCTCGATGGCCCAGGCCTTGGCGGTGCGGGATGGCAAGATCGTCTACGTCGGGGACGAGGCCGGCGCCCGCATGCTGATCGGGACCAAAACCCAGGTTCAGGTGGGCGGAGGTCAACTGGTGCTGCCAGGTCTGGTCGACGCTCACATCCATCCACTCGGGATCGTTGATCAGGACGTCTGCACGCTCAAAAGTCGCAAAATCTCGCTGGAAGCCCTGGCGCCCTTCATAAAGGATTGCATCACCCGTTACGCGATCAAGCCCGGCGGTTGGGTGATCGTCCAGCAGTGGGATTTTGCGAACGGAAACGCGCCCAGCGCGGCGGCTCCGACCCTTCGGGCGGCCCTTGACCGAGCCTCCCAGGTCCACCCCATCGCCCTCATGGGAAACGACGGCCACCATGCAGCGTTCAATTCGGTGGCGCTGGCGGGCGCCAAACAACCCCACGGCCCAGTGGTCGGACTGTCGAAAGCGACCCTAAAGTCCGAATTTGCAGCCTACAAAAAGCTGATCGGCGTCGACGCCGCCGGCGAGCCCGACGGATCGATCAATGAAGACGCCCGTGACCTCGTCGGCGCGCCCGACTTCCTGGCGCTCAATTTCTTCGCCCTCATCAAGGCCCCGCAAAAGATGTCCGAACGATTATCGAGTGTCGGCATCACCGCCGTTCAGGATGCAGCCGTGATCGCGCCATGGCTCTATGTCTACGATACGCTCCTCAAACGAAACCAGCTGAACCAGCGGGTCAACTTGATCCAACACTACGAGCCCGAAGATTTCAGGGGCGCTGACGGCCACATCGACTATGAAGCGATCGTCGCCAAAGCCGTCGCCATCCGCAAACGCTACCAGGATAACGATCTGGTCCGCGCGGAAGCGGTGAAGATTTTCGCCGATGGCGTGCTTGAGGGAAACCCCTACGCCAACCCGCCTACCCTGCCTGAATCGCCTTCCCTAAAGCCTTATTTGCAGCCGATTTTCGCACGGGATGGACAGGGCCAGCTCGAGGTGAGAGGCTATGTGGACCTGGACTCAAAGCCCTGCAAGGCGGTGCGGGCATCGCCGGAGGCCTACGACGGCGATGATGCGGTCGCAGCCTTCACCCAGTCCAACGGGTTCCATCCTGGCCAGTGCGAGATATCGTCGGGAAGGTTTCAGCATGAACGTCAGGTGATGCTCGACTACGCGAGGGTTTTGCATGAGGCAGGATTTGCCTTGCACATCCATGCTATCGGCGACGCCGCCGTAAACGTGGCGATAGACGCGATCGAAGCCGCCCGAGCCGCCGACGGCGTCAAAACCTTGCCGGACACAATCGCTCACCTCCAGGTGGTGTCACCCGAAGATGTCTCCCGGATCGGCAAAGATCGCCTCTACCTCGCCTTCACCTATTCCTGGGCGACCGCCGTGCCCGACTACGACATGACCGTTGTACCGTTTTTTGAGCGCGTTTCCGGCAACAGCTATGCTGCGCTCCACAATCCCAGCACCTATTACGAGCGCCAATTCTATCCCGCGAAATCCATCCGAGATGCGGGCGGCATCCTGATTGCGGGGTCTGACGCTCCGGTGAATACGACCGATCCCCAACCCTTCGTCAACATTGAGATCGGCGTGACGCGCGCTGAGCCAGGCTATCCCCCCGCAAATCCCAAGGAACGTCTGACCGTAACGGACTTGATCGACGCCTACACGATCAACGGCGCCCGAGCAATGGGACGTCAGAACGAGTTTGGATCCATCGAGGTCGGAAAGTCCGCGGATTTCATAGTGCTCGACCAGGACATAATAGAGCTCACGCGGCAGGGAAGAAGCGCCGACATTTCCAAGACAAAGGTTCTTGAGACCTGGTTTCGCGGAGTAAAGGTCTATAGCGCGGTTCAAGATCGATAGACGTCCTATCGCCGAGATCGGGCGCCGCCGCAAAAGTTGGCCGGAACGCCCGACATTTTCTGACCGGATCACCGATCCCGCGTCTTCCGGAGCCTTGCCAAATAAATTGATAGGTGGATGCGATGGCGGCGCTGCAGAGTTCTTCAGCGCATGTGCGCTCTGGGGCAATCCTTGTGGTTCAAGACCCCCGCATCCCGCATGTTTCAGCCGCGGACGCCGCTAGCTTGCGCTGACGCAAGGGAGAGAAAGTCTGCGATCGCCCAGAGCAGAAACGCGCCGAAGAGAACCATCGCCGCCGGCTTGGCGTTGGCCGGCAGATGACCAAGAGCCCAGAGTCCGACGCCGAACATCATAGGATCACCAAGCCGGAGCTTAATGTAGTTGCCGGGCCAGTAGGCGGCGAGGATGCAGATGAACCCCAATCCGACCGTGCGAATGTCAGGTGGGCGAGAGCGGGCGGCGGGGCGTAGAGCGGACCGGAGACGCGGGCCTGGCTGTACCCAAAGGTGATCAGCCCGAACCCTGCCAGGGAGATGATACTGTAAAGCCCTTTCCCATGGCCCTTCGCCAAGGCGCCTGACCAAAGCCGCACGGCCGTCTGCAGCAAAAATCTGCACTGAGTGCGCGCCCAGAAAAAGCACCAGACCGGCGATGAGCCAAACCATCGGCGCCCTTCATTCCCGTTCGGCATCATCCGCCCGAACCCGCGCTGGGTCCGGGGCGCGCCGCGTCTTTGGCGACGCGCTCAACTCTTGGTATCCCTCCTGGCCTCCATCTTGCCACCCCGCACCCGGTTCCCGGCTTTTGGGGCCGAGATCCGTCTTTCGGAGTGGTGCGATGTCTCATTATGATCCTGTTAACGACAATCGAGCGCCCGTTGGGCCCGATCGACGCCAGGCCCTTCGTCGGCGGGTCCTCCTCACAGGTAAGATCGTCTATCCCCACAACAGCTTGAGTGCAGACTGCACGATCCGAGATCTTTCGGACGCGGGCGCAAGGATCTCGGCGGCGCCGGAGGCGATCTCAGGCGATCCCTTTTTGATCGTCGTGAAGGATGCGGTGATCCACGAGGCGAAAACCGCCTGGCGCAATAGCGCTCATGCGGGCCTGCACTTCAAACGCACGGTCAGCCTTACCGGCGAGACCCCGCTTCATCTTCGTCATGCTCAGGGCCTCTGGGTGGAGCTGATGCCGCGATGAGCTGGATCTTGCTCATAACGCCTCAGCCATCCCCTGCTGTGGGAGGGGCGCGGCGGTGACGCGGATGAGGATGTTTGCCGACGATGCGGTCATGTTCCGGTTCAACGCGCAGCGCAACGTCTGGGAAGCGGCGAGCCTCTTGCGTCGTCGACGCTGGCTCAGGGTATTGACCGCAAGCGCCCTCGTTATCCTGATCGGTCTGATCCTAAAAGGCGTGGGGCTCATCTTCCTCTACGCGGCGCATCCACAGCTTGACCTTCAAAGCCGAAGGTTTGCCGAACGGGCGGTCGATGACTTGGACGTTGACTGGAATGAGAACGCTCTTTTCGTGCGCGCCTCTCCCGCGTTCAGCGTAAACCGTTCGCCCCTCGTCGACGCGCAGTTTTCTGAGCTGCAGGGCATCGGCCCTGGACAGCGCAGCGAAGACTGCGTCGGATCATCGTCGATCGATCCCGGCGCTCTGCTCTCACAAGTCACCGCAAGCTATGCCTGCGCGATCCATCTGAATTCCATGCCGGCGGTGGTCGTCCTGTCCATGGCTCGAGAGGCGGGGTCCTGGAAGATCGTAGGGATATACGTCAGCACGCCCCTCCGGCCCTAGAGCGCCGGCAAGATCCGCTGGATGCGGCCCCTTTTGCGGCCTTCGTTGGACGCGGCGCCATCAGGGGCTCTGTGTATCGTGTCGCCGGCGCATTCGCGGGGACCGCGGGACAGGGCGCGTTGCGCTCGATGGCGTGCGAGCGGCGCGGCCCCAAGTCTTTATGGCGGTTTGCTTGCTCGCCCGTTCGGGAGGAGACTGATCCTCTGTCGTCGCTCCCGCGGCGAAAGCGAGGGAGGCTCCGGTTTGACCGCTCATTCGCCAGAGGCCTGCAGCGCCGAATTCACCGCAGCCCTGATCCGAAGGGATCTGGGATCTGCCTTGGCTTTGCTGAGCGAAGACGTCGTGTTCTTCTTCAGCAACGGCGCGTCGATCATCGGGAAGGAGGCGTTTGCGGCGCTGATGACGCAGAACTGGGCGCGGGTCTGCGACTACGACTATTCGGCGCTTGACATGATCTGGATCCGTCGATCGGACGCGGATGCGTCCGTCATCTATAGCTTCGCCTGGTCGGGCACGGCTCAAGGCGCCAAAGTCGGGGCAAGCGGACGAGGGACCCGTGTCCTTACCAAGGACGGCGTAGGCTGGCGGATCAGGCACGAACACCTCAGCCCGGGACAATTCAAGCCCGAGTGAGCCATAGGCGGCGCAGGTTCAGCCGCCCGCGTTTTGCGCGTGGATGTCGAGGTTAAGGCGGCTGAGGCCGGGAAGATCCTGGACTCAACTCCGATTCCGCATGGTCAAATTCGACCCTTTGACCTTGTAGCGGAGCGCGTAAGCTTGAGGACAGGATGATCAGGAGGACGATATGGCGGTGACCGGAATCGGCGGCGTTTTCTTCCGGGCCAAGGACCCTGAAGCGCTGCTTGGGTGGTACAAGGAACACCTCGGCGTAACCATGGAGGGCTATGAGCCCTGGCGGCAGGCGGCCGGGCCGACCGTGTTCATGCCCTTCTCTCGCACCACAGATCATTGGCCCGACACTCAGCAGTGGATGATCAACTTCCGCGTTGAGGACCTCGACGCATTTTTATCCAAGCTTCTGAAGGCCGGCGTAGCCGTGACGACCGACCCCGCCTGGGATGCTCCAGAGACCGGACGCTTCGCGCGCATCTACGATCCTGAAGGCAATCCGATTGAGCTCTGGGAGCCGCCGGTCGAATAGAGCGCATCCGCAAGAGCATAAGCGCCTGAGGTTCGGCCAGGCGCGCAATTTCAGTCAGAGGGGCTGCAGGGAAAATCGGCTTGGGTGAAGACCGAGTTCAAAGGGACCGAGGCAGGCCCCCTCGTCCCGGGCGGGCGGCCCGCAAGCCTCAGTCGCGCACCACCAGATCGTTGCGATGGATCAGGGCGGCCGGCCCGCGATAGCCGAGACGCGCTTCGATCCGGTTAGAGCGCAGGCCCTTGATCGACGCTGCGTCGTCCGCGCCGTAGGCGCAGAGGCCCCGCGCCACTTCCCGGCCGTCCTTATCCAGCACAAGCACCGCGTCGCCCTTGCCGAAACGGCCCTCGACCGCGGTGACGCCTGCAGCCAATAGGCTCTTGCCGGCTCTAAGGGCGCTGACGGCGCCGTCGTCGACCACCAGGGCGCCTTGGGGGGCGAGAGAGCCGGCGATCCATTGTTTATAGGCGAGCGCCGGGGTCTCATGGGCCGCGAAAAGCGTGGCGCGGGCGCCCGCCTCAACCGCCTCGATCGGCCCTCGACCGTCACGGCGGCCGAGGGTGACGAGGGTGGCGCAGCCGGCGCCGTGGGCGATGCGGGCGGCGACGAGCTTTGAGGCCATCCCGCCGGTGCCGACCCCATGCAGAGCATTGGCGCCGCCCGCCATGGCCTCGATCTCGGGGGTGAGCGTCACGACCATGGGAATGTGAACTGCGGAAGGATCATGGCGCGGATCAGAGGTGTAAAGGCCGTCGATGTCGGAGAGCAGGATCAATAGGTCAGCGCCGATCATTTGCGCCACACGGGCGGCGAGGCGGTCATTGTCGCCGTACCGGATCTCTTCGGTCGCCACCGTGTCGTTCTCGTTGACGACCGGGATCGCCTTCAGGCGCAGAAGGGTCTCGACCGTCGCGCGCGCGTTCAGCCACCGGCGACGGATCTCGGTGTCGTCGCGGGTGAGGAGGACCTGGGCGGTATGCAGGCCGTGCGACGCCAGCGCCTCCTCCCAGGCGCGCATCAGCACACTTTGGCCGGCGGCGGCGGCGGCCTGTTTTTCTTGCAGCTCGAGCTCGCCGCGAAGCGGAAGACCGAGCCGCCGTCGACCGAGCGCCACCGCGCCGGAAGAAACGATCAGCACCTCGGCCCCGCGGCTGCGGAGCCGCGATATGTCGTCGGCCAGGATGGCGAGCCAGGCGGCATCGACTGCGCTTCGCTCCGCGTCGACCAGAAGGGCCGATCCTACCTTGATGACGATACGGCGGGCCTTGGCGATGTCGCTCAAAGGTCGGGCCGCCATTCCCCTGGCGCAGACGCTGAACCTTCTTCGGCGCCGCTGAGACCGATCAGCTCCCCCCCACCTCCGCGCACCAGAGCGAAGGCGGTGCGGAGCAGCTCGCGTACGCCCTCGCCCGAGACCCCTGAGACCACCAGGGGCGTCTTGCCCGCCGCCGTGCCGAGCTCGACCACAAGATCGCGGCGATCCTCCTCGGAGAGGGCGTCAGCCTTATTGAGGGCGACGATCTCAGGCTTCTCGTCGAGGCCTGCGCCATAGGCCCGCAGCTCCTCGCGCACCTGCCTATAGGCGCCGACAATGTCGGCCTGGGCCCCGTCGACCAAGTGGATCAGGACCGCGCAGCGCTCGATATGGCCAAGAAACCGCGTGCCGAGCCCCGCCCCCTCGGAGGCGCCTTCGATCAGACCGGGGATATCGGCGATCACGAAGCGTTCCTGGGGCGACAGATCCACCACGCCGAGGTTCGGCGACAGGGTGGTGAAGGGATAGTCGGCGATCTTGGGCTTGGCGGCCGAGGCCGCGGCCAGGAAGGTGGATTTACCGGCGTTGGGAAGTCCGACCAGGCCGACGTCTGCGATAAGCTTCAGACGCAGCCAGATCCACCGCTCGACGCCGGGCTGACCGGGGTTGGCGTGACGGGGCGCCCGATTGACCGGACCTTTGAACCGGTCGTTTCCCCAGCCGCCGTTGCCGCCCGCAGCCAAAAGATAGCGGGCGCCGGCCGTGTCGAGGTCGATGATCAGGGTCTCGTGATCGTCTTCGAGCACCTGGGTGCCCACAGGCACTCTTAGCACCACGTCCTCGCCCGCGGCGCCGTGCATGTTGCGGCCCATGCCATGGGTCCCGGTCCTGGCCTTGAAATGCTGCTGATAGCGGTAGTCGATCAGGGTGTTCAGGCCCTCGACCGCCTCGATCCAGACGTCGCCGCCCCGTCCGCCGTCGCCGCCGTCCGGACCGCCGTACTCGATGAACTTTTCCCGCCGAAAGGACACGGCGCCGCCGCCGCCGTCGCCGGATCGGACATAGACCTTGCACTGGTCGAGGAACTTCATGGATCTTTATGTAGGCAAACCCGAAGGGCCGGTCGAGATGAACGCGAGATAACCCGGCCCTCAGATCGCGTTCAGCCGCGTTTTCCTAGTCTGCTTCATCGCCTGGTTCTAGCCGACATCCCGCCGGCGCCGGACGAGGAGGAGAGTAAAGATGCAAGTCCGCAACCTGCTCATCGCCGCCGGCGCCGTCCTCGCCGCGACGACCGCCCTAGTCGCGGTTCCGAGCGCCGCGAGCGCCCAGGGCTTCTATCATCCCTATCGCGCCGAACGGCTCCACGCCTTCCACAGGTTCGAGGCTCGCCGCTATTGGGAGCACCGGCGGTTCGAAGCCTGGCGCTTTCATCATCGTCCGTTCTATCGCGGTTACTAGGCGATCATCCGAGGGCCGCCCCGCTGGGGCGGGGCGGCCTTTAGCGTTTGCAGACCGGATCATCCCGCCCATATGGGCGGGGTGATCCGGCCCGACGACCTCTTGCAGCCCCGGCCAGAGGGGCTCTACTGCCCGCCGGGCGATTTCTACATCGACCCTGTGCGGCCCGTGGACCGCGCGGTCATCACCCACGGCCATTCCGATCACGCCCGCGCCGGCCACAGGACTGTCCTAGCGACGCCTCAGACCCTCGCCATCATGGCCGAACGCTATGGGGAGGGGTTCGCGGAGGTCCAACAGACCCTGGGCTATGGCCAGAGCGCTGAACGGGACGGTGTGAGCGTGACCCTGGTTCCCGCAGGCCACGTCCTCGGATCTGCGCAGGCGGTGATCCGGTGGAGAGGCGTGACCATCGTCTGCTCGGGCGACTATAAGCGGCGCGCCGACCCGACCTGCGCGCCGTTCGAGCCGGTCAGATGCGATGTCTTCATTACTGAGGCCACCTTCGGCCTTCCGGTGTTCCGCCACCCCCCCGACCGCGACGAGATCGGCAAGCTGATTCGGTCCTTGGAGCAGTTCCCCGATCGCGCCCATCTTGTGGGCGCTTACGCCCTTGGCAAGGCGCAGCGGGTGATCGCGCTCTTGCGCCAGGCAGGATATGGCGAGACCCTCTTTGTGCACGGCGCCCTTCTTAAGCTGAACCGGCTCTACGCGCGAAACGGCGTCGAGCTCGGCTCCCTCGAGGCGGCGACCGCCGAAGGACGCGCAACCAAACGCGACTTTGCCGGCAGGATCATACTCTGTCCGCCCTCCGCCCTCCAGGACCGCTGGGCGCGCCGGTTCCCCGAGCCCTTATCCGCCTTCGCCTCGGGCTGGATGGGGGTGCGCGCCCGCGCCCGCCAACGCGGGATCGAGCTGCCGCTCGCCCTCTCGGACCATGCGGACTGGGATGAGCTCACCTCGACCATAACCGAGGTCGAGCCGCAGGAGGTCTGGATCACCCACGGTCGCGAGGAGGCCCTGCTCCGCTGGGCGCAGCTGAACGGCGTGCCCGCCCGGGCCCTCGCCCTCGTGGGCTATGAGGAGGAGGACGGCGAAGCCGGGGCCGCGCTTGAGACCGCGCCGGTTCAGATCAACCCCGATTAGATGAAGGCGACCGGCCCGGAGCGGCCTTCATCGCCAAGGTGAGGCTCGGTGTGGAAGAGATTGGCCTTAACCACCTCAAACGCGACACGAAGCGGTCCGCCGCGGGAGACCCAGACCTGCGCGTCGATCGGGGTCAGCTTCAGGAGGGTAAGCTCCGGGTCATCCTTGCCCTCCGGGAACCAGGCCGAAACGACCGGACTCCAGAAGGCGTTGATCTTGTCAGGGTCCGGATCGGGTTTAAGCTCGCCGCCGATGCAGGCCTGAAACTCCTGGTCCTTAGCCATGACGCAGAACATTGCATAGCGGCCGTCGCCGGTCTGGCGAGCAAGGTCCGTGCTCGTCCGGGTAAAGAACCAGATCGCGCCTAAGGTCTCGTCGCAATGGGCGGTCATCGGCTGCAGGTGGCTGCGAGCGTCGGTGAGGCCCAGCATGCCAAATCGGGCTTTGTCGATCTCGCTCCAGAGGCGTTTGGCAAGGTCGGCGTCAATGGGTCGGTCGGTGGACATGAAGGGCTCCGCAATCGGTGATGACTGCCGCCCTAACCGCGAACGCGCCCCGAGGTTCCTGACCCCTGCCGCCGCCGCTTCCATTCATGCTCGACAGGGGTAAGAGCCCGGGCGGCTGGGTTCAGCGGCCAGCCCCACGCGCGCCTTGGCGCGCCGGGGGTCTTAATGTTTGGCCTGACGGCGTCAGCGCAGCACGCCTCGGGTTCGACCGGTCTTGCATCCAATCGCCGCCGGCCGCCCAGCGATCCTATCATGAAGAGCGCCGCGGCCCGGGTGTTGAGGCCGAACGGCAAGGTTCCTGCACCCATAGGCGACAGCAACAGTCCGGCCGCACGGGCTGCGCCGCCGCTCCGGCGCACCCTGCTGAACCGCCAGTCCCCGGCCCAAACCTGACCGATCAGGCCAGGCCGTCGCGCCCCCTCGCGCGCGGATTTCAGCGCGGGATCGCGTCCTCGGCCGGCCTCCGGGCGGCCTCATCGCCCTTTCCCCGGATCGAGTACGGTAAACGGCCGCTTAACGACTAAAGCCTAGGGCTCGTCTATCCCATCATGTCCGTCGAACGCACTCTGATCCACTTTCCGCTCGACCCGGCGTCCCGCCAGGTGCGCCTTGCCCTGGGCGAAAAGAAGCTCCCCTTCACCGAAGTGGTCGAGCGCTATTGGGAGCGGCCGGACCGGCTGGCGGAGCTCAATCCCACAGGCCTTCCCCCCGTCCTGATCGAGGCCCGCGGCGCGGTGAAGACTGTGGTCTGCGACAGTCGCGCCATCCTCGAGCACCTGGAAGAGCGCCACCCCGACTACGCCCTCCTGCCTGACGAGGCCCAGGGGCGCGCGGAAGCCCGCCGCCTCCTGGCCTGGTTCGACCGCAAGTTTACCGATGAGGTGAACGGGTTTCTGCTGCATGAGAAGATGGAAAAGCGGCTTTTGGGTCTTGGGGCGCCCGAGCTTGCGGCGCTGCGGCGCGGGCGAGAATCCCTGCGCCAGCACATGCGCATGCTGGAGGGTCTTCTTTTGGCGCGCGACTGGCTGGTCGGGGGGAGTTTCGGCCTGGCCGACATCGCCGCATCCGCTCACCTCAGCGTCATCGACTATATGGGCGAGGTTCCGTGGGAGGATTTCCCCGCCGCCAAGTTCTGGTACGTCAAGGTCAAGTCGCGGCCCTGTTTCAGGCCCCTTCTGTCGGACCGCTTCGCCGGTCTGCCTCCGGCCGCCCATTATGACGACCTGGATTTCTGAGCGCCTCGCAAACCTTGTATAGGGGTCCGGTGAAGGATCCTCGTCCGGCTCTGCGTGATCGCGCCCTGGCGCTCGGGTTCGACGCCTGCGGGTTCGCCGCGATCGCCGAGGCATGGCCAGCGGCGGCGCGGCTGGAGGCGTTCGTCGGCTCAGGTCGTCATGGAGACATGACCTGGATCGAGACCACCCTTCCGCGCAGAGCCCATCCCTCCGGTCTTTGGCCCCAAGCCCGCTCCGCCCTTGTGCTTGGGATGAACTACGGGCCGGACGTCGATCCCCTGGCCCAGCTCGCCATGAGGTCGCAGGCCGCCATCTCGGTCTACGCCCAGGGCGATGACTATCATGACCTGATCAAAGGACGGCTGAAGACCCTGGCCGGCTTTCTGGTCTCGCGGTTCGGCGGCGAGGTTAAGGTGTTCGTCGACACAGCGCCCCTTATGGAGAAGCCCCTGGCCGAAGCGGCGGGCCTCGGCTGGCAGGGCAAGCACACCAACCTTGTGTCGAGAGCCTTCGGATCCTGGCTCTTCTTAGGATCGATCCTGACCAGCCTCGAGCTTGAGGCGGACGCGCCAGATCCTGGGGGGTGCGGCTCGTGTCACGCCTGCCTCGACGTTTGCCCGACCAAGGCCTTTGTCGCCCCCTACCAGCTCGATGCGAGGCGATGCCTCTCCTATCTCTCGATCGAGTTCGCCGGCCCCTGGCCCGAACCCTTCCGCGCCGCCATGGGCAACCGGGTCTATGGCTGCGACGACTGCCTGGCCGTATGCCCGTGGAACAAGTTCGCCAGCCTGGCGCATGAACAGAGACTGAGGGCGCGGGATAGTCTGCGCCAGCCGGACCTCGCCGATTTCGCCGCCCTCGACGATCAGGGGTTTCGCGCCCTCTTCGCCAAATCGCCCATCAAGCGGATCGGCTTGAACCGGTTCTTGCGCAATGTGCTCTACGCCATTGGCAATTCGGGCGACCCAGCGCTCGCCCGGGCGGCGAGGGCGCACCTCAACAGCCCAGATCCGGTGGTGGCCGACGCCGCCCTTTGGGCGATCAACGCGCTCAGCAAAGGCACGGCGATATGATGGCTGAGCGTGCGACGCGTCGCCGAAACCGTGCGCCCGGTTCTGCAGCGCGCCCACATTGACGCAGCGCCAGCTTTGCTTTCCCGTGCACCCCTCTTGGAGGCATAGTATCCAGATGGCGCAAAGGCTCATGGGCGTGACGCTTGCGCTGTTCGTGATGGGGGCTGCGTTGGGCGCGCGCTCGATTGCGGCGGCCGAACCGGTCGCGGTGCGATTCGGGCGGCTCATCACCGAGACGGGGCCGCCCGTGACGGACGCGGTGGTGGTGGTCGATGGCGAGCGGGTGGTCGCCGTCGGCGCCGGCGACGCCGCCCTGCCGCACGGCGCCAAGGTCGTGGATCTGCGTCCCCTGACCGGCTTGCCGGGCATGATCGACGCGCATGTTCACATCACCTACGTCTGGGGCCATACGCCCGGCACGACCCCCTGGACCGAGAGCCTGCCGACCGCCGTCAGCGTGTTCCTCGCCCAGGCCAACGCCCGCAAGACGCTCGAGGCGGGGGTCACCACGGTGCGCGATCTCGGCGCGAGCGATGGCGCGTCCTTCGCCATGCGCGAGCTGATCGATCGGGGCGCCATGGTGGGTCCCCGCCTGTTCGTGGCGGGGTGCGGCCTTCACGTCTCCGGAGTGTCCGCCCAGCCCGCTCCGCCCGACCCGTGCCGGGCGGATGGTCCTGTCGAGGTGCTCCGCGCCGCGCGGGGCCAGATCGCCGCCGGCGCCGACTGGGTGAAGATGTTTGGTTCGACAGGATCCGGTGAAGACGTGACGGGCTTTGAGACCTTCGGCCTCGAGGAGATGCAGGCCGCCGCGGCCGCCGCCCACCGCGCTGGAAAAAAGCTCGCCGTCCACTCCTACGGGCCGGACGGCGCGCGCGACGCGGTGAAGGCGGGCGCGGATTCGGTGGAGCATGCCGTCGACGTCGACGACGCCACCCTTAGCGAGATGGCCCGCCGGGGGATCTTCTATGTGCCGACTGTGGACCATAACCGCTACTACGCCGACCACGCGGCGGAGTACGGTTATGACGCCAAGGCGGTGGCCGGCCTTCGCGCCTATGTCGAACGCAACCTCGCGACCCTGCGCCGGGCTGTGGCCCTGCATGTGAAGATCGCCATGGGGTCGGATGCGGTGTTCTCCGGCTTCGGCGAGAACACCGAGGAGCTGGGCTGGTTCGTCAAAGCCGGCATGGCCCCGGCCCAGGCGCTCGCCGCTGCAACCATCGGCGGCGGCGAGCTTCTCGGCAAGCCCCGCGCGCTCGGCGTCGTCATGCCTGGCGCCTTCGCCGACCTGGTGGCGGTCGAGGGCGACCCCGAACAGACCCTGGACGCGCTGCACCACGTCAAATGGGTGATGAAAGGCGGCCAGGTGGTCGTCGACAAGCGCTGACGGGCGGCAAGCCGCCATCGCCCGCCGTCCGGTCAGGGGCCGCTGGGCGAACCCGGCGGCGTGCACGCTCGGCGTCTTCACCCCGTTTGGCGCCTGCCTGAAGGATGAACACAAAGCCCGGGCTCAGTCCGGATGATGTGAATTCGGTTGGCGCTCGATCTGACGCCTGTCTAACCTTTAGGAGGCCGATCCGGTCGGCCGGGATTGGGAGCTTAAATGCGGGTGCTCGTGGTCGCGCTGGCCGCCCTTCTGTTTGCGGCCGGACCCGCAGGGGCTGAGGTCGCGGCGAAGTCCGGCCTGACAGATCTGTTGCAGGCCGAGCTGGCCCGCTTCGCCGGCCCGGGCGGGCCCTACAAAGGCGGCGTCTACGTCAAGAACCTGGCCACCGGCGAGCAAGCATCGGTCAACGCAGACGATCATTTCGAGACCGCCAGCACGTTCAAGCTCGCTCTGATGGTCATGGCCTTTCAGCTCGCGGAGCACGGCACGCTCGACCTCGATGCGCGCTATACGATCAAGGCGTCCGACATCCGCGGCGGATCCGGTATTTTTCAATACCATGACCTTGGGTTGCAGCCGACCCTTCGCGACGTGATCACCGAGATGGTGATCACCAGCGACAACACCGCCACCGACATCATGATCGCAAAGGTTGGAGGAAAGGATGCGGTCAACCGCTGGCTAAAAGCCAACGGCTATACGGTCTTCCACCTGCAGCGAACGATCTTTGAAGCTTTCCGATCGATCTATGAGCTCGATGATCCGAAGAACAAGGATCTCACACCGGAGCAGCTCTACGCGCGGATGCGCGACGGCGCCGCCTTCGACACGATGTACAGCCGGATCGGAAAGGATCTCGTGCGGCGCGCGTTGGAGGAGAAGAACATGCTTGCCGTCGTCACCCCTGCGGAGATGGGAAGGCTTCTGGAAGGCATCGAAAAGGAAACCATAGCCTCCAAGCCCTCCTGCGAGGCGATGAAGCGCATCATGCTGGCTCAACAGGCTGGCGCTCGCAAAATCCCCCATTACCTGGACGTGCCGGTGGCCCATAAGACGGGCGAATACTTTGGGGTCACCAATGACGTCGGGATCATCTATGCGACATCAGGGCCGATCGTGGTTGCGTTATATTCAATGGGATACACGGGCCTGGAAGGTGAAGCCGACGACCGCCTTGGCGCGGTAGCGCGTCTTGTCGTCGAATATTTTGACGGCGCCGCGCGCTGAGCCTGTGTTCTGCGCCTTGTTGGCGTAGATTAGCTATAAAGTCCCCGGGGTTGGCCGCCAAAAACCGTGATCCTGCGCCCTCTGCAACGCGCTGAGTTCGCACGTTTACCCCTGCCGGGTAGACCGGTGTGAAAGCTAGAAACGAGGCGCTCTGGACCTGCTCGGCAAGGTTTAGGCCGTCTAGCCCTCGCCAAATCCCTTAATAGGGGTGGGCCGCCTTCGCACGGATGATGCCGCCCGTGGCGTCCGCGAGGCCGACAATAATGAATTGGACCGCGAGGGCGCAGAGGATCAGCCCCAGCACCCGCACCACGATCGTCATCCCGATCTTGCCAAGGGCCCTTGAGATCAGACCCGACAGCATAAAGGCGATCATCACGGTCACCGAAATCGCCAGAATGGCGCCCATGCCTGCGGCGCGGCCCCGCCAGCCGAGTTTTGCGGTCTCCGCGGCGAAGATCACCACCGTCGAAATCGCTCCAGGCCCGATCAAGAGCGGCGTTCCAAGGGGGACGATCAGCCGTTCGAAGTGTTTTGCGGCGTAGCGGGCCGGAGTTTTGAACGCCTCCGCTTCGGCTGGGCCTGGCGCGGGTTCAAACTTGGCCGTGAAATCATCCCGGGCCATCTCGAGGCCGAGCAGGAACAGCATCACCCCGCCGGCGATGCGAAAGGCGGGCATGGAGATGCCGAAATACTGAAGCACGCCCACGCCGGTGAAATAGAACACCGTCAGAAAGACGAAGGCGAAGACCGCAATATAAAGCGCGATGCGCCGGCGCGGCGCGTCGGCGATGCCCACGGTCGCAGCGGCGAACAGGGGGATGTTGCCCACCGGGTCGATCAGGGCGAAGAGCGCCACAAAAAAGTTGACCGCAAGGTCGGCCTCACCCATGGTTTATGCTCAGCCTAACCTATCCAGCGGACGCGCAGAGCCTTATGCCCGCTCGGCGCGCGCGCCGCTACACCGGAGACCCGTCATGGCTGACCCCCGCCTGATCGTCGCCCTCGACGTGCCCACGCGAAGCGACGCGGAGGCCGTGGTCGAACGGCTTGGCGACAGCGTCGGCTTCTACAAGGTGGGCCTGCAGCTTCTGGCCAGCGACGGGATGGCCATGGCCAGGGATCTGAAGCGGCGCGGGCGGCAGGTTTTCCTGGACTGGAAGCTGCATGACATCGGCGCGACCGTGGAGAAGGCGGCCGCCGCCATCGCCGCGAGCGGCGCTGCAGACCTTCTGACCGTGCATGCCGAACCGCAGGTGATGCGGGCGGCGGTCCGCGGCCGCGCCGGCGCCGGGTATATGCGGATCCTCGGCGTCACGGTGCTGACCAGCCTCACGGACGAGGATGTCAAAGACCTCGGCTATGGCCTCGGCGTGGAAGCCCTGGTCGAACGCCGCGTCCGCCAGGCGGTCGACGCCGGTCTCGACGGGGTTGTGGTCAGCCCGCACGAAGCGGGCATGGTCAGAAGGATCGCCGGCAAGGGCTTTTTGGTGGTCACGCCAGGCGTCCGCCCCGCCTGGGCGAGGGCCGACGATCAGGCCCGCGCCCTGACCCCGGGTCAGGCCATCGCCGCCGGCGCCAGCCATCTGGTCGTCGGAAGGCCCATCACCGCCGCCAACGACGCGCGCGGCGCCGCCGAACGCATCACCGAGGAGATGGACGGCGCGCTTGGTGTGCTGGCGTAACCGTCGCCATAGTTTCGGCGCACGGTCTGCGTTAGGACGATGGTGAGTCGTTTGCGCCGGAGGCCTGATGAACGCCGAGAACTTCTCCATCATCGCAACCTTTATGCGCGCGGACTGGGTTGTACGCCTCGTGATGATCGGGCTCGCCTTGGCCTCGCTCTGGTCCTGGACGATCATCATCGACAAGGCCTTCCGCTTCGCCGCCCTGAACCGCGAGGCGGAGACCTTCGAGGATCAAGTCGCCTCGGGCCGCTCTCTGGAGGAGGTGGCCCAGGCCGCCGGCGACAACCCGCGTCAGCCCCTGCCGCGGATGCTGCAGGCCGCCCTGCGTGAATGGCGTGAAGCCCGGCGCGCCGGCCTCAGCGACACGCAGATTGCGCTCTTGACCCAAAGGATCGATCGATCGCTCGATTCCACCGTCGCGCGCGAAGCCCAGCGGGTTGAAGATGGACTGGGATCGCTCGCCATCGTCGCCACGGCCTCGCCCTTCGTGGGCCTGTTCGGGACCGTATGGGGGATCATGACCGCGTTTCAGGCGATCGCCATCCAGAGGAACACCAACCTCTCGGTGGTGGCCCCCTCGATCGCCCAGGCCCTGTTCGCCACCGCCATCGGTCTTGCAGCCGCCATCCCGGCCTATATCGCCTACAATAAGTTCTCGACCGATGCGGCCAGGTTCACCGCCCGCCTCGAGAGCTTCGCCGACGACCTCGCTGCAGCGGTCGCGCGGCGCCTCGGCGGAGCGGCCTAGGATGGCTCTCTCGACCAGCGACGCCTTCTCGACCCGGGGTCGCGGACGGCGGCGGCGACGCGGACGGCGCGGCGCGCTTTCAGAAATCAACGTCACCCCGCTCGTCGACGTGATGCTGGTGCTCTTGATCGTCTTTATGATCTCAGCCCCGCTCCTGACCGTCGGCGTTCCCGTAGAGCTGCCGAAGACTGAGGCTGGCGCGGTGAACGACGAGCGCCAGCCCTTGACGCTCACCATCCGGCGGGACGGGCAGGTCTTTATCCAGCAGAGCCCGATCGCCCTTGGCGACCTCGACGTCCGGCTAAAAGCCCTGGCCGGCGATGGGCTGGACCGGCCGATCTACGTCCGGGCCGACGGCGGGGCGCCCTATAGTTATGTGGCGGAGGTCATGGCGCGGCTCTCGACGTCCGGCTTCACCAAGATCGACCTGATTACAGACACGGGCGCGCCGAACGAAAAGCCAGCGGCCTCCGCGCCAGCAGGCGCCTGATCTTCGTGCGCGAGACCCGCGCCCCGGCGCTCCTCGCCGCCCTCCT
>Ga0116231_10003211_pt1 | contig 34139 bp, 21 predicted proteins | sample S1TSphgellanicum_2_FD_89695 | JGI IMG/M metagenome (GOLD analysis project Ga0116231, IMG submission 89695) | Host-associated microbial communities from peat moss isolated from Minnesota, USA - S1T2_Fd - Sphagnum magellanicum MG | ecosystem: Host-associated > Plants > Peat moss > Unclassified... | reverse complement strand
TATATAACACACCTGTGCATTATGCACGGGCCCACACTAGTATATTGTAAAGGATGTCGGGATGAGAAATGAAGCTTCCCCTGAATTCGTCCGTCATCCATCCCATCATCCATCCAGTCCATCCATCCTGTCATGGTCTGTGTACTCCGACAGGGCTTTAAGGGATTTTGGCCCCTAGGTAGTGCGTAAGTAGTAGGTCTATTTTGATATGAGGATTTTTGAAAGATGATAATATTTTGGCTTGTGTTGAAACTTGAGATTTGTTTTAGAGTTATTATATCTTGAAGGATTTTGGTTTCTTTCTTAGAGGATTTTCTTGAGGATTATATTTTTTGTATGGTGAAATATCTGAGTTTCATGTTCTTACACTCATATAAACAAGTGTGTTGTGCAGCAGCATATTGCTTGACAATCAACAACATGCAATTTTGCAGCTCATGTGTGAGAGAACAACAACAAAAAACAAAAGCTTCACAGAATTGCAAAAAGTGATGATCATTTTCCACCTACTTACCACAATACAATGTACATATGCCCAAATGTAGGCTTCAGAAAAATTCAGTGAAAAAGCTCGCAACAGTAAAATCCCGCACCCCTTCTGCTAAAAACTATGAAGAAAAAAGTTCCCAGTTCCATCTCTCCCTCCCAACCTGAGACAGTGGAGTAGAAGACAGTTTGAATGTACACATGGAGGGACTTAATACTTTTTTCACTTTACATGGGGGGGGGTCTTTTTTTGTCTAAAACCCAGAAGCTCTGCACAAAACAAGCAATGCAGCAGCAAGCACTTGCTGCTTGCTTGCTTTGCCACAAAGAGAAGCTCAGAAACACAAACTCACATCACAGCAGAGACTAATATTATGCACTCTTTCTTGTGTTGCATGGGAGATTGAATGTAACAGAAGGGTGGGTTGAGCAATTCTTTCCCCGCCATCATGCTCTCTACCCCTCTTAAAGGGCACACTTTTATGAGCAGTATATGTGTGGACACTAAAACTGACTACCCTTTTTTTTTTTTTGTAAGTCTGTGCAAAGAATCGTGTAATATGGGGGGTCCCCATACTGGTGTCGTAGCACACACCAAATCCAACAAGTGTCTCTGCCTTACCAACTTGCTTGCACCCATCAGAGTCTTTCCTTGTGGTAAAGACTGGAGCAGGCGCTCTTCCTGCACACTCTACAGCTTTCTCAGTACCAAGGTCACACTACCTTACAGTACTCCAATCCTCCTGCCACACAGAAAATGCCATGCAGGAACTACTCAGCAGCTTGGACTTCAGGAGAGGGCAAGCAGGGGTACATACAGAATCATTGCATCATGAAAAATCGGAAACTGAGCAACCCAGTACCTGGAACAGATTGGTGAAACTGGATTGGGTCTGTGTCTGTAGTCACACATAAATGTGTCTTTGTCAAATTAAGCTAATCCTACTCTGCTGTCTGAGCTCCTACAGTACCACCTGCAGCAGTAACAAGCAAATTACTATCAGCTGGGGTGGTCATTTAACATCCTGCACTTCCTAGAAAGCTTTAGTGTAGATGGAACTCTTGTATAATCCTGAAAGGTTTTTTTGGGGGTTGATTTTGCAGACAAAATGAAATGCTGACAAAAATGTGAGCTACTGAAAAAGAAGGAAGATGGTACCTAAATATGGAGTGATGCTATGTCTGTGAAGTGAGGCAGAGACGGGGCAGTTGATGGATCAGAGGCTGATGCCAAGCCTTGCAACATCTTGATGACCTCAACTGTGTCATCCAAGTAGTACTTGGCCTTGCTTGGTTTTTGACCGACTGTACATGCAAATACTTCAGCACTGGGGGCATCATTCATAAGGGCCTCAATGCTCTCAAACATGTCTTCATCTGACCGATCATCTCCAACACATAAGACCAGATCTGGCAATGTGCCATGCTCTCTCTCCATCATGAGTAGTAGCTTCTCCACCACTACTCCCTTGCTCACTCCCTGTCAATCATGCAAATAAGCTTCATAAGTTTGATGCAAAATCCATTGACAGCTCATTTGACCAGTATCACATTAGATTGTCCAATACATGGATTAAATGACCAAAGCTTTTCAATGGTGGCAGTACACAGACATGGCACACAAACTTGATGGACATTTTTGCAAATTAGGGCTGATGTGAATTGACACATCCACAGCCAATCATACATTTGTCAAGGCAACGCCTCAGCACACATGGCATCATCATCCATACCTGTGGTGTGACTTCTACAATTTGTGCACCACTCTTCACAGTGACAGGCTCATTTGCCAGCACACTCTCAAGGTGGTTTTGCATCTCTTTGGCCTGCCATGACCCAAAATCTGGGTCAGCAAACCGATGGTGCCACACCAGTGCACTCTCCTTGTACTCAATATATGAGCCGTCAGTGCTTTCTGTGTACAGCTGCATTACAGGCTCGGCCACCAACTTCCACTCAAAACTCATGACTGGCATGTCCCGCTCTGTGGCACTGTGTCTATCCCATTCTGAAACACTCTGCCACCTGCAAGTAGCCCAATCCAAGTCTCTTTGCCATCTGCATATGCCAGCACACATGTCACTCAACACGTCCACTTTCAACATTTACAATCAAAATAGACCCAAAAAAGATCAGACCCTTGCAGCTATACAAGAAGAGTCTCCTCTGGATGTGCCCAATGACAACCTAGCTTCTGCACAAGGGAAGTCATGTATACCATGTAATACTCATGGATTACCTGTAAAAAAAGCCATGCTCTGCTGCAAGGCCAAGCTTCTTACAGGGCGAGAACCACTCAGAGAGTTTGCTGCGAGGGCGCCCACTCACGATGAACACCACATTCTTTGGATCATTACAAAGAGTGTTAAGGAGTGACAGGACCTCTGGGCTGGGACTCTCTTTGTGTGATGTAGGCATCATGGTGCCATCGTAATCCAAAAGAATCGCTCGGCTGTTGCTTTTCTTGTACGCTGCCACTATAAGCTCAGTTCGAAGCTTCTTGAAGCTTGGATCCAAGGCTACCACACGGAAACTGAGCCCAAAACCAATCCCATAACACCGCCGCCTTGTGTGGTCACGGCAAGTCCTCTCAAGATCAAGCATGAAGCTTCTGGCCCAATAGGCAACATCATGTGTGCTTATGTATTTGTAGTGCTTTTCATGGCGTAGTTGCTGCTCCATCTCTTTCATGGTGATGGCATTATACATGGCTTCTGCCACCATTTCTATGTTCCACGGGTTCACTCGTATTGCTCCACTGAGAGATGGAGAGCACCCAATGAACTCAGACACAATTAACATACTCTTCTTCACTGCCTGGGCTTCAGGGATCTTTCCTGCCACAACATCCAGATAAGAACCACCCTCCCGACATGCAATGTACTCATAGGGCATAAGATTCATCCCATCACGCACTGCAGTCACCACACAACACTCAGCTACAGTGTAGAAGGCAATCCTCTCGTATGGAGGTACATATCTCTCCAGCAACACAACTGGCTTATATTTCTCATTGCCAAACTCCTCATTGATTCTCTGAGCAAGTGTACGAGCCTCATTTTGGGCCTCCTCAACATCCTTGCCTTTCCCCCTTGCAGGATTTGCTATTTGAACCACCACCACCTTCCCCTTCCACTCAGGATGTTGCCGAAGCATCTCCTCAAGAGCCAGGAACTTGAGCCCAATGCCCTTGAAAATGTCCATGTCATCCACCCCAAGCAAAACCGTCTTCCCCTTGAACTGCTCCTGGAGCTCCCTGATACGCCACCTTGTGTCAGGGAGCTTCAAACTGGCAGCAAACTGACCCATGTGAATCCCAACAGGCATGATCTTGATCCCAACGACACGGCCATAGTATTCCAGGCCAATGTAGCCCCTCTTGGACTCATACTCTAACCCTAGCATGCGGCTGCAACAAGACAGGAAGTGTCGGGCATAGTCAAAGGTGTGAAAACCAATCAAATCTGCATTCAGCAGTGCCCGTAAGATCTCGTCCCGCACTGGTAGGGTTCTGTAAATCTCTGAGGAAGGGAATGGGCTATGGAGAAAGAACCCAAGCTTCACCTTGTTGAACCGCTTGCGTAGGAAAGTGGGGAGCACCATCAGATGGTAATCATGCACCCAGACATAATCATCATCTGGGCTAATCACCTCCATCACTTTGTCAGCAAAGATCTTGTTGACAGAGACATAAGCTTGCCAGTCCAGGCGGTTGAAGCGGCCACCATGGTTAGGACTGAGGGGAAGCAAGTAGTGGAAGAGCGGCCACAGCATCTGCTTGCAAAACCCATGATAGAACCTAGTTCTAAGGTCTTTGGGGAGGAAAGCAGCAACACAATTGAAATTCTCTAGAAGAGTTGCAGCTACCTCATCTTGCTCACTCTCGTCCACTTCCACCTTGAGGCAACCGATGTAGATCACCTCCATCTCCTCCGGTAACCCATCCTTGAGCTGCCATAGAGGGGAAGCCCTGTCCCACTCGAAGCTCCAGCTATTGCCATCCGGTCCAGGCTTGGTGTGGAGCGGCAGCATGTGCGCCACGATGAGCATCCGATTCTCCTCAGAGAGCACCGACGCGTCTGTACTCACACTTCCCTCTTGCTGTGTGGACGACCTGTTGTCGTCGTCACGACTCTCACTGCATATGCCGGGCGGCGATGTCGCCACTCTCGTCATCCCCCCCGCCCTCACACTCCTTGTCGTCATCCCACCCATCCTTGTCTCCGCCGAGAGCGTGGTGTCCCCCATTAGATCTAGCAAGTTGCTATACGACCTCGAAGCCATTTCTGTTCTGTTGTGTTCTTTCCCTCTCGTTTCTCTTCTTTGTATCTGTTTCTTCCTCTTCTTCGTCTCCTCCTCTTTCTTCTTCTTTTTCTTCTTCTTCTTCTTCTTCTTCTTTTCTCCGCTCCCTCCGAAACTCAGCTTTGCACCATGCTTGCATAGCTAGCGAAATCAAGGTTGCAGTTGTCACTCCGCATAATTACGCGGAGGAACAATGGAATCCCAACCACCATTTTCTTATTTCCCCTTCACCCCCTCCGTCCGTCCGTCCGTCCTTCCGCTTCCTCAACTCACACAACAAAAAGCCGCAACAGTAGCAGCAGCCGCCCCGACGAGCCCAAACGCACGTCCGATCCAAAAGTCCCACAACATGAAGCCCAAACGCCGCTACTTCCTCTGATACAAACACAACCCACAAGACGGATTTCTCTTGAGCACCTTGCGAAGTTGCGAGCGAGAGAGAGAGAAAAACCCAACAGAACCCCTACCAAAAAAAAACACCCCCCTAGTTCTCAACAAACACACCTTCCTTCACCCCACCACCCTCCCCACACACACACAAAGCAAGCAAGCAAGTAGCACAAGCACCCACAACACCGAGTGCGTCCATCTGTCCTTCCTCAACCAAAAGCTTTTTTACACCCACCTCAAATCATCACAATACCAGGCACAGGAAAAAAAAAAAAACCCCACCAAAGAGAATCTCAAGCCGCAAAGGCAACCAACTCCTTCTCTTTCTCTGCCTCCTTCTCCAGACATCGCCCGCCCAGCTTTGCTCCAAAGACAGAAGAACAACTAGACTGCATTAAACACAGCAAACGACGCCGTCAGGCTACCAAAACGCCATGTTCCTGGCTCTTTGTGGAGCTCAGAAATCAGCGATTCCGTTATGGATAAGCTCTCGATCTCCAGCTTCCTTCTTCTCTTTGACGCAGGGAATTGCGTGATGAAGAACGAGCAGCTGTCGCAGCAGCAGCAACAGCGGCAGGCAGGAGTTCAAGCAGGACGTTCTGCGCAACAACGAAAACACGAAGAGCGCTGGGACCACTGCAGATAAGACCAGGTGACATGTCAGGTGACGTGTCTGACGACGTGTCAGAGCGTGAAAATCCGGACTACTTTCCGTTACGCGACCAAAATCGAGCGCCGGGTTGAGGCAACCCACGTGGCGCCTCGGGCGGAGGGACCAGATAGAATGACGTGGCCCAATAGATGCGTGGCGTCCATGTGCTGGAATTGGGTTGGGTTGGGTTGGGTTGGGTTAGGTTGGGTTGGGTTGTTTCGCCAGGTTTTTTTTGGGAGGTATCGCCATGCCAATTATTGACCCTATTGCTAACGCTAGAGTTAATCATGGTTACACTCTGGTACCAAAACTAGGCTTTTGTTTCTATGTCTGTGAGTGATTTTATCTATAATAAGAAATAAATAAATAAATAAATAAATAATATATTTTATCTATATATAATTTTTTTTAAAAATTCCCCTATCTCTTTTCATCCGTTCTTCACACCAGGTTTCAAGTTTTAACCATTACTTTTTTTTTATTGCCAAAAACCTTCCTTGTACTCTCTATTTTATACCAGATTTTGTTAGGGTTTAGGGTTTGCATGTAAAGGGGAGAGAAAGATTATGATATCATAGTTTTCATTTGATCACATATTTTTACGACAAAATGCTCACGAGTGGCAACTCGTCAAAACCCTACAAACTTTATTGGCCTTTGCCTACCAACCCAAGGCAATTTCATTGTGTTTAGGCTCGTTATATAGAGTATATAGTAGCTTCTTAAGGGATTTTGCCCCCCCCCCACCCCCCTTAGGTAATGTAATAGGTCTCTATTTTCATATGAGGATTTTTGAAACATGATATTTTGGCTTGTGTTGAAACTTGAGATTAGTTATAATAGAGTTATAATAATATCTTGAAGGATTTTGGTGTCTTTTAGAGGATTGTTTTGAAATTTATATATTTTTTGAATGGTGAAATATTTTGAGTTTCCATAGTTCTTCATTTGCCTTAAAATACTTTGTACAAACGGTATTGGGAACAAGGGAGAATTTAAAAGGAAATCAAGTTATAATGAATTCTCTCTCACCAGTGGGAACTTCACCCAAAACATAATTTACTTGTTTGAACTCTTGCTGGTTTGAACTTTTGAACTTTGCTATAAAGGGCAGAGACCCATTCATTCATTCATTCATTCATTATGAGATGACAATGAGTACAACTATTACACAATACACAATGCTACTACTACATAGGCTATTATGCTCCCGCGATTTGCGATCCTGAAGAAAATGATTGCGAGTTTGCACTTTTGGACTTTTTGTGTGTTCTTAAACAATTTTTCATCAAGGGGGGACCTGAAGGAGAGAGTTATGGTTGTATCAAAGTTGCAAAAGTTCCAAGTAAAAAACTTCATTTCAAAACTTTAAGGGGGAAAAAAAAACCATGAACATATTTATCCTCTTTTGTTTTTTGGTTTTTCTGGGAAGGAAGAAACAACTTTTGATTTGGGGATAAGGTTGGGTTTCCACGTAAGGAGAGAGTACAAAGCACTATATACATGATTCCCATATCAAGATTTTAGTGGATTGGGATTTAGGTAGATCTGGCGGCCCAATCATTCATAATCTTTTTTTTTGTTGACTAACAAAGGAAGGAAGGAAGGAAGGATTGATTGCTTTCTGCAAACCCTAAACCCTAAACTTCATTGGGGGAAGATTTTCAAAACAAGTCCCAGTTTTTGGTCATGAATGACATGAAAAATAACAAATTTTGTAATTGAACTCAACTTTGATTCTGGTCGACAACAAATTGCCAAAGAGAATCGTTGTTGCATTTGCTCACTTTTTTTTCAAAGCTAGGCAAAAACCACTTGCCAAGTCGACCCGAACTAACACCATTCATTCATTCCCTTCTCTCCTTACAGTCCAACATATTAGAGTTATTCGTAAAGTAAGAAAAACACAGCACCAAAACCCTGAGTTTGGTCATACAGAGGGTGAGATTAAAAAAAACCTGCAAAAAAGTAAATTAGCATTCAAGGGGGGATGAAACTTAGAAAACCATCAAAATTGGTGGTAAACTGAGTTTCATCAAGTAAATTAGCATTCAAGGGGGGATGAAACTTAAAAAACCATCAAAATTGGTGGTAAACTGAGTTTCATCCTGTCTTTCCTTTTTCCCCGAGCGCCTCCACTGTCGCTACATATAATTTCACTGCCCCTAACTGTACAAAGTACAATAATTAGTCTCGAACCTTGTGCATTAAGTGCTGGGTATCAGCATTTCATACTGAGATTTACTAAAAATGTCTTTTACTTTGAGGATACGACCCAAAGAGGGGACAGGTGGAGAGGAGGCCCAAAGACAGGGTGAAGAGAGGGTGACTTTACAGGTAAACTCTAATTGTCCCACCAAGCTCATCTGGAGAGTTTTGATTTTTTCAATGTTATATGATGGGCCAGTTTGACCATATGTTTTGGGTTGGTGCAAAAACAATCTTTGTGGTGGAATGATTGATCTGACTCAAATGTCTATCCACATGCCTCTGGGTTGTGTACTTGTGTTTCCTTTCTCTCACAAATGAAATTGGTTTCATTTGTGCCAAAACAAACCCCCCAAAAATAATAATAATAATAATTTTTTTAAAAATTAAATTAAATTTTAAAAAATTCTATTGTCATGAAGTCAATCCATCTTTTAAAGGTGCGTTCACACTTAATGTTAAGTCAGTGTTAAGTGAAAATCTAGGTGGCATTTTAGGTGGTACCCAATGTTAAATAAATGGGTGATTGGTTAATATTAAGTGAATCTTAAACTTAACATAAAATCCTCACGGTAAATAGGTTTAGGTTCTAAAATGACTAGCTTGGGTGTTAGGGGACTTAATACTAGCCTTGGGGGCCCATTATATTTGGAATGCCCCAGCCCTCGGGCATTACCCTATTACACGAAACATAAGTAGACCACCAAGCATAGGAAGGGGAGGGCTCTCACACATCTTACTTAAGAGTGATAAGGAATGTGTTCTTACGAATAGGTGTAAGATCCCTTCCACTATTGAGGACTAGGCATGATATCCCACCTCTTCTTTAAGGAGGGATATTCATAAATATAAGGTGCCCTCCAAATACATTGTCATGATGCTAAATTGCTAGGCCAACTCATGAAAATGGAACCCTCTAGAATGGCAACAAAAGGAATACTTGTGAAATAAAGACCCAAATTGTTATCATACAACTTAAGCCCCATAGTCGTATAATTAACTTAATTCAAAATGTTATCTCAATCATAATGGTTGGATTGAAGCCATCTCTTCAAATATTGAAAGGAAAGGGTGTGACGAAGAGTGGTGTCACATACATAATGACACGGTTCATTCTTGCACTCAAGACTTGGGCTCATTTGGCTTTTCCACTACTTCCCTTGGACCACCAAATACAATTTAATAAGATATCTCAAATTGGCCCAAGAAGTTACCATGGGTGGGTGGAATTGGGCTCAAGACTTTTAGGGCTTGGGCCATGGCATAAAGTGGTTGAAGTATCAATTAGCACAAAACACACACACACACACACACACACACACAACACAAACCTAACAAGGGCCTTGCCATTTACATTAAAAAGTATCTTATGACAAAAGAAGAACTATGGAAACTCAAATATTTTCACCATGGCAAAATATGATCTTCAAAAAGTCCTCTATAAGAAACCAAAATCCTTCAAGATATTATAACTCTCATATGCCCCCCATATGATTCATGATCCTCCTCAATGCATTGCAAAAACAACAGTTTTTTTTTTTCCTTCCCCTCAAAAGAGTAAGTAAAAGATCATATCCCTAAACCCTAAACCCCTCTCAGTAGTTTTGTAGATGGCATTAGGCCATGTACATGTATGTGTATAGGTAGTAAAATGCTCTACCAGAGTAAATCAAAATCTGTTCAATGCCCCAACTTCCTCTAGGGCCCAATCACATCTCATCATCCTTGTATAGTAACAAGGTGCATGGATTGTATTTCCTTTAGAATTTCATGAAAAAGTCTTTTGTCACAAAGTGTGTGCTTTTTTTAATTATCATATGATAAATTATGGAGTGTGATATTAATTTTTGTGGAGAAGTTTGATATTCCCCCCATGTTGTGGGTGGTGGGGGGTCTTATAAGGTAAGCACCCTTATGGAAAAAGGATGCCACTTTCTATCTCAATTTTGCACATGAAATTCTACTAGACACAAAGGCCATGATTGAAGTTTTCGACTATTTGTCTTTTTCCTTGGTTTGGATGTTGTGAAATTTGGAAGGACAAGAAGACAAAAGAGACAAACCAACTCATGAGATCATATGGCAGATATAGTAACTTTATTAAAAAAAAGGCTCAAATCCCATGTGTCCATAGACCTTACTCTCCAATGAGGCACCTTTGTATTGGCTCTCCTAGCTTCCTAGCTCGTGATAACTTACTTTTGAGGTTATGCTTTTGTGATAATGAAAATATCCTTCAATTGTGATTCCCAACAAACAAGTCCCCAAGAAAGCTTTGGAATCCGACATATACCTAAAACTTTGGGATCCAAGGCTACCCAAGGAAATCCTTGGGATCAAAATGAGGACAATTACAAGCTTCCTCTCTTGTGCACCACACGAAAAATCAATTTGCAATTTGCACCCCCATAGATACGGCCCACAACCCACCCACCCATCCACCCACCCACCTACCCATCCACAAAGCCAAGTGCAAAGAGCGCTTGGTTTTTCAAAGGCATGCAAAGAGAGAGGAATAAAATAAAAATGATGCTTTGGACGATAAGAATTTATGTATAAAAAAAATATGTCTTTCACGTTAGATGAAGCAATGAAGCAAGCATCCCTTGAGAACCTACATTATCAATTCTTTAAGGACAAGAAGAGAGGGGAGGGGTGCCATGGTTTAACAACACCAACAAAATAAAAACAAGAATAGTTCATCAAATCATATGCTTTACAAAGTGAGATTAACCATAACTCCTTCCCCTAAACTCCCAAGTGGGTGGACTCCCATGTTTTGCAACAAAGAACAATCATACCGATCACAAATGCATAACTTATGGGCCAATAACATCTAATATGACTTTTAGTAGTAGTTTGATTAAACCCCCTTGTGTAGAATGAAGAACTTGGTTTTTTTTTTTTTTGGTATGTTCTAATTAGTCTTTAATGTGAAAATCAAGGCAAAGAGAGGAGGATAGGTTTTCATCAAGTATTGGACAATCCTCATATAATAATACCTAGCAATTCCAATTCCAGGTATACATATCTTAACCCTTCTTCCAATACATGGCTTGGAACCCAACCTAAGAGTTGTCCTATTCCAAGATCTAGATTTGAACTTGGGATCTAATGATAGTCAAGTTCTAAATAATTGTGTAGACCTTGCATTGATGATTGAAATTCTTTTAAGGTTTTGGTTTTTTTAGGTTTAGGGTTAGGTTTTTCTTTTTACTTTCAACATGTGTCGTTTTCCATTGCCCCACTCCTAATGAGATTTCCATATTTCTCAAGTTTTCTTTTTTCAAGTTTTTTCTTTCCTCCAACTCTCCTTCTCCCGTAAGCTTCATGTTTATGTCTCCTCCTTTAAGCTTTATTTCTTCCTTTTTTCTTGCTTCCATTTTTCCTCAAGATTTTTTTTTTCCCCTTCTCTTTTTTCTTTCCCTTTTCTCTCAAGCTTTTATTTTTCCATTGGCTTATTTGTTGCTTTCATGTCATGGTGATTATTGCAAGCAAGGATGTGTTTGCCTCTAAATTTCTTATTGGAAAACACCATTGTCATCAAGTTGGTTGTCATTGAAGGTAAGTTTCTTTCCTTCCCTTCTTTCTTTTCTTTGGATTTGTTTTCTTGTCTTTTTTCTTGTTTCAATGGTTTTCAATTTGTTTTTTGGCAAACTTTTGTCATATTCATGGTCATTTTTGCATAATGATCGTTTTTCCATTTCATTATATTTATGGCCATTTTTGCAAAATCTCATTGTCTTAAGACTCCAAGAGTCATTTTGTTTTCTAAAACTTTGCAAATGTTGCAAATTGTGACATTCATCATATGGCCATCTTGTTTTTTTTTCATCTACTTCTTCAACATGGATGTAAATTGCAAAGGTCATAAACATAATGCTTATATTCTCATCATAAGATCACCTTTTGGAGGTAAGTTTTTTTCATTTCGCTTCATTTTTTCTCATGTTTTGTTTTGTTCATGTTTTCACATGTTGTTTTTGTGATCTTTGAATTGTTTACATATGTACAACATTGTCAACATCATTGTTTTGTCATCTTCATCGCTTTCAACTTGCCTAAACATCTTGGATCACATCAAATTGTGCAAATTGAATGTCATCATGATACTCCAAATTCTAAACTTTAGCTTCAAGCTAATTACCTTCTTACTTTCATAACTTGCTAAGTAAGTCTTGTCCATCTCCTTTGGTGGAAAAATGTTATGTTATTTATCATTTACCCCAAATCTTTTGTTTTGGGTGTATTAACCTTTGAATGCATGAACAAGTTTTGGGAGTGGCATTCAACAATGTGCATATTCATTCACTTACCAACTTATATTGCTTACCAAGTGGAAATAATGTTATTACAATTTTTTTAATTTAGTGACTCATCATGTTGGTTGTTCAAGTCATAGCTTATTGATTGAAATCATGTGAGTTCGATTTCAAATTTTTTTTTGTATGATTGTGTATTTGTTCAAGTACTTGATTGTAGTACAATCAATGCACATTGTAACATTTGCATGATATCATTACCTAAACATATTTTTAAATTATCAAATTACATGGTCTCTTTTCCCTAACAAATAAATACAATTGTTCCCCATGATTAGCATTTGTTGATTTCATCATCCATTTCTAGAGCTAATTTTTTTTTTATAAGAATTTATTCAAACACTAATATTTTAAAATAACACAAACTTTGCAATCTTCTCATTGATACCAAGTTTCTTGACCTTTCTAGTTCAAATTATTTTTATCAACAAGATTGCAAGAGGAAGAGCCTATCCATTGATAGTCCTCTACCCTTTTTTGTGTAAATATGTTTTTCATTGTTCAAAGTATGATTAAAAGAAAATTTCATGGTGTTGTGCACATTATAACACTTCCATGAAACCATAAACTAAGGCAAATTGAAAAATACTACATGGTATTTCCTCCCTAACACATAGGAACTATTATTCCCCGTGATATGTATCTATTGAACCCATCATACATCTTTAGAGCTAATTCATGTTTCCATTTTTTTAGAATCCATTTTAACACTTATGTCTTAAAGTAACACAAACTTTGCAAACTCCTCATTAGTACCAAGTTTTCAAATCTCTCCAATTCAAATTATTATTCTCAACAAGATTATAGGAAAAGGAGCCTATGCATTGATAATCTTCTAAAGGCACTTTTTTATAAGTATGTTTTTCACTATTCAAAGTCTTTTTGAAATAGAGTTATATGGTGTTGTGCAAATTGAAAAGGTCAACAAATTTTTCTTTTTTTTGTTGTTGTAAATATAAATTAATATTTCAAACAATGGTTTTAATGACTTTACTTTGATTTACAAAACAATGCAATAGACCAAACTAATAAACTTTCTATTTTATTTATTTGATTTTTTTTTTGGGTCATTAATTGGGTAGATGCAAGCTATAGTGGCTCAAAAACAGCAAGAATCCCAGTCTCAAAAGTTCATATAAATGAAAAAATTAACACTAGAATGGAAAAAAACATTAAAAACCAATGTTTAATGGGCCATATGTGATGATTAATCAATTAATAAAGTCCATATAAAAGGTTTCCCATTTAAAAAACTCTTTACTATACATGTTAGGCAAAAAAAATATCAATCTAATAAAAAATGACCAAGATTGGAACTTTTGAAATTTTGGCTCAGATCTAGTCATTTGAAAATCCATAGTTATTTGTTTGTTAAAGTTTTTGTTGTAATTTTTTTTAATTCATTTTTTTTCCCCATCATGTATCATATATTGAATCCTTATAAAAAATATTAAGATGAAATCATAACAAAAAATTCATTTGAATACTAATGTAAAATCTAGATTATTGTCCATATGTCCACTTTAAAAGTTCATTACTATATGATTGATGTATGTTTATTGAATTTCTCCCTTTAATAAATATTTTATTCAATTGGCAATTTTAATCCATAAATATTTTTGTCAATTTAATGATTTTACAATGTGTTTGTGGCATTTGAATAGAGTACACTATGCAGAAAGTCCATAAGATTGCAAAAAGTGAGCCATTGTAGCTTGCATCTACCCAATTGTCTCCCTTTTTCAACCTTTAGCCCCATTTTTTCATTTTTATCATAAGCAATAATTGAAAGAATATATGATGTGAAAGGCATTCACGAACGTCACACATACAACAATAATTTGTGATGAAGAAAACAACTTTGATTTTATGTGTTGGACAAAAGTTGAATTTTGATCACAAGGGGCATCCAACATCAAAGTAGATGTAACTTGGGAAGTTTTACTTAGACAAAACTCCTAGCTAGTCATGAGGTATGGTATCCTTTCACTAAATGTCAATTGATCGGATTATTTTGTGGTGAATGTTCGTGCATTAGGAAATTCTTACAACCTACAAGTGATGCAATGTATTTTGTGTCACCCTACTCACATGGAACACGATGATATATGTTTATAACCTAGGGGAATCTAGTGAGGGCCTTATGAATTACAAGAAAAAACATGATACAAATGTTTTAGAAAAAACATGTCATTCATGAACATTCAAAGTAGTATAGGAAATGGGATTTGCTTTTGAAATTGCAAAAAAAAGGAAAATTATCCCACCTTTTCATATCACAATTTCTTTTGGTAGCCAACATTTTTACAACAAAATAGACCCCATGCAATAGGCATTTTTGGAGGACTTTATTTTACATGTTGCAAAGGGTTATTGTCCATTATCTTCTATTGAAAATTGATGGTTGAGGTGACTAGATTTGCAACAATGTGGGTGTGCACACAATTTCCATCTTGATGCCATATATTGTTGATCAAAATGCTCCCAAATATGGTGGAAAAAACCAAGGAAAAATACCATTTTTTACTTTACTTAGTGTGTTGTTTATATTTGTTCATTTGATCTTTGGATTTCTTAGGTTGGTTATGATATCTTTGCCATTATTGTTAACTTCATCAACTATCAATCAAAGCCCATGTCGCACATGATTCTTGGGATTTTGACATGGATAATACAATATGTGCAACCATGGCAAACCAAGTAAAAGCCTTGTTCAATCCCTTTGATTTGTTTAACAAAGTAATTGCCTATGTGAAAGATGAAAGGTTTAATTTAAATAGGTTTTGATTTTTGTACTAATTTATGTGGTTTCTTGTACGGTCATGTTCTGGGCATGTCATGTCAAAGGCAACCCAATATGTTGCTAACAATGCCAAAGTTTGTGCTAGATTTTCAAAGGTTAATTTGAAAGTAGTTTAATCATCATTGTAAAAAATTATTACTTGAACCCAAAAAATGGGGCAAAGAAGGTTGGAATGGAAAGAATTTTCTATTATTGCAAGGCTATTAACAAGGATTTTGAGAACTCTAATATAATTTGATTTTTGAATCATCTTATTTCAAAAAACACTCAAATATGAAAATGTTATCTCCTTTTAGGTGAAAGCACATTAAGCCCCCCAAAAATTATACTCACAAGTGCAATTGTTTTACAATTTTTTTTGATAATGTATGGACATCACATCTTGGATTATTTTTGTTTTTTTTAAGTATATTTGATTAGTTTAAACTTAATTTAATCAATTTTTACAAAAATCCAACAAACAATGAAAAATTTGAACGTATGAAATGTATTTGTGACAAAGTAATACTAATTACAAAGTTTGAAAAATTTGCAAATATACTTCAAAACTAAGGTTTTGAGTGGAATTCTTGGGTGAATGTTTTTTGGTTTATGTGATTGATATACATTGATTAAATTGAAGACCATTTAGAAATTTAAAGAATGTGTTTTTTTTGCATTTTTAGCAATAAATGCATAATAATATTATTTTTTTAGGAATAAAACCACTACCATATCAAAGAGGAGGAGCTTTTATAGATTGCATTGCATTGTTTTTTCAATTTCCTTTTGTTTAGCAATGTTTCATGAACCACAAACGTTAGTGCCCTATGGCCGTAGAAAAATAGTAAATTATATACTCTATGTACATTAATATTATCCAATCCTTTTCATCTAGCCATTGGATCAAGATTAATTTTGATTCAAAGTTCACTTTGAGTTCCAAAATGTTGTCATGCAAATTTTAAAGTTTTTTCTTATGTTTAGGATAGCCAAAACATGCAATCAAGATTTTTACTTATTATGTATTATGATACTTGTTATACATCACCTTTTTTGGTGAAAAGTGGTTCACCCTTTGTGTGCTTTCACCCGCTTACTATGGATGGCAACAAGTTATGTGTCATCTAAAGTGTTAATATTCTAGATTTAGGCTTGCACAAGCCATCATAAACACATTACTCCTTGTTGTGAATTTTTTTAAAAATAATTCAAGACTATTAATTGTTATCAAATGATTTTTTTTTTGTTTTCATTGCTTGCATCCCCATAAAACTTGATATGGTAGGATTCAAGCTTTAAATCAACCATTCATTTATGGTAACTTTGATTCAAAATTGCAAGAGTTCAAGTTAACAATGATGGCATAAGTCATCAACATTTTAATTTTGTGATCTTGGCAAAAAAATTTCAACTAACAATCAAATTGTCCCATATTATGTTGCCCATCATGTTTGACTTTTGTTTCAAAAACATGAAATTTATATGAAATTTCTTTGGCAATCACTCCTTTCAAATTGTTTCAAAGTCTTGCATAAATATTTTGTACATCCCTTTTTCTTATGAATGTTTTTTCATTTGAACCTTCTTAAAGCAACAATAGGATTCATGATAGTTGAAAATGGTGAATTGTTTTTTGGGCAAATTGTATCAAATGATGATGCCATCATGCCCGATTTAAATAATGATTGTACTTGATTTAATAACAACTTTTTGTGTGATTGACATAAATTTAGAACCCACCAATTTGCTTGGCAACTCATGTGATACAATTTTCCCATGTTTCCTTCCAAGCTTGTCACATCGTTAACATTATAGGATTTCATATTGAAAAAGATTTTTTTTTTAATGTTACAAATGTCATCACTAATTTAAGATGGTCTATGCTTGGGATTGAGAATTTGGATTGATCCATTATCATCATCTTGAGAATTAAGCCAAGGACACCAGTGTTGGGTGTGATAAACCTTTGAAGTTTAAAAACATAACCAATTTTCTAACATCTAGGGCAACTTCAATTGAAAAACATAAGAATTTTTTTTAAGATGATCTATTTGAAAACATTCAAGCTTTTATTTCATTGTTATGGCCATCTGGGAATCCACCAAGTTTGGACAAGAGCCAATAAATGCAAAAAAAGAAATACATATATGCAAAGTCAATGATAAATAATCAAAGTAAAAAATTAGTAATGATAGACTACCAAATTGGTAATTACAAATAACCTCTAAGTTTTGAGAATTGATAGTACAAACAAATTATGAAGTTTCACAAAATCAATAATAGATAATTCAACCAAATTATCTAGTAAAATTTACTTCCATTTTCCTATGGGACATAAACACTTCAACTTTTTCAACAATTAAAAAACACTTGAAAAATAGTTTAAAACACAAAAAATTCAAATAAAAACAAAATGGTAGCAGTGATCAACATCTTGAAACAAATCAATAATCTCCCCCCCCAAAAAAAATTGAAAAGTGGCATTGCAAAATCCATGAATCATCAATGCCCTTTTTCTCCCCTCCTTGAGCACCCAAATGCAAACGTAAGTACCCAAGAAGAAAGTGGTGCCATCCAAAGTGACTAATATTGCCTCCTATTAAAAATAAATGATCACTTAAAATATTGAAAGAAACTATGAATACCAATTTTTAGATCTAATAGTTAAATATTCTTAACTAAAAATCTAAATTGAGTAAAAGAAAAATATAGTAGTAGTCTAAAATTGATAGTCAATTCCTATATTAAAAATTAGTAACAAAATCCTATAATCTAAAACTACCAATCTTATGGTGATTTGAAGTTGGAAATTAGTCCTTGGATTTTGAAATCATAATGTGTGGTTGGATTTTGAACTAAGATTTTTTTATATTTGTCTTTAGATTTGTGGTGTTTGTTAGGTCTCTCCAATCAATTTTACAACACATAATTGGGTGAAAGCACACTATGGGGGGCTGCTTTAAGCAAAAAAATGTCCTTTTTTTTGGGTATATTTTGGGGGCAATTTTTTTTTGATTTCATCTAGCATTTTAATTAACATATAAAATGGATTTTGATACAAAGTCCTCCAACATAATTCTTGTCATCTTTTAAATAAAAATATTTTTTTAACAATTTGTTTTTTTTTTTGGACACATTTATGTTCATTTGAATGGAAAAATTGTTCAGATGTTTTTTGTGAAATCACATGAGTCAAAAATTTCAATTATAATTGAAATGGTACAATCAATTCATATTCAATATATGGCAAAGTACTTCATCAAGTTTTGCAATTATTTGAATCATTTAAAAGTATATTTGCACAAGTTGTAGGATATTGTGACAACATATTTTTTCACAAATTTTTTTTTCATCATTTAATATTAATCAAAAAATGTGGTTTCCTTTGACAATTGCATTATTTGGCAATTGAACTACATTATTTTGAAAATGATTTATGAAAACTTCTTTTTAATATTGGTTTGGTGAAAGTTGAAAGTTGCATAGTTTCAAAAAACACTATTTGCGACAATATTTTTTGGTCATTGTAGTGTGTTTTCACCCTAATGAAGTATGTTGTCATTTGTCATGTGTAATATTGAGGTCAAGTTTGGCTCAATTGGATTGATGGTGCATAACTTCAACAATGTTTTTGCATGAAATGATTATTCATAATTGGAACAACTTTTGAGAAATGTTTAATGATTAAATATGTTCTATTTTTTCTTGTTTAATGTCTTGTTTCTTGGGGATTTTGTAAAAAATTAGTCCTTTGAAATCTCTCAATATCAAATATGCCCAAAAGTTTTATAAAACCACCCCAATAATGATTAAATGAAATTTACAAAAAGGTTAGTTTAAATGGAATTTGAAGGAATAATAATAGATGTATGCAAAGATTCTATAAAAGGAAAGAAAGTACAAGTGCCAATTGGTAAATGATAAAATTCCAAATAGAAATTCAAAGATGCATAACCCAATTGGCCTATGTTTCTACTAGTTCAATAGGCAATGAAAACATTCATAGTTTCAAACTAGATCAAAAAAAATTTATTCATTTTACCATGTATCTCAACATAAAAAGGAATTCTATGTTTTAATACAAAAACATCAATTGTAGAAAGAAAAATGAGTTATACAAGGTATAATCAACTTGTAAAAAGAAAAATGGTGTTAATTTATTTTTTAATTTGTCGTCTTTAATGTGTAATCAATTCTTAAAATGTGTCCTAATTCACACCATTTTAAATATTCTTTGAAGGGCGATGTTCACCTCTTCAAGGAGTTATTAAAGTTCGGTACATAGGTCACCATTTTATATTATCATATGGGGTCTTACTTCTTTTTTTAATTACTAATTCAGTTGGCCAATGGCTATTGAATTCACAAATTTCAAAAAAATTAAAGTATTTTTGGCCATTAACATCATCTTCCCTCCTAGTTGGAATTACATCCTTATAATTCATACTCAAGGTGTTGATTAATTTATCCCTAAATGGGAAGTTATACTAATGTTAAGTCCTTAATTCTTACTTCTATAACAAGTTTGATACTTGAGGGTGGAAATGTCAATACCACTTTGGGTGATGAAAACCACTTCAATACTTAGTTGATCAAAAGGTGCTTCAATTAGGCCTTTGATGAAGGTTTCAATAACCTCCTCATGAAGAACTAGTAAACTTGAGTTCTTTCCTTCCTATAGTATAGATTTTATTGACTCCTTGTTGCTGCGTCATTAAACTCGTCATAGTTGTCAAAATTCAACTTGGGCAAATCAATTTTGAATTCAAGGATTTTTTTTAAATATACAATGATGTGAGTTCAATAGAGTTGTTAATCTTGTTGATATGTTTCAAAGACTTGGACAATGAATCATTCTACCATGGCTTTCAAGCTTGATTGATGTTCCCCATATCACTATGCTAAAATGTGACCTACATGATTACAAAAATATGACTATAATAAAATTAAAGTCCCCATTGTTTATGCCATTTTTGTAGTTGCTTATATCAAAATGGCATAAATGATGGGTCCTATTCAACTATGTATTCGTATGAATGTAGTCATAAAAGTCATGTTTAACATACTATATGTTTCAACTTTGTTTGCTTTTTCCATTATTCTTGATTAGTACTAGTTCAAATTTGAACAAAGTGTTGTCCTCTAGCAATTCAATATAAACAAGTAATCAACTTTAGTTGAAGTCACCCAAAGAACCACCAATTTTTTATTATTCAAATTGTTGTTTTAGGGTGTTCAATTCTTCAATAATGAATGATTTCTCATATTACATTTGTAATTTCAAGCCTTTTAGTTTAGCAATGGCACATTTGAAATCAATATCAAACTTGTTGGTGAATTCATTTAATTGATAATCCAATTACATTATTGATTCTTCAACTTTTTGTAAATTATTGTGCATATCAATAAGGGTGGTTTCAACAACCACTTTGGTAGCATCAAAAGTGCTTATGTGCATCAACCTTTTTATCAAATTATTGTTTAAAGGATTCAAATAGTTCGACGCATGCCCTTTAACTCCCTTTCTTGTTGTACCATCTATTCTTCCAACATCTTTTGTTATTTTTGGTGCTCAATAACTTGCATTTTAAGGCATTCATTTTTGCCTTCCAACACCTCCATGCACATCTTATGAAGATGTTAATTTTGCATTTCAACCTTAGCATGCAAAACTCCCAAATGAACTTCATATAATTCCTTCTACAACTTAAACACCTACTTCTATAATTTAGTAGCTTGTTGATCAACATCTTGTTGAACATTAGCCTTTGTTTCTTGCTTACTCAAAGCAACATCATATGCATCTACAAATCTATTGACTAATCTATTATACAAATGGGCCTAACTTAAATAATAGGACAACCCTTTGACATTTGCTAAAAGGTCCCTTAGTAGTTAATGATCATTATTCACAACTCTTGAAGTGAATGGATGGTTTGGGAAATGAAAACTACTAAATAAAGGAGAAAAAGTTGGAGAGGTATTCACAAAAGTAACAATGACCATAGTGGTTTTTCTTGTAGATCACTTGGGGGAATAATTTTTATGTTTGTGACTTCAATATGAAGATACTGAATCTCAAATTGTTATTGCATGGAAGCTACAACCAAATGCAAGGGATTTAAATCTACTCTCAAATTGGGTGTAACAAGACATTCGATAAAAGGAATACCAAAGCTATTATGTCTTGGGCTAGGGCTTTTGGTCCTTTTTTTTAATGTTTTGGACTACTAGAATTACAACAAAAACATGTCCTTATCACTACTTGAATTTGTTTAATGTGATTATACAATCAAATTTTCTTCAATGACATGACGAACTATGACTATTTTAACTAATTATAAAAGTAGCATGTCTGTTATGACCAAAATCCAAATTTCAATTTAGTCAAAATTCACATTAAAGATGACATGTGGAACATGGAAAACCTACATGAAAATCATAGTGTTATTATCATATTAAATTTAATCATGATAATATGACATACATGGTGACATGTCATCATGTATGATTTAAATGTTTTATTTTTAATCTTTTTTGTTACATAATGCATATGTTGTCTTAATTTTAAATTAAATGTAATTATGATTATAGAAAATATATGAAATATTTATAATGAAATTTATTTCAAATTATTAAATAAAATGAAATTATATTTTTTTGAATTTTTGGACTATATAAAAATATTCTTAAATTAATATTATGACATTTGAAAATAAAAACATCATATATTTAAATTGAGTGATGAAATTAGAAAATTTCAAAAATAAAATTTGATTTAAACATGGTATTTGAATTTATAACCCTAATTGATATTTAAAACATTACATTTGAATATCTTTAATTATTGTTATTATACATTAAACTATTCAATACATTACAAAATTCAATGTAGGTGTGAAAATAAAAAATGAACTAAATTTTTTAATGAAATGAAAATAGGTAAGTGGGTAGGTCATAAATAGGTATGTAGGTAAGTAAGTAGATATTACTTATTAATTACCATTCACACACCTTTTACCTATGTACCTATATACTTATTTACTAATTAAGCACCACCTACTACCTCTCACATATGAAATTAAACTTTTCATTCTAAACTTAATAATTTTATTATAATATTATAATATCAAAATTAAAAAAATACATTGTGTTTATATTTATGCAATTACAAGATTTGTCATCACATGAAGAAATTGCTGGATGGTACAAACTTATCATATGGTTTTGGAGGTGAGGGTTTAAATATCGCTTTTAACATTGCGTGAATGTGACTAAAATTAATGATGTTATAGTTGTGATTAAAATTAATCGTGTTTATGTGGTAAGAAAATAAATTTACACATGTGATAAAGACTAACACATGATAATAAAGAAAATAAATAAATAATTTTATTTTTTCTAGTTTCATTTTGATGACAATTAATTTGTTTGTATTGTTACAAGCAAGGTTTGGCTTCTTATGGAAAGGTCAAAATCAACTAGCATCTTAACTAAGATCTTTTTTCCTAGTTTTGGCCTACATCAAGTTCATTTGGTCCCACATTTAAAGGTATTATTTCTACTTGAGGTGTTGGCAAATCATGGCAAGTTGGAGATAGTTTTGTGCATGAAAAATATTCATGCACACTTAGAAAAGCCTCAATGGAGTCCATATGCATTTATAATTTTCAAGTTTGTTGTGCATGGTTGCATTTTTTTGTGATCAATAAATTTGCATCATATGCATTTTGAATGACAAGAATTAATCCAAGTGAGTGGTCTAATGCAAATTTGTACTAGTAAACAATTAAAAGCACCTTGAACAAAAACAACTATGAAATGAAATGCTTGTTAGGAATAACAACATCAGTTGTGATTTTTTGGGTAAGTTCATAATGTGTTTCATCTAGGTCAAAATGGGGATCAAACATTGTGCAAAAAAATGAGGTTCAAAGTAAACAATCAAAGACAAAGAAACAAACTTATGAACACATATAATTGATGAGAAAACAAATAATCAAATACAAAGGAGCAAACTTGGAAGGACACATCAGCAATTTAGAAAAAATGCACCAAATGATATTCATCTTTTGGCTTTTTATCACTCATTCATTAACTCATCAAATTTTCCATACAAGAATGTATTAGGTATACATGGGTCATGACTGGTTCTTGATACATAGATTTTACATGTGTTTTTCTGGTGGATATCATGTTTATTAAACTAAGTTCAAATCAATCGTGTATAAGAACTTGAAATTTAAATGTGGACATCTCATGAAGCTCACATGCACTAGTAGAGAGAAAGTCCCATCCAGGTACTTGGGAACACACATGGAAAGGTAGGTAAGTTATGTATTCAATCTTTCTGTTCCCCAACAAACACATTTTTTGTTTAATGTTGTTTAAAATTCTTTGCCTTTTGTTGCCAATAATGGTTTAATTATGCAAAGTTGGATGGTGTTTGAAGTGTTTCCAAGTCCAAAAGGTGTGTGAGGTACATGTCATAATTTGATTCCAAAAGGTTGTGATCACCTTTCTTTACAATGTTCTTGAACAACTACCACACAATTGTTTTGGTGTGGGACAAAAACATGCTAAAATAGGTTTTAAAAGTAGTGATCGACGGCCCAAAAAAAAATTGTGTGACAAGTAGTTAAAAAGAAGGTGAAGCTTAAGGAGATTAACCTTTCGACTTACATAAGTATGTCAAATATAATATGGAAAAGTTTCTAAAAATTTAAAAAGTAAATTAAATTTTCATTTAAATTTACTTTTAATTTGCTTTCTAAAAACTATGATGTTTTCCAAATTGCACGAAGTAACCATTTCCACATTCATGGGGAAGAATTTATGAAATACAAACTGCATATAATGCATTTATTGATTTTTAAAGCATGTTTTACCATGTTACAAACACAAAATACATTTTTCATAAATATGCAAAAAGGTAGATTTCAAATGATTTAAATAAGAGAAAATTATTTTTGAGGAACTTAACATTATCATAATTGAAATATTCAAGTTCCAAAAAATATGTATCTACATGCATGATAGTTCATGCATTAATACATATCATTTGAATTGTTTGATTTGGAAAAAAAAAAAATGTCAATCAAATTAATAAACTTGTGATTATTTTTAAAAAAACTATAATATTAAAATTCACAAGGGATGACCATGTATGGTTTATATAATATGGTAAGTGTATCCCAAAATTTATAACATTGTTAAAAAGTCTAAAATACAAATGTGCAAAATCTATTTTTATTTGTTGAGTAGGGATGACAAACTAACCTACTTTATCTTGCTTAGACCCCTTAGAAACATGTAGAAAACATCAACATTTTCCTATTTAATACTCCATGGGTGGTGTTATTAAATACCCTAAGCATCCATAATGCATGCATCAACAAACTTTGCAAGTATTTGAAAAAGGAGTCATTAATGTAGTGTTGTCAAAACATTATGCACTAATTGGTCACTCAATAAATACATTTTCATTTAACACCTAAAGTTAACATAAACACATACATTAACAAACTTCAATGCTCAACAACAAAATCCATTTGCTATGCAATCTAAGCAATTTGTTTCCACTGTCATACTTAAATAATCCACACATGTGGTACAACATGCACCCACTTGTGACATCTGGAAATAGTGTGTAACATGTTCCTTGAACAATATATTGATAATACACCTTTTCACAATGTCTATTTTGTTTGGGGAGACGGTGGTTTTGTTACTTGAACAATCTTTAACAATGGTTAAATAAACTCCTCATCCAAACAATTTGAGTGTTTTTTCTACTTGTGTATTAATCGAAATGCATCATTCTAAATGTCTAAGAATATCCACTTGATCTCCATGTTTTTCTTAATGTTGTGCCTATCAACACTCAAAATCTTAGTTATACCTTTGACATTATTCTTAGCATGTAAAGATGTGGCCAAGGTACACACAATGTCATTTGCCAACACAAGTTTACATTGGTGCTATCCAAGAAGGTGAGACATGAATCCCTCTTTCAAATTTAATGAGGCACAAAACATTTTGTTAGCTTGTATATAGATAATCTAAACAACCTAATACAAGGCGCATGTGAAAGATGCCATGTTTTCACCAAATTTACAACTATATTCTCATGCAATTATAGTAAGTAGATTGACTCTCTACTTTCATTAGTACAAAGAATGGTTTTTTTGACTGAAATTTTAAATTAAAAAAACCCCATTTAAATAACTATAAAAAAAACCCCCCATCATTTTGGACAAGTTGATTTTAATATGTCCATTGGATTGGGTGGTCATTTTGACTAACATGGCAATGGATCATTTGACAAGAAAACTTAGATAATTTATTTTTAAAATTAAAATCACAATGGTAGGTAGGTTGAAAAAGGTAGGTAGCTAGGTGGTAACCTAGCTTAGATACCCAACATAACCTACTAGCCTAGCTACCCAACCAAACCTACTTAGCCTTGCCCCCTAAACATGAACATAGGTTGCAAGTATTAAGAATTAAACCTTTCACCTCAATGATGATCGACCAAATCCTTACCCAATGAACTACAATTTCACAAGTTGTTAACTTTTGTCAACTTTTTAATTTGACATTTGACATTGTATACAATAAACTTAAGTAGATAAGATGGCAATTACCTAAGTACCTACCTACCTACCTTACCTACCTATCATGGTATTTACTTCACAAACTAATGTTTCATTTTTTACGAACAATGGGAGAGCTAGGTGGGTGGGGTTGAAATATGATGATTCTCCTTTGTTTTCATCAACAATTTGACCTCACTTCAAAGTTACCTATATTACATTTTCTATTTGTTCCACTTGAATGTTATAGCAACAGTCCTGTTGTGCCTTATTCATGACACATGCAACACTTAAAAAATAAAAATCAGATGTGCACAATCTTGCGCTTGCGTGCATAACCTTCTGCATGTAGCTTCATGCTTAGTTCCTTAAATTTTCACAAGGCAAATGCATGCCAGGGTGAACCATTGTTGTTATCACAAGTCCAATTTTTAAAGTGGTATACATTGCAATTGCTACATGTTATTTGTATGTGTTAGGATTTGTCAATAGGGACTCATTTTTAGGTTATAGACTTGAATATGTACATGTGTCAATTACTGGTTATGCAAAATGATTAAAATAACAAAATATGTGATTTTTGAAATTGAAATTACAAGATGTCCATAAGCATAATTAAAATTACTAGACTTTGATTGGGGGTAATGGTTGAATTTTTAACTTTTTAAGAATTTAGTTTTAATTAAAAAATATAATGAAGAAAAAAATATTGAAAGGTTTTGCATCAAATCATATGAAAACATTGAGTTATGGCTTTTGTTTAGGGTTAAAAAATAATTATTTTTCAAAAGTCCATAACATATTGAAAATAAGGTGGTTCATGTTGGGATTGCACTTATGGTTTACTTCATGACCTCTATATGTGTCAATTTTTGAATATAATAAATACCTTAAGAATAATGACTCCTATGGTTGTGTCCAATTGTAATGTATTGTAAAAAATCTCCAAAATGGATTTTTTGGGGATTATTTTCTTGGCCAATTTTGGTACACACTAAAGTAGTAAGACCCCACAAGCTCACATCAACACTATTCAAAGGTCTCACACACCTTCACGCAATCTTTAAAAAACCTATTTTCATTTTAGTTCATGATGATCATAACTAACACTTGCAACAATTCTAGACCATAAATATGGCAACAAGTGTGGTCCACATCATCACACCATGAGAGTTTGAGTTGTATGCTATGACTATATTACAATTAATGCATAAAATCAAATATTGTTGACCAAAACCTTTCATTTAGTACCAACATGTCAAATTAGTCACCCATTTGCCATTATTGTGAACTACTTGATTTTCTAGCTGGTGGCAATCATATATATAATTTTCTATATTTTCATTGCACACATTCAAATTATTTGCAAGTTAATTGTTTGAGACACATAATCTCCATTGACAAGATTTTTCATAATGTTGCCATGTCATACCAAATAGTTAGCTTGTTATTTCTCAAGGAATCATTTAAGTGGGCATGCATGTGGAAAAAAAACATTTTTAAGGATTTGGCGAGTTCACAACTACTGAAGAAAAATTAGACTCTGAAATCCTACCATGACATATTAAAATAAATACAATGTTTACAATAGTGGTTAGGTTATTTAATGGTTTGCTAAATATGACTAGATCTCCACTAATTTCCTTAGGTGAATTATTATAATTAGAGGCATTTGAAGTTACAAATGGTAATATAATAGAATGTATACCATAGTTAAATGATTAAATACTATTGTAATGGCAAAATAGACAAACACACACACACACACACACATAATTTAATAAATCGTTAACTTGTTTTTTAAAAAACTTATCATTTAGTCAACCAAAAATGCAAATTGCTTTTCTATTATTTGAACCTTCACACCACCCACAATCATTATTCAATTTTCTACTCCAACAAAATATTTCTTTCATGCCAAATCTACACACACATACTTCTTTTCCTTGTCTTTGATTAAATCCTTACTCTCCGTAGGTAGCCAACCATTTTTGAGATAGGTGGTGGGCTCCTCAAGGATAGATCCTATTTCTTTTCCTCTTTCTTTCATCTACCATCCTCTCCTAAATCAAAGGCAAGTGGTTGGGCAAATCAATCATATCTAGGTAATATCCTAATTACCTAACAACTATAATGTATATTATAAGTTTATAATTCCCCTTTAATAGTGTGGCTCCTAGTATTGCATTTGCACCCAAATATGTTTAACATATTGTATTCAAATTTCCAATTGAATTTTCTAATGAGAGTTTATTCAAATGTAATATTCTTCAACAAAGGATGTTGGATGAAATTGGTTTCATGCATATTTAAACGCAAACTTGGCAAAGTTAAACCCATTTGACATTGTAACATTGATTTGGATTCAACTCCTTTCCTTGCCATTTCATATTCATTCCTAACTACTTAAAATTGCAAGCACATTTGAAAAGATTTGCATCAAGATATCTATTTAAATAGGGGAGAGTTCAAAAAGTCTATGTTTTAACAAACAAATTAAAGAACTCTAAAGTGAAAACTTCTTCATGATTAGTGCATCAAAAGTTGTGATTGCTTATGATGGTATATGAAACTAATGTGAAACATATAAAACCAAGGTATTTTTTTTGCATAAAATCTTCAAAGATTGTAAAATTGGAATTTAAGTTTGCAAGCTTAGTGGGGCAATCTTCAAAATGTACAATACTCATATCCACCAACCCCAAATGACAATTTAATAATTTTCAAAATTTATACTCAAAGCTATAATGGAATCAATAACAACAATGTAATATAATGGATACAATAATTTGTAGGAGGTAACACTCTCCACCAGTTTATTATTTTGGATATCAAATCATTAATGTTACAAATTCACAAACAAAAAAAAATGATCATGAATGCTTCAAAATTAATTGAGAATCTCACTATGATTAAAAGTCCCAAAGTGATGACTACTAGACCACCAAGCCAATTTCATGCAATGGGGGAAAATACCATGATAGTGACACATAACCATAGATTGCACAAAAAAAGGAAGCACATTGAGGGGGACGTATGACTTGAAAAGAAGAGGTTCAAGTGTGTTACATTGGGAAAATGCAAAGGAGCCAAAAATCAATGATTGAGAGCAATGTTATCACTTATGTGATTATGAAATCATAATTCATTTGAAAACAAATAGGCCCATCATAATCCCACGTACATAACACAAATGGGCAAAATTATATGCTTATAAGCATTGTGTTTCATTTCAATGCACAAACACTTGAAAAAGTTGTCAAGATTCCAATCAAAGTATATTGCTTTGGTTCAAAGATACAAGTTGCAATGACAATTTCAAACATGTGAAAAAAAAAATCAATTTTAAAATTTCATTAGTGATGTTCTTAATTATTGTGATTATGCACGAGAAGAGTCATAGGAGAAAATTGAATAAGAAGTTAATGAAAACAAAATGTTAAGAAAAAGATATAACTTTCTAAGTTAGAATTCAAAAATGTTGAAAGCTTAGCATGAGCAATTGTTTTGTGTGAACATGATTTTGAAATAATTAGCTAGCTACCTTATGTTCATGATTTATCATTGTTCCATTCATGATTAAGTGTTATTGGCTATGTATGCAAAAAACACACCCCACACACACAAGGTATGAACTCACAATTATGGTGGAGAATATAGGATGCATGGATCTCAATTTCATGCAAGTTTTTACAAGATCCCTCATATTAGTTGGTTTAGTATAGTTAAAAGGAGAATTGTTTTGAGAAATCTAACTTGGGCACATGGATGAAATGGCTTCAAGTTTGCATTTGAATGGCAAAGGACCTTTGAAGGACATGTAACAAGTAAACATGATATAAAATTTCAGAGTCATTGAACATGACCCCCTAGGGGTATGGGACCTGTAACATGGTTTGATGATTCAACATAGGGTTTTCACACTTGTTAAAAACTAAAAATGTTAAGGTCATTATGTGGAATGCAAAAGAAATAAGCGAGATGGCCAATCCCACCTAAGAGCCTAGCTTGCATTCTATCCAAGTGGTGAAAGATGGAATTTAGTTGAATGTCTTTCATTAAATTGAACTCAATTGAAGTTGTAGAGTCACAATTTCATCTTGGAAAGGATGGCTATGTTGGTCAATTGCACCTAAACTAAGTGTGTAGCTCAAAATTGTTATGACCAAATAGTTGCATCATGACAAGAACAACCTTTAATTTGGCACAACACTTGAATGGGAGGAATGGTTTTTGTATTTATTTATTTATTTATTTTTGGTCGGTGTTGTCATGGGCCAATCAGAATGGCACATTGAAAAAAATTGGGAGGCACCCCATCTAATTAATAGAAGTAACAAGTGGTATACCCATAGGAGAGGTCTCAACTTCCACCCTCTCTTTTTCTATTTCTTTCTCAGCTTGCAAAGACTAGGATTTTTCATCCTAAAAGTTACAGAAAATCTCCATAGTTTCAGAAGGCCACTTTGCAGGGTTGTGATTTTAGTGTGATCTCTAAGAGCATCTCCACCGGTGCTCAGTATGTCACTCTGGATAATAAAAATTAAATGTCCAAGTTTAGCTTTTTTTTTTTTTTTGCAACCCCACCACTAAAACTGTAATTTGAACTGCATATAAGTGGGAACTACTAATAGCAAACCACTTGGACCAATCATTATGATCGACCGATCAGAAATACTGAACCGCAGTCAGGTCCAATTTATTACACTCTTCTGTGAAGGTGCGCCTTTTACCGTGGCTTTTACCAGCCACGGCAATCTGCACGAATTTGGTGCAGAAAAAAAACCAATTTCCTGAAATAAACCGGCACATTTCGACTTTTTCACAATAAATTTTACTGTCTGGAGCACAGGTGGAGATGCTCTAAGCATTAGTTGTGAGCACATGTAAAGCTCATGGTTTGGTTGATTTGCGTGGATGATTATCCCATCACCAAAAAAACTTTGAGGATGAAATTTTATGAATGAAGCCCTTGTCGGTTGAAGAAATATGTGCATGATAACGCCCTTGGAACTGGGTGTTCCTGAGATAAAGCGCCCATGAGCTTCAGGCGCTTACCTTAGGAGCGGCCTTCTCCAAGGTAGTTGCCCCCGGCATAAAAATGTATGAAAATGTACGAGATTCTTTGAAATGAGAATGAGCATTTTGAAAAGCAAAACGCCTATCATAGGAGTATGTGGGCATTTTTTGGATGAAAAATTTGCTCTCTAAGGTTCCCTCCAAATACACTAAAATTTGTCTAGAAGGTAATAAACACTTTTTACAAGAACATTTTTTACAGCTTGATTAAGGCTCCTGAGTCTGAATCAGTGTTTTTTTTATGGCGAATTTTCTCCATTTGGCAATTTATATATAATGTCGAATATTCCCTTTTAAAATTAAAAATTAAATATTTATTTCCTTCTAAAAAAATTTCCATGTTTCTACAATTGGTTCAAGCAAAAAATAGCCAGGATGGATGTAAAGGCATTTAAATAAATTTCTACTTTCATAGCTGATCTATAGCCAAATGTGGCTAAATCTCCTTATGGATGATCACCAAGGTGTGAATCTCACCAGCATTTCTTTGTACTTTAGTACTTACATGGAGAATTGAAAACATCCCTTAGAAGTTAGTACTTACCTAACCTTATCTCCTCTGATTTCTTCTGTACTTCTAAGTTCTTTCCTTGTAACCCAAATATTTCACCATGCAAAAATTATAAATCTTTGACAAAATTCTCTAAAAGAAACCCTAAATCCTTCAAGATATTATTTAACTCTATGATAACTAATCTCAAGTTTCAACACAAGCCAAAATATTATCATCTTTCAAAAATCCTCATATAAAAATAGGTAGACCTATTATTTATTATTACCTAGGGGAGGGGGGCCAAAATCCCTTAAGCTGCTACTATATATACTCTATAATGAATCTACACACAATATCCTTGCCTTCCAAGGCAAGGCCAACAAAACCCACCCTTTTGTTTTCCCTTTCTATTTGGGTTAAGAATGCTACAAACTTATGATAGGTTTAGGGTTTATGGTACATAACCCTCATGAATTATGGTACATATGTATGTACATACCACCATCTCATACAACAAAAGGTCATGAATGATACCACCATTACATTACTTACATTAGGAGTTATGAATGGTACCCATCTTATGAAAGTATATATCAAGTTTTGTCCCTACCAAGGAGAATGAAAACACTTTGTTGCAAACATTTTTTTGAACTCAATAGTTGGGTATCTAAGTAGTAGTACTTACCATACTCCCTGAATGGGATTTGGCAACAAACTTGTTGCTGAATAATTAATTAAAAAAATTAAATCTTAATTTTGGCAATTGGATTTTCAATTCTGAAATTTTCAGCAGGTAATAATTTAAAAAATAATAATAATAGTGAACACACTATTGTTAAGTTTATGGGACAATTTAGTGTGTCTAAAACTAAGTTCGATTCAAACCCGACAGTAGAAAACTTGCAGACTCTTAATTCTATAATAATTATAAATTTTTTTTGGATAAAAGTAATAAAATAAAATTTCAAAAATTCGAAAAAATGGAAAATAATTTTAATTTATGCCAAAACTGTTCTTGTATTTTACTATGGTAGTCCCCCTTTTTTTTTCCTTTTAAAATTAAATATAAATATATATATTTTTCCCAATGTGGCAAAGTCCAAAGATGACACCCATACAAGACAAAACTTGGTGCCTTGCATCACTCCCTCTTCCACAAACCAGTTCCCATCCCCCAAGAACAATTCCATTTTGCAACTGGCAGCAGCAAGCCAACAGATCTGACAATACAGTTTTTTATTATATATTGTGAAATTTTGTCAAAAAAACACATTAAAAATTATGAAAATTGAATTGATTTTTGGGAATTTCAATCGTCAGAAGTTTTTCTTTAAAAAAAATACTAAAAAATCAAATCTTTCTAATATTTGGTTCCAGTAAGTAGCCAAAAATATGGAAGCATGTTTTAAATTATGTATTTCGTATCTGGTTAATAGCCAAAATTTGGCCTAGTTTTCATCATCATATGGATGATTTTCACCTTTGATAAATCTTACTATGTATGGATGATCCCCCCTCTTTAACAAAATAAAAAAAGAATCAATCCAAAAAAAAAAAAAAAAAAACCCACTAGGCCAAGTCCATCTCAAATTATCAAGACACTTTAACACATGTTTGTCAATTAATAAATTAATTTGTGGGGATTCCATTTCAACAAAAATGATGCATTCCAAAAATAAATTTCATCATATTCTTTATTTTATTTTGTGAAAAAATTTCAACATTTTTGAAAATATTATAAATTAGTGTGGGATTGTAAGCACACACTCCCACAAGACAATTTGACAAATAGGGTGCTCCTTCCCAATGAGTCCAAAGTCTACAGTGGTGGTGTGTGTACAAAATGCATGTGCTCCCAACACATGCGCTCACATGGGTCTATGAAAGACCACATCTGTTGGGAAGCTCTCAATGGGCAGATGAGGAGGGCTGGCTGCCATATCTCTGCACCATCAAAGTCCACAAGGTCTTCTTCATAAGACTTTCCTCTGTTGGGAGCTTCATAAGAAATAGGTGTAAAGTTCATGTTTATCACCTACCTTCACCTAACACTGTAATAATGCTCCACCCTTTTATGACAAGATAAGCCTTGTCATGTTGGATATTGCACTTACTAGTATACATTCTGTGATCTGGTTTAAGAATGAATGGGTCATATTGGATATTGCACTTACTAATATATATTCTGTGATCTGGTTTAAGAACGAATGGGTCATGTTGGATATTGCACTTGCTAGTATATATTCTGTGATCTGGTTTAAGAATGAATGGGTCATGTTGGATATTGCACTTGCTAGTATATATTCTGTGACTTGGTTTAAGAATGAATGGATCATGTTGGATATTGCACTTGCTAGTATATATTCTGTGATTTGGTTTAAGAAGGAATGGATCATGGGCAAAATGTTCACAACCACATGAACTTGAGGTGATTAAAGTTACTTATAAAGACAGGAAGGAGGTCATGGAAGTGACTTGGCACTTTGTAATTTTCATCATATAAAACCACTTCCCCTTATTATCCCATATCCCTTGCCTAGAATTCTAGGCTTCTTACTTATATGCCTTGACCAAAGGGCAAGGTTACATAGTATTTTAATTTAGGGAGTGTTTAAAGTGTGATATTATGATGATGTCATCCCTTTTGATTGGGTCAACCCCACAATAAATAAATAATTGCTTTGGGTGCAGCTTTGTTGGATATAACAACCTATCAAGTTGTTTTTAATCCATTTTTTTTTTTTTTTTATAAATTTTTTTCTTAGATTTTTTTTTTTTTATTCAATTAATTTTTTTAATCATGAGATATTTTTTTTAATGTTATTTA
>Ga0116231_10003208_pt1 | contig 34168 bp, 28 predicted proteins | sample S1TSphgellanicum_2_FD_89695 | JGI IMG/M metagenome (GOLD analysis project Ga0116231, IMG submission 89695) | Host-associated microbial communities from peat moss isolated from Minnesota, USA - S1T2_Fd - Sphagnum magellanicum MG | ecosystem: Host-associated > Plants > Peat moss > Unclassified... | reverse complement strand
TTCAAGACCTTTCCATTGATATAAAGAACGCACCAAGGCGAGGAGATTTGACCCCTCAAATCGTCTTCTGAGTTTTCGGGAGTCCCGGAGGACTCCATTTTCCCACTTTTGGGAGTGTGAGTTGCATTTTCACACTTAGCCCCAAAGTGGGGTTGCGACAACCATAATCAACTTTGTCAAATTTTGAACTCTTGGGAGGCCTACCTTGAAAAGGGAGGGAATCAATTACTACCATTGTTTTTTTTCAAACCTTACCAAGAACAATGTAACAAACATATGTGAGAAAAGAAACACTACTAGAAATCTTGTTGTTTGCAACCAGCCACTACGTAATTGACATGCAACTGGTTGTCATTTGCAACTATAAATTTGGTATTGTATAATTTTTCAACCATATGGTTATGTGTGCAAATAATGTGCAACCAAATGTGTATAACATGGACACATGTCATAAAAATAATGGCCTAAACTTATACATATTTAAATTGCTATATTTAATATATATATATGTAAGATATGTACAATAAAATTATGTACCTCTAGTACTAAGGTTAACCCCATGCTAACTTAGGCTAACCTAAATTAACCTAAGCTAAAATAACCATGGCCAAACTAACCTAGGCTAAATAAACTAAAAAGTTAAATTAACCATGGCTAAATTAATTATGGCTAAAATTAACCATGGTTAAATTGATTATGGCTAAATTCAATTTGGCTAAAATTAACCATGGCTAAATTTATTAAGTTAAATTAATTATGGATAAACTAAATAGAAATAAATTAAATAATGTTATATTAACTATGGTTAAATTAAGTTAGGCCAAACTAATTATGGCTAAATTAAGTTAAGTTAAATTATTTATGGTTAAAATAAATTAAAATATATTAATTATGGCTAAATTAAGTTAGGATAAATTAAATTAGATTATATTTATTTTCATTAAATTAAATTAAGTTAAATTGAATTAGGATAAAATAAATATGGTTAAATTAAATTAGGCCAAACCAATTATGGCTAAATTAATTTAGGCTAAAATATTTTATGGCTAAACTAAATAAGGCTAAAACTAATAATGGTTAAATTAAATTAGGCTAAATTAATTATGGCTAAATTAAATTAAACTAAATTAAACCATGGTTTATATATGTATTGCAAGTTTTTAAATTTTATTTGTCAAGTATATTTAAATTTTTTTTTTGGCAAGTTGAACTTTTTGATTTTATTTTATTTGGAATCTTTTTTCAGAAAATGTAAATTTGATTAAACAAAAACATTATTCAGAATCAATTAATGTGACAATATTAAAATTTAATTATAATTATAATGATTATATATATATATATAATCAATAGGTATTATATATTTAAAATTTATTATTTATGTTAAAATATTAATGTAAATAGACCAATTGAATTAACCTACAAGTGCACAAACATTTTAAGTTAATTACTAGTTTAAGCAAGACAATAATATTAAAAAATCATAATTATTAAAAAATCCTACAATCATCTTTGAAGTGCAAAAGAAAAGGAATAATGAAAAATTAACAAGAAGAAAAATTTAAAAATTAAGTTTTCCAAGTTACAAAATGTTTTTTTGTTTTTTCTTGTTTTCTTTGGACCCCTCCTACTTTCAAACCTCATAATGCTTTTATTTCTTATTCATTTTAAACAATTTAAAGTGCTACATGAGAGCGATCTGAAATTCTACAACTCATGTTTGAACCTTAATAGCAACAAAACAACATAAAAGGAACTTTTTGAATGTTTAAGAATCGGCCTTTGTAGTGTTCAATGGTTTGTTTTTGAGTTTTTGACCCCCTTTACTTTGGGGGGGGGGGCATAACTTTCTCATTTCTAATCCATTTTTAATGATTTTTAGTGTGTTAAATGCGCCAAGAGGAGGGCTTCAAGTTTTGTTTGGACACCAGAAGCAATAGAGCCCTCCCTTGGTGGCTATGCTCCAATACAGTAGTTGCATACAATGTGCAACTAAATTAGTTCATGAGGTTTATCCCATATCCTTTGGCTTCCAATTTTATTTGGCTCAGTATATAACTAAGAGCAACAACTATGTAGTAACCAAATATCAAGTGCCATTAGGGATGAATGAATATAAAAAGCTTAACCTTTATGAAATGGTTTAAAAATAAAAATAAAAATTGGATTATTCTAATCTTACTTATATAGCTTAAGCCTAGTTACTTTCAACCTATTTACATACCTAAGCAAACCTATCTACTTAATAGGGTTTAATAATTACCTACCTACCCATGCAACATGTGACAACAACTTATTAACCATAAATTGGATGACTTAAATTTCATAAATTAATATTTAAAAATAAAAAATAGGTGTGCCTTAATTACGACATGTCACCATATAATTGGTGTTTTAAAATGGACATGTGTCAAATGGTCAATGAACATTCCATGGTGTGCCACGTGTCATCATATTAATGGCATAAACTTTAATGATTAAGATTAATCCAATGAATTTTTAATTTTGAAAACACAAAAATAATTAAATAATGACACATGTCCACAAGTTAATTGTCCAATTTTTAAACACGTGTCATATCTTTATTACTTGCATTGTAGTTACAAAGAGAGTTGCACATAAGGTGCACCTACATTTGGATTGGTATGTATGGATGAACATGTATATTAACACCCTATATACATGTTGCATATGTAGTGTCGCATGTAATTGAATGTCATGTGCAATTTGTCTTAGGCAACTACACAAATTTACAGTTGCATGTGTTGCAAGTAACTAAATTTTAGTTGCAAACAACAATTGCAAAACCCAAAATATCTATTAGTGAAAATCTCTTTAAGAAATGTTAGCAAATGTGAAACCTTAAACATGGACTTCAAGTGTAAAAAATGGTTGGGTCCATTCATGGTTGGGGTACCACAAAAGGAAAAAAAGACTTAAGGATTTTTTAAAGCTACTTTTTTACAAATAACATTTACATGAAATAAACTTAAGTGACAAAAATTGAATAGTCCAATATAAGATAATTCATGTGTTAATGGTGATTTTTCACATTCATATATAATTTTGTATGAGTATTTTGGTTTAATGCCAAAAATGCAAAAAATCCCAGAAAATCCCAAAATGAGTTTCAATGGGCAACCAAACATGTTTTTTGGCAAGATTATTTCTTACACATATGACCTACATCTAAAGTTAGACATTTTGAACCCTTTGAACATATTTTTTTGATCAAATGGTTTAAAAAATGAATCCTTTGCCTTATAACCCTTTTTTTCAAAATTTCAAGACTTTGAAATTTTTGTATGATTTGGTTTTTCATCAAGTTTATCCAATGAACATGTACTTTCGTAGAAGGGGGCATGTTTTTGTTGTACAAAAAATTTGAAATCAATTATATGACTTTATGCATTCCTTTTGATTACTTTATTTTTAAAAAATTTTAAACATTTGATTACTTTAGTTTACAAGACTCAAAATGACATTTATATAGTATCCAAATTATTTTAAAATATTTTTATTAATTTAAGAAAACATCATTTTATCTATTGGCATACAACAATCCATTATAATTATAATAATGTAAGATAAACAAAAATCCAAAGTTGTCCTTTGTAGTCTTTTTTTCAGTTAGACATTCCTTTTTGGTACCCCAATTGTGAATGGACCCAGTTATAACAAAAAACTACATAAGTAAACCTTAATTCATGTAGGATAACCATTTGCAATGTCAATGTTGAACCTTTGTACACTGGATGTGAACAATCATAAACAACTCAACAATGCCAAAACTTTGTACCATGTGAATAATCACAAACAACTTTTGAACAATGTCAATACTTTGTAGCATGTGAACAATCACATATAACTCTTGAACAATGTCGAAACTTTGTAGCATGTGAATAATCACAAACAATTTAGCTACAAGCTTTCTAAATTCAAATCAAACGAGATTATAATTTATAGAATTACCCATTGATGTGCACAAATGAAACATTGAAACTAAACTCCATTTGTAATGTCCACAAACAACCTGCCTTTAAGTCTTCAAATTACAATGTTGATGTTCCAACTTGTGTGTGTTGTAATCGTAAACACCCTCCACCAAAAATGACCAATACCTTTCTTTCTTCAGCCAAAAAGAAATTGCAAGCTTGTTATCATATGCAAGATTTTGGACAACTACTAGAATATGCAATGGGTGATGATGGACATCATGGTGTTTATTATGATTACAAACACACTTTTCAAATGTAGTTGTTCTTGGAAAAATAAATATATCAGAACAATAAAAAATGAAAATGTTTAACCCTATTCCTTTTTTGCATTCAACCCAAGAATAACATTAGTGTGCAACCAAGAGGAGCCCAAATCACAAATACTTCAAGATCCGTGAAGTTCTACCACTCAAAAAATCTTTCATACTTTTTGTATTTGGTTTTGCAAGATACAAAAAATAGACCAACCTACTATTGTCCCCTCTACATAGATCTAACTCTTGCAAAACATCATAACCTAATGATTTCCAAAACAAAAGCCTACCTTCCTTGAACCCTGTGACATTCAACTGCTTCTTAGATCTTTGAATTTTTTCTAGGTTCAAACTAAGGGATTCAGAGTCAAGCTTTCCAAATCTCTCAAGAGAATAGGGTGGTGATGGATATTTTTTTGGATTGGAAGAAAGACCTTGTCTGTGGTCCCAATACAATAAATTTAACTTATCTAAAGATTGAAGCTTCTTTGTCCTCTTGACTTTCCAATCAACATCTAAAATAATGCATTTCACAAATTCCTCTTCATACCATCTTGGTATCTATTGCTCATAAACTTGCAATATTCACAAAAATTCTTGTGTTGTGACATTGGTGGAAAAGGAGAAGACATACGTAAAGGAATTAGGAAGTCTTGCCAAATAATGTTGCCAAAGGTCTGTTTGGGTAGCAAAAACTTCAAGCTAGTGAAGCGAGAAGACGACGATGCTTGAAAACACAATAATGTTCGTGTGTAAGTTGGAACAAGTAGAAGATACCTTGTTTGACAACTACAAGCCCTTGCTATAAAATTAAGACAAGAAATGGTTAAATTCAAATGTTCTAGATTAAACAAAATCAATGGTCTAGATTAATTATTTAAATTTGATCACTCCTAAAAGGAATAGGTCCTTTTAATCCTAGTTGGTACACCTTAACAGGTTTGCACCCTTTTTCTTTTTCATTTTCATGGTCAACATTTGTCAATTAAATCAAGAGGACAAATCAAATACGTTTTACCACTTTCAAAATTAATATTGTCATGTCCTTATATTGTTATACAATCATGTTTATATACTACTGTATTCATGTACTTATATGATTATAGTCATGTAATCATTAAAATTACTACAAATGATTAACTAGGCAAATATTACTTCATATTTTACCACGACTTGAAATGGACATTAGCTATAAATCTCTTAGTTATCCATACCATGTTCTTGCATAATGTAGGAAAACTTTCACCTTCATGTGTATTATACAAAACATGTTACGATATTATACTAAACAAATTACAAATGTTGATCCTTTAAAACCAAAAACCATGAAATTAACATTCATAGAGAAAACAAAATTTTAACATTAATGGCACAATAATATATTCTACATTTGTAATTCAATTCAATAAAAATCTAACATAATTTAATGCATTAAGTGATGAAAAACACGACACTTTTAGAAAAACATATGATCAACTATGTTTGCTTGTTATAGATGAATTATTTTTAGTCGACAATAGAATGTTAACTTTCATTGATCATAGATTACATATCATAAAACAAGTCCATAATGAATTTATGGGTGGGTTAGATGTAATAATGATTGGTGATTTCTATTAGATACATGGATTTTCAAATCGATTACCAACACTTCTAATTATATTGCATTAAATTAATATTGGTTAGAATATGTACAATGTTATGAATTGCAAGAAGTGATGTGACAAGATGATATAAATTTCACTAACATTTTAAATAGGTTTATAACTACTTCACAAACAATTGAAGACATAAAATTTATGAACAATAATTTTTTGAAAACCCCATAGATGGATAACACTTTACTATATTTATTTTACACAAATGTTAAAACAAGGTCCAAATTTTTCAAGATGTACCAAAATCTTGTCACAACATCATCCTTTTCTGTCTTTTTTACCTAGTTAGTTTTTACCGTGTAAAAACACATTTATGGATGATTATGCTAGAATCTATAATTGTAATGGTCTAAAATATAGTCCTTTTGAAAATTTTGACAACTTTTGATTGATTATTTTTTATGGGGATCAAAATATAGTGTAAAAAAAGACTGTAGTAAGGACTAGGCCTTTTTCATCTTGTGTGGTACACCTTAAAGATTTTCACCCAACAATTATGTATAAAAAAAAAAAATATTTCAAAATGCATTAGATGAAACATTCAAATTTTTAACACATGATTTTCATGCTAAAACATGCCCTTCTCATTTTAAATGATCAAATTTATCATCTCAAATGATTGGTTTACATTGCAAAATTTTGGTTAAGAAAACAATGTTGGTGGAATTATGTGTAAGGAATTATGAAACATTAAATGGTCTTGTGAATGACATTGATGGAATTTTTGAAAATTTTACAAAAATTATTTGAAAATTGTTAGTTTGGATACATTTTGATAATCCTCAAATTGGACATAATACATGAATAAAAAATTTCAAACAAATCATTTTGTTCAAGAAAAAATGTTTTAGTTAAAACAAATGCACAATACAAACTTGCAATTGTTTGTTTAAAATCCTATCGTTCAAAATTTCTGATTATACAATCTTTTAGTACTTGTTCTTTAACATTACATTTTGAAAATAGTCTTGCAAATCCAAATCTGTTAACAATATATCACATTCTTTGTTTAAATGAAATAAAAGTAAAAATGTTCATTTGAATTAAAAAATTTACCATGTTTTATCACAAAAGTTCCATGTATTATCATGTTATGATGAACATGGCATTATGGCACTTTATGATGACAATGTGTCATTGACAGAAAACATAACAATCACAAATTCTAGTGTTGAATTTATTTCCGCATTTTTTCACTGATAACACATCAAAAAATAATTTACAATGTATAAACCACCCAAAATGCAAGTGTTTCATTTCAATTCTATGCTAAAAACATTATACGAAAAATGCTTTCACATTGTCTAATTACAATAATTGGAGATTTCAATGTAAATTTCTTAACAAAAACAATTCAATCATCAACATTACAAGAACTTATGAATAAATGTAATTTTTAATTCATTTTTTTTGTACAAAAATAGATCACAAATGGACAAATGCATCAATACAACAATGTCATTTTGGAATAACACAAACATAATATTGGATAGATCATAAACCCATCTATTTTGCTTCCAAATTACCAAATTATGTTTCCCAATTTGTATTACCACACAATACCACAAAATGACTTGATAATTTGTTATCTAATTCATAAACATTGTTATATTTATGAAAAATGTGTTTCATAAGGCAACACTTTACATTACAATTGAATAAGAGGTTGAAACTTTTGTAAGATCATTATCATAACAAAAATTTAATTATTTTATTTAAATTTCGAATATTGAGGTCTAATAAATTGAAACCTTTTTATCATGATTGCAAATGCAAAATTGTTGCACACAATAACAATAATGAAATGTCTACAACCATTTATCTATTGGTTATAATTCTTTCACAATGTTTGTCCAAAAGAAATGTTCACATTTGATTTTGTTTGACATCGGAATGTTTTCCTTTTTATTGATGATAAACAATGTTAATCTTACCAAGTAAAATAAAAATAAAAATAAACAAATAAACAAATGAAAAATGACAAATAAATTATTTAATTTTTGTTTGATGAATGTTCATTTTGTGAGCCACAATGATCAGAACCCATCAATGCATCATCCATTAGATGCTTGTTATTACTCATTTGCGGATTAACTTTAACTAAGTTAATATTTGGTTTCATCTTGATAACCAATTATGTAAGAAATTGGTCTCATAAATAGGCAAATAGGTAGGAAAATAGGTAATTAGATGGTTTATACGTAGGTAAGGGCTGTTTTTATTACCTACTTAATAACAACTTGCTTGTGGGTTGTTAGTGAGTAGGTAGAAAAAAAAGCAACTAAGTTAATCATAGTTAGCTAAGGAATTAGAACCCAATAGAAAATTGTTTCCTCATCATTTACCATTCATCCATCATGATGTGCTAGTGAGTGTTGGTTCATTGTGGCCCATTTTGTGGGTTGATTGTTCAATGACTTGATTTTCTTAGTGGATATGCATCAATGTTTTCAATTGCAAAATCTATTATATGTGTTAGGTTAATTATTATGCATATAATAAAATACAATCACATAAGTAGTTCAATGTTGCAACTAGAATAAGCTTCACAGTTATTGCACATGTATAAACACATATATGCACATACACACGAACATATACAAATAAATCACACAATACAATTGTCCTTGACAGGGCCTCAATCTTGTGGAGAAGCCCCTTGCAAGGGGCTGGGGGTTCTTCATCCAGGCCCTACAACTGTCCTTGACAGGGCCTCAATCTTGTGAAGAAGCCCCTTGCAAAGGCCTTCTTCTTCTTCCTCCACAAATGGAGCCCAAGAAGTTGTATTCAGTGTTGAGCCGAAGTGGAGTGAGAGAGATTATCTCGTTGTCACCATGGGAACATCACATTCACCACCCTGAATCAAGCATTTGTCTTATTGGATTTGATGCTTTGGACTGTTGTGTGTGTGCGCGCACATAGCCAGTGGATCCAGAGTTGTGGTTGTTGTTGCCAAGGGAAATGAGATGTGTTGGGCATGACCCAATTGCATAGATCACTTCACACATGCAATAATCAGCAGCAAAGTAAAAAAAAAGATCACACTCACCAGTTACAAATCCACACCACAGAGGAGAAGAGAGAGCTGCTTGCTTTGCTGCACCCAGTAAGAAAGAAAAAGAAGGGCATTATGAAGATTTGTGTTGTTGGAGAAGGTTATGGCATTGGAGTTTGTGTGATGATGTTATGGCTTTTGTGCTGCAGTGTTGCTGCACCGACTCTTGCCCTGTCTCCTTTCCTCTTCTCACCACCACAGAAGAGTACAGAGGCAGGACGCTTTGTGACCCAAGATGTCAAATGGTTCTCACAGCGCCTGGACCACTTCAATCCGCTGGTATGTATGTATGTATTTCTATTTGTGTACGTATGTGTATGCCTTCTCTTCCATCCTTTTTTGTGCTTTTTCTTTGTTGTGGAGTTTTTGCAACTTTCTATGATAGTGAATGGTGTGGTTGTTTGGCTTATGGTGTAAAGCTCCAGTGGTTCATCCTCAGACTTCTGTTATTAGGGGGGATTTGTGGTCTGTTCTTCTCATGCACCATTCCATCTGCAACTGATGCTTGTCTGTTACCACCACCACAACAAGGAAGAATCATCTCAGAGGATTGGGTGGTGGTGATTACTGGCAGGGGTGATTAGAATTAGGGTTGAAAAGAGTTGGAAGAGTGTTAAGAGATTTTGGTGTTAGAGCGTGGATTAGGGTTTTTGATTGTCATTTGTAAATTTCCATGGATTTATGAGTAGCAATGCTGTTTCCAGTCTTTACACATCTCAGAGGATTGGGTGGTGATTACTGGCAGTGGGTGATTGGAATTAGGGTTGAAAAGAGTTGGAAGAGTGTTAAGAAGTTTTGACAGTGTATTAGCTTGGATTGGGGTTTATGATTGCCATTTTGAAAATTTCCATCTTGGATGTATGGGTAAGGAATGCTGTTTCCTGTCTTTACAAATATTTGCACAGAAGTGTAGTGCAGTTGTAATGCGTAGATTTTTAAGGACTCTCTATGTCATTGGAGTAAACTGTGACAGCTGATTTTTCTCTTTGTTTTATTGCTTCAGGACAAGCGGAAGTTCCAGCAGAGGTATTATGAGTTTGTCGACTATTTCAAAGCTCCTGACAGTCCGATTTTTCTGCGTATCTGTGGAGAGGCTACATGCTCTGGGATCACGAATGACTACAATGTGGTATGTGCTACTACACCTAGAAAATTGCTCCTCCCTTTTGCCTAAGCTGAAAGCGGAGAAAAATGAACACAGAAGAGACACACTCTTGAATGAAGGATATGACCTAACCATCAACACTTCTTTTATGGAACTTGTAACAATGAAAGGTCTCTGTAACACAATGAAGCTCTCTCTGATTTGTTTGAAGTTTTTAGGTCAGGATTGGAATGGGATTTCTTGAAGGCAAAAAGGAGTGGATTTAGAGTCTCAAATATGCATGGAAAAAAAATGCAGACTCTAAGGTGGTACATTGATCTCCCTGTGAACATCTTTGATTGACTGAACCAACTAGGTGCTGGCAAAGAAGTTTGGGGCAGCGATTGTTTCTCTGGAGCATCGATACTATGGAGAAAGTTCCCCATTTGAAGAATTGACAACTGACAATCTCACGTATCTTTCATCAAAGCAGGCCCTTTTTGATTTGGCTGTTTTCCGGAACTATTACCAGGTAGCCATTGTCATCTCTCCTGGATGTGGCACCTGTAGTTTTTTTGAAGTGGCTGTGGTGTTTTGTGAAAGACTGTAGGAGGCAGGTTTGAGCTGTTATGTTCTGCAAATTTGTTGTTTTGCAGGAATCTGTAAATGAGAAGTACAATAGGACTGGAACGGATAATCCATGGATTGTATTCGGAGTGTCGTATCCTGGTGCACTAAGTGCATGGTTCCGCCTCAAGTTTCCCCACTTGGTGGATGGCAGCTTGGCAAGTTCAGGGGTTGTCCTTGCAGTCTATAACTACACTGCATTTGATGAACAGGTACAAATCCTGAACTGGATCTGGTATGTATGTACACAATCCTCAAGGATTTTTAGCTTGCTGGGTTGAGGTTCCCAATACCAGATGTGTGATGGCAGGTGGCAGCATCAGCAGGTCCTGCATGTGCAAGTGCACTTCGTGAAGTGACGCGACAGGTGGATCAAGGCTTGGCTCACAATGCAACAGCCTTGAAACAACTCTTTGGAGCAGACCAGGTCTTGAGTCCCCCACTTGTGCTGTCTCTTTTTTCTTTTTTGGTTTCTTTCGATGACTAACTGCTGGAAAAAACAGAAGAGTCTCTGGTAAGGTTTGAATTGGGTTAGGAAGTCTATACCTTGCCAAGCTATGTAATTGCTGATGGTGACAGGAAATGGTCAGACGGTTTTCTTTGGATACAATTCCATCAGGAAAGATACTGATTAAATTTTCTTCGAATTTGTTGAAAAACTTCAATTGCTGCACAAATGGACCATCATTACAATTTGATGTGCATAAACAAAACAATTTTCAAGGGACCCATTTATCGTGATGCAGTTACAAAACAATGGGGATTTTCAGTATCTTCTAGCAGATGCTGCTGCACAAGCGGTAAGTTGCACTGTATCAATTTGTAAGTAGCTTCTGATTGTTCGAGTACCAAGATCTTCACAGTTCAATGGAGCACGTGTGGAGTATGTCATTTGTGGAGCTTTTGTTAAGGTTCTTGTGTGCTGTTGTTGTACAGTTTCAGTATGGAAATCCGGACATTTTATGTTTACCACTGGTGGGCGCCCACATGCCTGGCCAAGATGTGCTGGTAATTAACTCAGCAACTGAATTTGTGCACTTTCTCCAGTACTTATCTTTCAACCCAAATCTTGCAATACTGGTAGGATTCTGTGGGGGCACTGAGGAGCATGGCATTGTGGTCTTATTTCAGGACATAGAAAAACCCCACTGTATCGAGCTGTAGTGTTCCTACTCAATTCCTGCATTCATTTGACCCTTGTTGCACGTTGAGACATGAGGATCAATAATATTCACTTTTTTCTCTTTTTCCTTTTTCTTTTCATGTGGTTGGGTTGTATAGGGTGTCTATGCAGAATATGTTCAATCAGTTTTCCTTGGCTCTTTTGGTGCCTCACTTGACAGCTATGATCAGGAGCATTTGAAACTTACGAAAGCTGGACCACATAGTGGTAAACTCCATACTCTTTGCTCCTTCCTTTCTGTTTGACAGTCCCACCCATGATAGCAGAAAGTCATTTTCAAATGGACTCTATGGTATTATTCCTTTGTTTTTGCACTTACATGGGGAAATCATTCTGGTAAACTTTTGCAGGTGATCGACAGTGGTGGTATCAGGTCTGCACAGAGGTAGCATATTTTCAGGTTGCCCCTACTGAGAACAGCATTCGGTCTGCTGGAGTTGATACTAAGTGAGAGAGCTTGAATCCTGATCCTGCATATCATAGGCAAACTAGTTTTTCGGGCTTTTGTGTGATGGATAATTGCCTTCCTTTACTGTCTTATTGGGAAAACTGGTGCTCATTGAAAACATGTTCTTCCAAAGATGGCTTAATATTTGTTTTAGCATCTGTGGTCCTTCCTTGATCATTGTCAGCATTCTGTTGATAAATGGAGAGGAGTTGCTGACATGCAAATGAGTGATTTGTAGATATCATCTGGACCTTTGTGCAAACATTTTTGGAGAGGGGACATACCCAGAGGTTGAAATAACAAATCTTTACTATGGTGGATCAGGAATCAAAGGTAGGGTATCTTTTGTTCTGTCATCCAAGTATCCTCATTCTGATCTCCAGAGTTTGGGTTCACTTCTGTTTATGTGGTTGTACATAAATGGGTCATCTTCCTGCTGAAATTTGCCAAAATGGAATCATCAATTGACTGTGCAGCTACAAATATCTATTTCACCAATGGATCACAGGACCCCTGGCGCCATGCTTCCAAGCAGACATCATCTCCTGGTGGTATGTTCACCCAACTTTTGTCTTGACACATATCTGGCATGTGGTTGAAAAACTGGATGTGGCAGTCTGCAGCATACAGGGCTGCTTTTGTCAGAGCAGAAATGTTGAAGTAAAGAAGAGTTTTGACTTGTATAGATTTTGAAGAGGTGTTCTGTTCATAGATTACAGGACCAATAATTGGAAGTGAATTGTGTTTGTACAGAACCGGCATCCACAATAACATGCCACAACTGTGGCCATGGCACAGACATGCGGGGATGCCCTCAATCCCCTCTTCAGCTTGAAGGTACCACGACTTTGCCATACGCATACCATATGTGCTGAAACTGGTTGAAACTGTAGCACCATGTTGTGCCTAATGCCATAGAAACTCAGGAGTGCAGATTTTGTACAATGGTTTGCTGAGATATTGGGTGGATTATTATATATTTATCTGCAACCCATTGTTGGGAGCTGATGAAATGAGTGGGTCATCACAGCAGCTCCCCACTGCTATTTGTGATGAAGGGCGATGGTCTGACACTTTGTGAGCAACTCTCATAAGGTTATGACTGCATGCATTGTTGTGTTACCTTCACATTGTTGTTGTGGAGATTTCTCTGCAATGATTTTGTAGAATTGTAGGCTGTGGGCTGTGTTAGAAGGTGGGAGAGATCAATGTGAGGAAAAAAGCTGTCCACCAGTGACATGACCATGTGATAAAAATGGATTGATTCAGGGGATGCAACAAAGTGTGCAAGGCCTGACCAAGTTCACCAAGTCCGTGAAAAGATTGCCAGTTACATCAAGGAATGGATCAGTCTCAAAGTGAGCAGCTCAACTCTTTCTCACTCTCTTGTTTGAGATAAAAGTACTGGTTTGAATAAAAGTCCACATAAGGTTAGCACCACATTTCCAGCTGTGTGCAACAACATGAGGTCTGTGAACAAGCCTATCACTGTCATAGACGATGCTCAGGCGCTGTTGGTAGCATGGTTTCCACTTCATGTCAATGGGCAAAAGAAGAAGAAGAATGCCAGTCATGGGAGGTTTTGTACACGATCTGCAATCTGTCACGTTACATATTTCCAACAATGTCTCCTGTCATAAGATGAAGATTGAAGAATCCAACAAAGGTCATCATATAAACGCCCATCCTCACCCATATGCTCCGCAACTTCTCCCTACACTATGTTCCTTTCACACTTTTTAATACTATTTACTTCACATCATTTGCCCATTTGAAGGTTTTGTTCTTGTTCAATGGGTGTTGGTGTAATGCTCAATATGTGTTAGTAGTCTTTTGAACATCAAGGACATGATTCAAGGCATGGTTTTTTTCACTCAGATTTGATCACGACTAGTTTTTTTTGGTTATGGAACACCAGTTTTGGATTTGGGAATCTAGATCATGTTTGGATTCATGGTATCAAATTAAACAATCAACATACTACTTGAAACTTTGAACCTTAAATTGGATCAACTTCAAATTTGTTGTGGAGGTATTAAAAATCCAAAAAATTGATCTCCAGATCAAACCAACGGTGCCATTCCTAATTATTATTTAAAAACTCAAAATTGTATTACAATGAAAAGAAACATATTTATTGTAATGAATATTACATATTGAAATAAATCTGAACAAAATAGATATAAAGCCACTTTGATTAGTAGGCTTGATTGGGTACCCTATACCCATGTTATGAAGCAACCTAACCCTAGGGTTTGAACTTTGGTTTTTTTTTCCATTGAAAGTCTTGGTGAAAATATTGTCCCTCCCTTTAAAAACAAGTATATCCACATTTGTTATATCCCATATGATGATCTAAACCTAGTTGTGGCAACAATATTTTAGTGGTTGTGGGTTTTAATGAGAGGTTTTTGAAGCTACAAATCATGAAAATTGTATCATTGGCAAATTATATATTTGCTTCAATGGACCTTCAAGGATGGGTTACTAATTCTTAATTTTAAAAAAAAATTTAAAAAAAATTGACAAAAGAATAGACAATTATCTCCAAGTTCAAAGTATACTATTGTACAAATGCTTAAAATAGTGATATTAAAGAAGATTCCATGATATGGGGATTATCAAATGATGAAACCAATTCCATTAAAAATGTGGATTTCAAGTCCCCATATAACAAAATTTGATGTTTCACAATTAATAATTTCACATACATTTATAAGCTAGGTTGTGTGACATGTCCAATTATTCATTAGTGCCCAACAAGTTTTACAAAAATTGAGTTGTTGGTTTAAGTATGAAGATCATGTAGTTTTGAGATTATTTAAATGACAATTGTTGATTTTGGTTTTTTTGTAAACATAATTTGATAATAATTTGTATTGGATGACTTTGGACTTTCATTAGATTTTTTTGGTTCAGCTTGACCTTATGTTTGTGATTAGTGTGCAATTAATGTTTAAATCAACTCATTTTATAATTGCATTTTTAATAGTTCTATGTGTCACCATAATTGCAAATGTTTGTAATCGCATATACAATTATAGTATTATGAATTCAAATTTTAATTATAATTTGTGATTATTATAACTTTAAATGAACATATTGATGAAAAGGGAGTAGATGTCATCCATGATAGTTGACAATCAAGTAACTTTTGCACTTGTATTTGCACCTATACATAAATGACTAAATAATATATGACATCTAAATTGTTATTGTAATTCGAATTTATTGGTTAATAGGTAGGTTATAAAAGGATATTATTATTTAGTAAGTAGGCTAAGTAGGTTAAGCAATGTAAGCCTACTAGGGTAAGCTATGTAAGCTTAATTTGAAAGTAGGCTAACCTAAACACCTATTACCTACCTACCTACCTCCTCACCTACCTACAAGCTACCTATATATTAGGTAATTTCTTATTCATGTAATTAATGTATATAATGAGATGTGAAATAAATAAGTTAACAAAATTTATCACCATATAATGGTGTGATACAATGGTTAAGGACTTGATTTGTTTTCATAGAGGCAAAGAGTCCAAAGTCCTTATATTTGCACCCTAGGAACAAGCTTAAGCTACCTTGGGTAAGTAGGTCTAATAACGTAGTTTAGGTTAGACTAGCTAAGCTAAGGTAGGCACTCATTACATAACTACTTATTATTTTACCTAGATAGTGAGGTAAATACTTAAGCTAGTAAGTTAGACTAGGTTATGTAAAACTAGTAGGGTAGGCTAAGCTAAAGTAAATATTCATTGCCTACCTACCTATTATTTTACCTATTGGTAGATAGGTAACTAGGTCAGGTAGCTAAAACACTTGGCATCATGTGATTGTCCATAAAATAATTATAAGTGTAATTAGAAATATAATTGTAAATGTAGTCACAAAGTCAAATTTCACATTTTCATGATGAGGTCCATATCATATTCATGTTCATCCATGATAATGGATGGAAAAATAGACTATAATCACCAAGGTTTTGTGAAGGTTGGTGCAACTTTCATGCCACATATAAATTTTGTCATTAGTTGTTTAATGACACTTATTTTAAGCAACTAGAAGATGTTGTAGTTGCAAGTATTTTTGTAGTCACAAAGTGTTTTGTTACAACTAAAATCTAATCATAAATTGAATCGTTCATTTTCACATTTGTTTAATGACACTTGTCTTAAGCAACTAGAAGATTTTGTAGTCACGAATGTTCATTTCATCTAAAATCTAATCATAAATTGAATTGTTCATTTTCACATTTGTTACTATGTTTTTACAAGTTGATTCTATATCAACCACAAATTGAATGATAAAATATTACTAAATATCAAAAAGGGTTTTTATAAGGGACACTTTTGTTCTTATTTTCCTAGAATTTAGTGTTGATGACTAGCATTTATCCTAAAGCATTTGAAGTTTGGAATGATATCATATTTGTAGGTTGTTAAAAACTATTGAAAACCTACCATGACACCATCAAAATAGTATTATACAAATTGTAAATTAAATAGTGGCAATAGTTTATGGAACTTCCATCTAAATTAAAGTTCTTTGGAACTTGAAGCATTTTACATAAGTAAATGGGGGGGGGGCGGAGGGGGGTGTGTCTTAAAAATGATATTTTCACAATAAAATAATTCACAATTTTGATGCCCAATCAGAAATCAAAGTTTTAAAAACCTTGTTGCCAATAGCTAGCTACCATTAGTTATGGGAACCCAAGAAAAATAACAAATAGGAAAATGGGTAGAAAATTGACATCTTCAAAATGTCCCAAAAAACCAATAAATGGGGTTATTATATATACCATAGTACCTTTGGCAGCTTTGTATATAATTATTTTCAGAAAATTTTAAAATTAAACAGAGATGTGTCAAATTTTTAATTTCAAAAATTATTCTTATTCATCCATTATCATCGTCTATTAGTTCATCCATCCATCCACTCTATCCATCATCATCCATCCGTCCATCCATCCATCATCGTCCCTTCCCCCTGGCCATGCAAACGCCAACAACAACGCCATACGGGCGAGGCGTGCGTGCGTTGCCGCTAGTGCTTTGGAGCGTTTGGTTCTTTCGGGAGCTTTCCTCAGTGGCGCGCTTGACGCCACCACCAAGCTTTCCTTTCGTCCCTCTCTCTCTCTCCATCTTCTTCTCTTTCTCTCTCTTGCTTCCTGGCACTATACTAACTTTGTAACTTTTTTTACATTTGATTCTTCTTTTCTCTCCTACTAACTACTAGTATTATTGTTGTTGCCGCTCAGAATGCTTTATTTTTTTTTCATCTTCTCATAATCCTCCATATACAACGTGGCGACATTTCTCTATTTTTTTGTTTCCCGATTTGTATCCTCCTCTTCACGTGTTATTCTACTCGACTTTGTTTTTTGCCGGGAATTCGCTTGCATTGGTGAATAAAGCCGCAGTGGTGGCAGTATAGTCTGAGGGATTTCTAGCTACTAGATGGCAAGCTTGGTCTTCTCTGAGATACAGACAGAGAGAGAGACACATATAGACAGAGATATAGAGCTATATGAGAGAGAGAGAGAGAGAGAGAGAGAGAGAGAGAGAGAGGAATTGACATGTTACTTAGAAGGAACGACCGCGTAGACGGGTAAGAGGATTCTTTTCGTTCGCAAATATCAATAATTGCAAAGACAGACAGACAGACAGACAGACAGACAGAGCGAAAGATATGCTCAACAGTTTTCTTGGAGCAAACCATATAGGAGGTGACGCTGCTAATACGAGAGCGCATTGCGGAAACATCAAAGATCTTCGTCATGAGTTCGAAGCTTTTGCAATGATCTATAGGTAAATGACTTGCAATTTCGCGTCGTATTCTGCCCAGTTTTAGTGAGCTGCACAGGAGGAGGAAGTGGATCGAACGAGTCCGGAGAGCGTGAGGTCAGCGGCGAGGAAGAGGAGGAGGAGGAGGTGGTGGAGAAGGTGGAGAAGGAGACGAGAAGTCAAGTTAGAGAGCTCGAGGTACTTGTACAGATTGTGGAGATGAATCTTCTTCAGATTGTTGCGGCAGTTCTCGTCGCATTGACGGAATGCTAAGATCGGTGATCGGGCACGTCAAGGTTAGCATTGATCTCAGCATTCCGTCAATGCCCGCCCGTCTTCAGGCTCCAGATCCAAGTCTATTTATCTGGCCTGAAGAAGTGTGGATCTCACATCTTTCCAGTCTAGTCCTCGTGCTGGTCCTCAGATTCCTGCAACAGAATTGCGATGTGCGAACCTGCATAATCTCGCAACGGGAGTAAGTAGTTGAAGATCTAGACGGGATCATGGAGAGGAATGACGACATGAGCCATGAAGTGTCGGCGGCGTCACTCCAGGGAGACTGTTCTATGGAAAGAACATCGGCGATGGAGGATAATAATAATGAAGCCGCCACACAGGCAGTGCAAGTCGCTGTCAACATCAGGCCCCTCATTGCACAGGAGCGCATTCAAGGTTGCAAGGATTGTCTCAAAGTCATGCCTCATGAACCTCAGGTAGTGTGCTTCTTGGAGTTTCTCTACTGTAGAGGCTGTCTTCTTGTTTGAGATTTCTTGTTTCGTGGTAAGGCCACAAGAGAGAGATTTTACAAGAATATGTCTGTCTGCACTAGAAGATCATGAGCATCAGGCGGCGGAGATGATAAAAACCGATTGAGACATCGGAGATTGATGAGAGAGTTCCCTCGTTCGTTGGCAGGTGCAAATCGGGAATCACTCTTTCACTTTTGACCACGTCTTTGGAAGCACAGGAGAAGGCACGGTACCACCGTTGCCAGCAATTTTTGATCGCTGCGTTGCACCGCTTGTCGATGGCCTGTTTCATGGCTACAATGCAACTGTGCTGGCTTACGGACAGGCATGTGTGCCCAATATACTACTGGCCAAGTGTAGAAGAAACATAATTGCTGTAGACTGTGAAAAAATATTCCTCTCGATAGTACCTAGCAGCAGCAGATCCTTACAAACGCTGCTGCAGCTGGTACACGACAAAATTTTGAGATCCACCCCTCCCTGTTGTCTGCGCAGTTTCCGTTTTGGTCATCAAATGACTCGGCTTGTAATGCGCTGCTGGGCTGCAGACAGGATCAGGGAAGACATACACGATGGGAACAGGCTACAAAGTCGGGGGAAGCTCAGAGGGAGTCATCCCTAAAGTCATGGAGACCATTTTCAAGAAGGTTGAGATCCTCAAGGCAAAATCACATTTTCAACTTCGTGTTTCTTTCATTGAGGTAAGCAGACATCCATGATTGAGACATTTTGATTTCTTGCCCTTCAGCCAACTATTGCAGCTGAGATGACATCATGCATGTCCTGTCAAAGATCCAGAACAAAGCTCATGCAATTTGGAAGCCCTTCTCTGACTGTCCATCATATCATATTACAGATATTGAAAGAGGAAGTGCATGATCTTCTGGACCCAAATCCTCCAACAGAAATTGTGAATGGTGGTGGACATGCTGGAGGCATAAACGGACTTCCTTTTGGTGGAGGATCAAAGATGATGACTCATGTGGGGACAGTGAAACCACCCATACAGATCAGAGAGACCAGCAATGGGGGCATTACTCTGGCTGGCGTCACTGAGTCTGATGTTAACAGCTTGGATGAGATGGCAACTTGTTTGGAACAAGGATCTCTTTGCCGTGCAACAGGAAGCACCAACATGAATTCAAGCTCGAGGTCAGTTATGCTTAATCCACCCCTGTGAGGATCGTGATGTTAACATTCCTCCACATAGTTGGTTTGCATATCATGAGGGTTTGCTAACAATATTTTGTTTTTCTGATACATGTTGGTGTTGCTCAGTCGATCACATGCAATTTTCACCATCACAGTAGAGCAGCATCGCAAATGGGATATGACTCTGACAAGCACTGCTCTGCTGGAGGATTGTGGAGAGGATTATCTCTGTGCAAAGCTTCACCTTGTAGATCTTGCTGGCTCAGAGCGGGTAAAAAGAACAGGGGCTGATGGGCTACGTTTCAAAGAAGGTTTGAGAGCTTGAATAAAATTCACTTCATTTGCTTCTATCTTCTTATGTCATCTCCAAATCCACATTGATCGGTGCCTGGAGGTTGTCAATAACTCCAATTCTCTTCCTGCTCATGCAGGTGTTAACATTAACAAGGGATTGCTAGCCCTTGGAAATGTGATCAGTGCATTGGGTGATGATAAAAAACGCAAAGAAGGGGGACATGTTCCCTACAGAGACAGTAAACTGACTAGACTTTTGCAGGTAAGTCAATGTTCATGAATCACCCCTATATTTACACAGCTAGAAGTTACTAACCTAGATTTCTGTTGACCTTATAACTTAGCAGGGCACTTCAATACCAATTTAGTTATCACATTCAACCTGTAAGGCAGACAATTACAGAACTCTGGAAGCACTGCAGGTTTTCATAGTGGTGGTTGTGAATCTTAGCAGGACTCTTTGGGTGGTAACAGCAGAACTGTTATGATCGGTGAGTATTTTTGACTCTCTATGTTATGTGCCTTCATACATGCAGTCCAGCTACATACACTGTGAGGAAATCAGTAACTTAATTTCAATACATTTCAAATAGAACCTATTGATGCTGAAATACTACTAAATTGTAAAATGGGCATGCAGCTTGTGTAAGTCCAGCAGATTCAAATGCTGAGGAGACTCTTAATACTCTCAAGTATGCAAATCGTGCCCGCAACATCCAGAATAAACCAATGGTGTGTATTTTCATCAAGAGCAGCAATACTTTCTTCCAGTTGCATGCATGATGGGCATACTGTTATGAATTGACTGCCTTTATTTTGTGACCCCAGTTGTTTTGCTTCCACCAATAGCACCATTCTTCTAAAGTTGGACAGCAATGTGAAATCCTTCTGATCATCTCTCTTGGTTGTGTGTGGCAGGTGAACAGGGATCCGATGGCTGCTGAGATGCAGCGCATACGACAACAACTGGAGATTGCACAGGCAGAGCTCATATGTGCACGTGCAGGAGGCCCATCTTCTGCAGATTTACAGGTGTGCAGTTTAGTAATGTTAGAGCAGGCAATCTTTTTCACATAAGTCTACAGGGGGTTGAATGCAGCTACTTTCTGAGAGGGTGCAGATGCTGAAGCAGAAGATTGTATGGTTGGAGGCTAGCAATATAGACCTTCAGAGGCAGCTAGAGGAGTCTCAAATTCAACTGGATACAGTGTTGCAGAAGGTGGTGGACTCACAGGTATTTGCATGAGACTCTATGGAAAGGTGATCAAGATTTTAAGGGGTAACTTACAACTATCTGGCCTGGTGTTGATACTTGATAATTTTGTGTATGTAGGTGAACAGAGACAAGATTCATCTCAAACTTGAAAAACTCTGGGCTGGCAAGCCTTCCAACAAATTGGATGGAGAGGATGAAATAAAGGTGGCCCTTTAGCAACCTATTAAGTTTCAAGAATGAGCAGCATAGAAGAGGATTTGGTTATGTGTTTTCTCATAGGCCATTTGTCTGCCCTTTGAGTTCTGGAGTTTAAAGGTATGTACTTGCACTACTCTTGTTTTCAAAACTAACCAATTCATGTTTGCCAGACTGAGAGCTTGCTCAAAAACTACATAACAAAGATTCAGAACCTGGAGGGTCAAATACAGCAAATGCAGTCTTCAAGGTTGCAGCCAACAAACTTATCCAGGCCACTCTCCTGTTTTTCATCCAACAGTCTGCAAGATAACTGCTCAGAGGAAGAGTTTGGAGCTGCTGGAATTGATCTACCATCAAGTAGGATTTTATTCAGCTTTGTTCTTTATTATTTCTGAGATAACAAATTGCAGGACCCATGAGCCCATGATTGCTGAACTGGGAGTGGAGTTACTCCTTTTCTAAGATGCAAAATTGTCCATCTCATCTTATGAGTTCAATGTTTGTGGGTGAAGCTTCCAGTGCAACTGAGGCACAAACGCAGGCTAAGGAGTGGGAGCACACAATGTTGCAAGAAAATTTGGATAAAGAGTTGCAGGAGCTCAACAAGCGACTAGAGAAAAAGGAGGTAACCTAACTCCATCTATGCTATACCCACATTTCAGCATGTTTGTTCAGAATTCATTTACCTGAGATGGGTGTTGTGGAGGGCTGTTGCAGATGGAGATGAAATCATTTTCCAAACCTGAAACAATAGTCCTGAAGCAGCATTTTGAAAGGAAGCTTGTAGAATTGGAGGAGGAGAAGAGATCTCTGCAGGTATTTTCTGGGGCCTTCTATACATTTGGGGAGTCAATGTGTATGTGCATATCTCTCTTCAAACAAGGGTACATCTGAAGGGGCCTCATCTTCAGCAGCTTCATAGAATATGCTTATTCCCCAGTCCTACATTGCTAGTACTGCTTAGTGCTGTATAGGGATGTTTATGGCATGCTCACAAGTTCAAAAGTTCAATCTTTCTGAAAGTGACTGGTGGGTTGTGTAGGGGGACAGAGACGCACTCATGGCTGAACTAGAGTCATTAGTGACCGTATCAGATGAACATACACAGAAGTTTCAGGAGAACTACAGGAATAAGCTGAAGCAGCTTGAGACTCAGGTATGAAGTGACCAAAGACCTACTGTCTTGATGACATCAACACACACTCAGAGAGAAGCTAGTCATCTTGTCTGTCTTTACAGTAAAGGATTTTGTTCCACTTGAATATACATCAACATCTTCTTTGTTATCATTTGGAACAGATTGCTGAGTTAAAAAAGAAGCAGGAGAATCAGTCTCAACTTCTTCGCCAAAAGCAAAGAAGTGATGAAGCTGCTAGGCAGTTGCAAGAGGAAATTCAGCGTATCAAAACACAAAAGGTAATAGACTCTCTCCACGGACTGCACCCCAGGCACAAGTTTTCAATTGAACATGAAGGTCAATTGGAAATGAACAGACTTCTTAGCATGGTGCCAGGCCTGGACTTTCCAGCCACATGTTGTGAAATGAAAATGTTGTACATTTGTTTGAGTTGTTTTTGACAGGTGCAATTGCAGCAGAAGATGAAACAAGAGTCAGAATCATTCAGGGCATGGAAAGGGCAGAGAGAAAAAGAGCTTCTGCAGGTTGGTGTAATTCTGTTATCTTTCACTTGAGGAACATGTGCCTGGGCCCAAAAAGAAATTCAAACTATGGATTTTCAACAGTGTGTAAAACTAACGCAGGTCCTCAACTCTTAGCCAGTAATCTTGTCCAGGATTAATACTGAGAAACTGCTCTTGGATATTGCAAACAGCTTCGAAAGGAAGGCCGACGAAATGTATATGAGATGCACAAACTTCAGGCACTGCATCAGCACCAGAAAATGGTAAGCATCCATAAGAGCACAGGATTTAAAGTTGTGAACTGAAAGAGTGACTCGAGCTTGCTTGAAAAACTGATTCGAAGTGTAAGGAGTCATTGATCCCAAAGCACTGTAGATGACATTATTCATAGGGCAAGAAGGGAATGGCTTCCAACTAGATTCAAAGTATTTACAACAGAATACAACACATAGTCAACTTTGTTACATGCAGGTTCTGCAACGTAAGTCAGAAGAGGCTGCAACAGCTACTCGCCGTCTCAAGGAGGTTCTTGAAGCTCGGAAGGCTACAAAAGATCATGCTTCCCACAGTGGTGGGTTTCTCTCTCTCTTTGCATGCCTAAAGGTTGTCAACAAATATCACTTTGTATGGATACCAGCCTGGACAAGAATCTCAGAAAGGTATACATATGCCTTGCTTGTGCAGCAAATCTGAGCATGCCACTTGGATAGTGCATGTAGGCTTTCTCCTTACAGTTTTAACTTGAATGGGCATTCCATTCCATGAACTGATAATAAAGGTCTTGTGATTGCAATCATGGGCAATGATCATATGCCACTCATATCTTTTTCTAATGAATGGATAAGGACTTGTGGAGACCTTAGATACTTTTCTTCTAGTGAAATAAATAGATACAACTAATATTGCATGTATTTTTGCAGGATTCAACCTCAATGGATCTGGCATCCAGGTACTTACTGCTAAGCTCAAGACAAAAATTGCTTGCTTCCATCACAGTGTTAGAACATCATGGTGATGAACTTCAGTATAATTCAGCGGTGACGGGATTTGGTTCTGGTGCCTGCAGAATGAAAACGGTTTGCAGCAATGGTTGGACCAGGAGCTGGAGGTGGCTGTCCGTGTCCATGAAGTTCGCTCAGCATATGAAAAACACATGGAAGAGTAAGCATGAGCAGTCTCACACTTGCTTCCATTGGTGTCTGAGTAGAGATGTCACAGTAGCTGATGACATTGCAGCTATGAGAAGAACTAACTAATCTGTTTGCTCCTCTAACAGACGAGCTGCAATGGCCAAGGAGGTTGCAGAGCTTAGAGAACAGGAAGAGAAGTCATCAAGTGATCCTGATGATGATGTTACATCAAGGTAAATATTGGTTTGTGCAGGCTAAATCAGATCATAGCCAGCATTTTGGAAGATCATTGTAGTCATTACTTTGTGATTAAAAAACAGCCACAAGCCAGAAGCCACAGTAAATATATGCATATTGAACCATAAACCCTTACAGCCTGAAAAACATCATGCAATGTGCAGGGCTGCAATGGACAGGGCAGTTGCTTCTACTGCAAGGACTGTGCGCATCAATCTGCTTGAAAGCATGCTAACAGCATCTTCCACTACCCTGGTGGCTATGTCAATCCAGCTTTCTGAAGCTGAGGAACGTGAGAGAACTTGCAGTGGACGGGCTCGATGGCAAAAACTGCGATCCATGGGTGATGCTAAGACCTTGCTGCACCTAACATTTAATGTTGCTTCACTCTCCAGGTCTGTAAATATCATTCAGCCTCATAATTTTATATGTGTTCTACTTATGCTGGTCCTCAAGCACTGACCTGTCTTCAGATCTGCTAATGTTATAATGTAAGGTAATAGTCTTTGCTTGTGTACTACTTATGGTGACCATACAGCACTGGCCTTTCTTCAGGGTATGGCTGAAATTTCTCTGTTGGGTAAGGCATACCAGAAGCAGGACTTTATCCTATTCAATTTACTGACCCACTGGACTCTGGTTACATCTGAGGCAGGTGTCAATTACGAGACAAAGAAGAAGAGGTCAAGGAACTCAAGGAGAAGCTTGCAGAGTTTGAAGAGTTTTTGAGGCAGAGTGAGGTGCATAGGCAGGACCTGGAGCAAGAACTGCTCAAGAAAGACCAACAACTTGCTGCACTCCTGGCTGCAGAAACAAAGGTTTGTTCCATGTATTCCCTATGATCCAAAGAAATCTGTTATCATCCTGGGTGCAGTTCTTGAAGTGGTTCACATCTCAGAGTCTTCTATATACAGAATAGAAAAGAGCATCTTGATCTATATATATTCAGCATGTAAAGCTCGGGTATTCCCAGAATGTAGGATAGGCAATTCATACTTCTTGCATAATATTCAGTGTAAATCATTTTTGGACCTACTTCTGGATGTGTTGCAGGCTGGTGAAGCTGCAGCAAAGCGAAATATTGAGAAGATGTCTGTACTCACTAAGTGGAGACGATCAACTTCTGAGAATCCATCTGGGGACTCTGATTCTGGGGCCGATGGCTATCATTTCACCCTTAGCAAGGCAAGTATTTATTTGTTCCTGTGATTCAATCATGCATTGCAGAGGGTCATCTTTGGACAACTCTTATAACTAACTGAAATCTGGAAAAGGACCACCTCCTAGATTGAGGCATGATTTTTGGGTGCATGTACTTATAGGCCCCACAACACAATCATCACCGTGAACTTGACCATGAATGGGAGTCGGACTTGGAGCTTTCACAGGGTGAGTCAGATGATGATTGGTCAGAGGTACAGGAAATGCGTGCAGCCCGCAAAACCTGTGCAGTGCCAGGTGGTTGCCAAGCAGTACACAAGGTCAAGAGGAAGAGCAGCAGCAGCAGTGGTGGCAAGGGAGTGAGCAAAAAGCCTTTGAGAGAGCTGGACTCACTTGAGAACCAAGCTAATCCTAATGCAGCAGCTATGGGTCCTCCATCCGAGGTCACCAAAAACAACCTCTCAGAGCCACATTCAGCGCCACTAAACAGCCAGTGCTGTTCTTGTAGTCAAATTCCAGTCTGCAAGACAAAAAAATGTGCATGCAAGGCCGTGGGTGCTCTTTGTAGACCTGAATGTCAATGCAAATTTGAGCGATGTGCAAACCGAGGAGAAGCACATTTGGGATTATTGTCTCAAGGGGATGTCGTTCCCTTTGAAAGGTCACCACCAATGCGTCAAGGAGCGGAGCGCCGTTTATCTCTTGTTGGAATTCTGGATGAGGTAGAGGCAGGTGCAAGAAGGGCAGAGAGAGCCATGGTTGCTCAAGCAGCTGCACTGCTTGAGACAGCCTGTAAAGAGGTGATTATGAATATTGATGAGAGGCAACAACAAGAAGACTTGGCTCCAGAAGGTGGTCCAAAATTACACCCACGCCGACCACTTTCTGACCTTGGAAACATCCAGGTTCATCTTCAGTACCTTTCAGCCCCCCTTTTCTTTTCCACAATTTGTGACTGTAGGCAGATATCTGTGTGCAATGGTTTCTTAGTGGTACTGACATGATTTGGCTGTGTATTCAGGTTCCTGAAAAGCAAGAAAAACCGAAACAAAAGCTGCAGAGAGCACTGGTGCAGATTGTTCCCATTGCACGAGAATCAGCACCTCCATCCAATGATAATCTTTTTACACTATCTGCCTTACCAGCTATATCTTCAGTCACCACCACCACTACTACCCCTTTAGTTCTTCCAATCGATTCTCCTCCTCTTCTTGTCTCTGAGCCATTACCCTCTTCCTCCAGTGATTCACGGCCAGGTCTCAACAACCCTCTTCAAATGCTTCCAACTTATCAAAGAAGAATAGCAACTCCTCCTCAGGCAAGTCCATTGAAATCACGACACAACACCGTTACAGGTGGAGACTTATTTAGATCAAGACATAATAATCCTCCCAGTGGCGGTGGTGGTGGTGAAATGTTGAGGCAACAACAAAACCTTGTCATTTCTGGTGCAAGCTCAAGTCGACACGAACAACAGCAACAACCTGGTGGAATCAGAAAGGAGGAGGCCAGCAGCATACTTGGTACTACTACTAGTCCAGCAGCAAAACATGAGAAAGAGAACATTTACTCAACAATCAAGGATTCCTGACGCCGATGCTCTGCACCAAAAAACTTCTGATTCTACACCAAAGTGTGCCTTCTTCCTCAGGAAATTTGGTCGGTTTTCTAACTTGAATTCTTTTGTAGTACTCCTGGAAGTTCAGAATAAGGACTTAATTGGTAAAAAATTCTTTGGGTATTGGAAAAAAAACTGCAGCAGATCTGAGAGCACGCTAAAATCTCTTTTCTCTTCTCTTCTCTCTCAGTTTAGGAGATGCCCCTAAACCCTAAACCCAGATGCAGCTGAATGTGTCAACGCAGATGCTGCTGAATTCACTTCTTGTGTTGTGAGCCTCTTCTTTTTTTTGGTCTTTTTCTCTCTCTCTTTTGCTGATAATAGAGTCTTGAATTGTCTTCTCACAATTTGATGGGCAGATGAGAGAAACGTCAAATGGCCTCTTTGAATTTTGTGAGTAGATTTGCTTTCTCAGTGGCAAATTCTTTGTGTGAAATTCCATTGAAACAACAAATGAAATGAAGGATGCTGATTTTTATAGCCTTTCTTTTTTAGTCTTTTCAGTAAAGAGGTGAATACAAACTGTAATGAGGTGGAGCCATCTAGTGCCATCTTTTGCTATGTACCCTAATTGTCATATGCCAATTGTCTGGACTGGAGCTTGAAAGATGGCAGTTGCTCTCTAATATAATTGTGATAGTCTTGAAGTTGCGCCATAGAAACAGGTGAAGGGAGCTACATAATACAAGAGAAGCTTTAGAATCCTTTGAACCCATTTGTGATTCATGATTGGCTACTGCCTCAATGTCCTCTTTTCTCAGTGGAAATTCACAGTCACCTGAACACCTTGTCTGCAAAACTCCTCCAGAGACAAAAGAAAGTACTTTCAAGAAAGTAGAAATATAGGCTGATCAGTTCATTTTCTGTCCTGAAATTATTTGTTTGTCAATGACCCTAAATTTCTCTTGTTCTTAATTAAGAACCAGCTCACATGACGTCCATGTAAAGGATGTCAAGTCTCTGGTGCACTGAGCCTACTGCACTGGATGATGACCCTTTTCTTCCCTCTCTTGCATATTGCAACATATTGCTGAGAATCAGGAGCTATCATTTGGACTATCAAATCTGATAACTAAGTAATTGAACTTCAGAGCAAAGCGACATTGTAGCTAGCCTTCCTGCTGATAGCAATTTGCAGAAAGCCAGAAATTGCTATCAGCAGGACTGAGTGCAAAAAGTGTTACTTCAGTTTATGCTTTGAGAAATATTGAACTGAGAGTTGCAATCATCCCATTCATCTTTCATGCTTAAGGGGAAATGAAAAGCAATGACAACTGCCCTTTGATTATGCCCACTAGGCTGTTCGGGTAGAAACGCCCATCATTGAACATAAGCTGGTAACCGATTGGGCGAACTGTTCTGACCTAAGCCGGTCAAGGCTCCGGGAATACACAGGTCTTCGTGCAGATTTCACCCTATCACCGAACACACGGTGAAAAAAACCAGCGTTTGGTGGTTTTTGCTCCCCCGCACAGACAACAAAATTTGTGTTCAGCATTGGGTCAAATTAAAGCCATTTTTATACTCTTTGCACCCCACTTCTATTAAAGGATGTGGATGGTGATCACAGACCAACATTGCACTTATACAAATGAGCTATGCACTCATATGTGAGTGGCAAACCACTGATAAAAAAAAATCATTCAACTTATCAAACAGAAGTGTTTGGTAGTGGGGGTTTAGGGTGTATTTTTTTTAAAAATTGTCCCACCTACGGAACCAAGTAATTGGACTACGGTGTACAGTAGCCCAACAAAAAAGGCTATTTCACCCCACTTTACAAGGGACAATTTGCTGGTGGGTCATTTAAAGCAATATTTTTACAAATTAGGGTTTTAATCTACAAACAATCTTTCAAGTGCCCCAACAAGGTCTCAGCACTTAATACAAAACAAATTCTTTGCATCCCAGAAGACAACAAATAAATGACTCTAAAAACCATGTACATTTGCACAAGGCCATTGGATTCTCACCAAAATTAGAAATTACAAACTTTGTAATCATTCATAAGGATACACTTCAGAAATCAAAAAGCTTCTCAATTTCTTTTAAGCATCATTGCAAGAATGTCCTCACTATCCAAAGTTATGGAAGATGAAGTCCAAAGTTTTTTAAGCATCATTGCAAGAATGTCCTCACTATCCAAAGTTGTAGAAGATGAAGTCCAAAGTTTCCTAGAGCTTATGTTTCCTAGTTTTAAAGTGTCAAGAGGAAGTAGAGATGAGAACGAAGCTACTCTACAATCAGAACAAGGGCTAGGACATATGATAGAAGCAAATAGCTCACAAGATTGTAGCATACAAACAAGCGTCCAAGATCAACTCACATAAGCATCATCTACAAGAATAGGTGCAAGAGTAGAAACATCTTATGTAAATAAGCTCTACCATGAAAATTTCAACAATTATCTATATTATCGTTACATCCAACAATCTACAATTCCAAAAGTAGTAAGAAGATCAAATAGCTCTGGTTCTTGCAAATTTTAGCAGGTTGCAAGGCATCATAGTGTCAAGTACACACCAATAGCCTACACAACAACCATAGATGTCAATTTAGAGTGGGGTGACTTTGAAAAATTCTATGCAACAATTTCTTTCAACCCATCTTTGGAAAGTCATGTTCTTGAACATTATGCAAATCTAACCCATTTTTTTCAATCTTGGGATTCATACAAAAGGTTCAAATGTATATTTCTTGTAAGACCATATCCCCCCCCCCACCCCAACTTGTTGGAGGCTAGGATTAAGAAGCAAGGGATTAGGATTCATACATGAGGTTCAAATATATACCTTTGTAGGACCAGATCGGACCCCCCACCCCCTAACTTGTTAAAGGCTAGTACCAAAAAGCAAGGGATTAACACCATGATGTCCATTATACCTTGCAAGAGACAAAGTAACCTGCAAGACCAACAAACCACCAATAATGAAAACATTCCACCAACAATTCTTACACAAACAAAAAAACCAAAAAAAGTAAACAAGGTTCATAGATTGACACAATGAGGAAGATAGACATCCAATGCATTGGAAGTTGCAATGGATGTAGTGGAAAGAGGACAATTATCTTTGAAAAAAGCTAGCAAGTTTTGGCACATACCAATCACATCCTTTTCAAATCACTTGAATGGGAAGACAAGATCAAGAAAGCAAGGGCCACAAGGTGTGTTCACAAACTAGGAGGATGAAACACTTGTGGCCTGGATTTTGGGAATACAAGAATGTGAACTTTCAATCACCTTGCATCAGCTAAAAATAAAAATAGCAAAATTGACACAAACTAAGCCCACCCCTTTCAAGAATGGAATTCCAAGGAAAGTTGAAACCTTGCTGGTATTGGTTCAAGTGTTGACATCCAAAGCTAAATATTTGACTTGTTGAAGGATTGTATGTTTGCAAGGCATAAGGTCTCACAAATAAATCATGTAACATTTTTTACTAAAATCTACAAACACTCTATACACAACACAAATATAGCCCTAATCACATTTAAAATTTAGGTGAAATAACAATCCAAACAAGGTGACAATCAAGGGCAAAAGTATTGGCAAGAGGAGGTTCCAATCAAGTTTACAGGACGATTCCAAAGTCTAAGGAATGGTTAATGGTGAACTATGTTGTTAATGCAAGATGAGACTACTTATTAAATTTCTACATCTTTAGACGTGGCCAAATCAAGGATGATTACATGAGATTGTGCAAGGCAAGTACATGTATGGCAATGCAAACCAAGGCATGGATGAAATCTTTCCTTTTCAAAGAATTTTTGTCATTTTTCAAGACGTCAATTTTCAATGAAATTTTTTAATCCAATTGACATCTCCTAATTCTAGACAAGCATGGATCACATGATACGCTAGAAACAATTGCACAAGCATAATAATTTGGTTTAAATATGATCACCTTCCCAACTCACACATCTAATGATCTATGACCCCTAGATGTAAGTTGCTTCAAGCCAATCAAAACTACTTTCAAGAAATAAAGAGATAATGCAATGGTCAAAAAATTTCACTTTGGGCCAAACAAGTGCACATTAACTAGCTAGGTAGACAAAACTTTGGACCAATCATTATCCCAAAAAAATATCAAAAGTGGGTTTAAGGTTATAGGAATCTAGCTTCTAAATCCAAAGGTAATTGATCACAAGACTAAACCATATGAACTCTACATACCAACACCTACAAACATCTCATATGAAAACAATGATGGTTTTGATGATACAATTAATAGACACTTGAACAATGGGGAGAAAATGGAAGTACTACAAAACTAATGAGTTCATATAACTACAAGAAATCACAGTTTTTCAAAAGGTTCAACTTGACTAAAGTGTCCACATTAACCAAAAGGATGTCCATTTTGACTAAAGGCATGGGGCATGAAAAACACATGATTTTTTTGGTTGGTTTTTTTACTTGAAATGACCATTTTGACCAAGTATTAAGTCATACATTTAACAAAAAAGGACAAAATTTTTAAGTGGTCCATCAAAATGCCCATGGTTTAATCAAATCAACCATATTGAATGGCCATATTTAGTCAAATGGCCATATTAATTTGGTGAGCTAACATATTTGTTATGCCTACTAAACTACCTACCTATTTACTTACTTAACACATACCTATCTACTTACTTAAATATGTCCTACCTACTTACTTACCTACTTACCTACCATCTACCTACCTAACTATTTAATTACCTACCATTTATTTACCCATGTCCTACCTACCTACCTATTTACCTACCATCTACTTACCATCTACCTACCTATGTCCTACTTACCTACCATCTACCTACCTATGTCCCACCTACCTACCTGCCTATCTATTTATTTATCTACCTACTTATTATCTACCTACCTACTTATTTATTTATTTATCTACTTACTTATTATCTACCTACTTACCTACCTATATATTTATTTATCTATATATCTAACTAGGTACGGACTAACCTACTTATGACAAAAATTGAAGTTCGAATGTTGTTATACATATTGACAAAACAATTCATGGAAGTTCAAGGAAATATGTTAAATACATTTGGTATCACATTGTTTTACAAAATGGTGGGGTGGTTTCATGGCCAAAACATTGGTGTGGAGCCAAGGAAACCAAGGTTCAATCCCCTTTACAAACATATATTATGTGGAGTAAGTATATTCATAAATATACATTGTATATGTGTGTAAATATATAATACCTAAGTGGGTTGTGGATAGGTAGGTAGGAGGCCATGGTGGGTAGGTAGGTATTTATTTTTATTTATTACTTACATTTTTATATTTACAAATTGAGTTTTTTTTTAAGTAATTATTTTTGGTTGCCCAATTTTTTGTCTGATTTGACTAGTCATAAAGACCATTTTATGGTCAATAAAAAAAAACCATTAATCAAGTTAGACATGTTCGAATCGACTTGTCCAATATGATTAAGTGGTCAAATTGACCAAATTTCAAAATTATTAGTTTTTCCTTTAGTTTTCCAATCAAATAATTAATGATTTCTTGTAATGATACCAACAACACTACAAAAGCTTGAAACTCCAAAAGTAAATGAACATGAGAAATCAAATGTGAGGTACTACATGGAGGAACATGGGAACCTTACTACTATAGATGTAAATGGGTAGACAAAAATGATTTATGATTTAATTGCTGATGCATGTAAACCTACAATTGAAGTGCAACAAGTTCATCATCCTATAGTAGCAGCCTAGGAGCCAATATCTTTTGCAAATTTGCTTTCCTTGCCACATTTGCCTACAAGGAAAACAAGAAGGAAAAACCCATTAATGGACTATAGTTAGTCATATGTAGTAACATCAAGTGAGTACTTTAACATTTTGCAAAAAAAAAACCTTAAGCTTTAACCAAGGAAGTAGCAAAAACAATCAAACAACAAAAAAAGAAAGAAAAGGAAGATAAAAAGGCCTAAATTGTTGATTCGCTTATTGTGGCTGAGAGAGTAATTCGAAGGTTATTAGACAAACGTGCAAAGGCAATGTTCAGTGTAAACTAGTCTACAGTTGCTATAAAAGAAACTGGAAATAAGTTTCATAGAAATTTTATAACTAAGTTTAAAGCACATCCTTTACTATATAGAGGCCTCGGTTAACCTTGGCTATGGAACATAAACTCAAAGGGAGGCAAGAGCAAGGGCAGTAGCTCAAATGAGAGCTAAGGGGCATGTTGCAGCAAGGGTGCAACAACCCCTTTCCCAATGACGAAAGCTAGCATTGGGAGAGGTGAAGGAGGGGAAGGTGAATAGGAACAAGAAGGGGGACACAGAGCTCAAGGAAAATCACTAAGAAGAAGATAGTCACCACCAAGAATGGGATGAATAGGACTAGGAAGGGAACCAGGTTCAAGGCGGATCACCAAGAAGGGCATCTAGGACGAATAAAGTGGCTTAAGAACTCAAGGAGCTAAATCACCAAGAAAAAGATGATTACCACCAAAAAGGGGACAAACAAGACTAGGAAGGGGGCTCAACAACTCCAAGTAACTAAATCACCAAGAAGAAAACAATCACCACTAAAACAGGGATGATCCAAGACAAGGGGGGGCACGAATTAAACCAGGAGGGAGCTCGATTTCTCAATGAAGAAGACAATCATGACCAAGGGGGGGATAGGAGCATGAAGCTCACCAAAGCTCAAAAAAAAGACGATCA
>Ga0116231_10003207_pt1 | contig 34174 bp, 21 predicted proteins | sample S1TSphgellanicum_2_FD_89695 | JGI IMG/M metagenome (GOLD analysis project Ga0116231, IMG submission 89695) | Host-associated microbial communities from peat moss isolated from Minnesota, USA - S1T2_Fd - Sphagnum magellanicum MG | ecosystem: Host-associated > Plants > Peat moss > Unclassified... | reverse complement strand
TTTTTTTTTTTTTTTGTTTTTTTGGTTTTTCTTGTTTTTTTTTTTTTTTTTTTTTTCGCTTAATGACTTGGTGGCCACAAGGTCATTTTGACACTAGATTATGACATACAACCTGATGGCCATTAGGTTGTGTATTTTTTACCTTTTGGTGCCTAACAAATGTGTTTTTTTCCCCCTAGAGACCACCTAGTGGCCATTAGGTGGTTTTGACCCTGAAGTATGAAAGACCACATAGTGGCCACTGGGTAGTTTTAATCCTGGACTACAAGGGGGACTACCAAGAAGCACTTGGTGGCCATTATGTGGTTTCCATCTTGGATTTCTAGGGACCACCTTATGGACCACCTTAGAAAATTAAATGAACATTTGATTTGTTTCAACGGCTAAAAATAACATTTTGAATTTTTTTTTTTCATTATCTTTTCAAATATAATTGATCTTGAAATGAACATTAAGTTCTATTTGATGTTTTCATATAAATTTGAAAGGAACATTGAATTATGCAAAAGATAGGAAAAAGGCTTACCTCTTTTAATGTAGGTTGGGCACTTGATAATTTGTTGTGTAATTAAAAAAGGCAAGCTTGAGTAGCTTTGTGAATAACCTTTGTTAAAATTGTGTAACATTATGCCCTTAAATATCGATCTCCCTTTGATGTTATTGTCACATTCTTGAGTAATACCATAGCACATTAACCTCCATTGTACGCTTCAAACAATTGATCATATTTTATTTTGAAATTGTTACCAAGATCAAAAACATCTTGGTCAAATTCACCTTCTCCATCTACAATCAACAATTATTTTTCTATTTTGTTATTCCTTACTACCCTTACACCAATGGCAATGATAGCAATGGTTGTAGACCTCCAACTTTGAATAGAATTTCAAAATTCTCTAATTGAATCCATGTGGAAAAACATGGGAATTAATTCAGGTTGGATTGCAAGAATTGTTGACATACTGGTTGTTGATTCAATTGTAATGACAACATGCATATCCCCTTTCAAAACCCCTTTTGGACTTTGACTCAATGCCAAAATTTTCCACTTTCATAAACATGCCTTTTTGCAAATGTTGTTCATGCATATCTATATGAAGTAATTTCACTTCAAGGTGATTGTGGTCAGAGTTGCCTTGTCCAATAAATCATAATGCAAATATGCATAACTTAGATCTTCAATGCTCCTATTTATAATTCGATCAAAGGTGCCATATTTATTGAGCACCTTTACTTCAAATGCAACATCCAATTCCAAAATCCAAATCATCCACTATAATAACTAATTTAGTTTCCTTCATTAGAACATCAACCATAATGTAAAAAAAAAGAAATAAAACTTACCAAAATAAATTTGACAATAAACAAATGAAGTAGCACTTGACAAAATTAATAGTTGTAAAAACACATACTTGGCAAAACATACACTTGCAAAATCACATAGTTGTAAAGGAAGCAAAAAGAAAAAAGTCAACAAGTGGTGAAAGCTTGAATCAAACACATTGTTTTTGCTATGAGAAAAAAAGATAACAAACATACAATTATATTTGTATGGGATAAAAGACCTAACTTAAACCCTAAACCTAACTTTAAACTTAATTCTAAACCTAACCTTAAATTTTTTTTTACTTTGTATTGATTTAAAATAATTTTGACTCAATTTCAACTTAACAATAAAAGATCATATCCATGGTTTGGTAGATAATAATGAACAAAACATCAATACCCTTGGCATTTTATAAATTTTAGTTATTGACTTTTAGTAACTTTGACTATAGTAGATATTTACCATTAACCATGGATATTGATGAACCATGGTTTAGTGGCTAGATTATGGTTTAATAATGAACAAGACATCAATACATTTGGCATTTTATGAATTTTAATTATGTAGCTCATGCTTACACTCGAACCTTAAATATTTCAACCTAGATTTCAAAGATATTAATACATAAACCTTAATTTTTTCTCCACTATTTAACCATTATTTTCATTCACTCAAATATATTATTATTATTTGTTAAATGTGTCAATTTTTTATATCATGTACATAAAAATTTAAACACACAAAAAAATCAAAATTGATTATTTTCTTTTTTTGGTTTGACGTATTAAGTGTTCAATTTTAAACAATTTTTTAAATTTTTGTTAAATTTCTAAAATTAAATTTTTGTGTTGAAATTTTTTCATTCCCAAAAAAAAAAGTATTATTTTTATAAAATATTTTTAAAAGAAAAAATCTTCACTAAATCACCATATCACTATATATATACCCACCCCCTTTTTCCAACCACCCCATCCCACACCACCAAAAAAATAATTCCTTGAAAAATTAAAAAAATCCCACCTTCCTAACTTGAGAAACAACCAAACTTTTGCTTACATTGCCACTCCAAAAAAAACCTTTGGGTTAGTCCCCATCCCCAAAAAAATTCACCTATTCCAATTCCTTGAAAAAAACCTCCTTTGGAAAGGAGAAGAATTACCCCATCCTCCCGTCCTCACCCAAAAAAAAACCTTTTGAAAAAGCAAAATAAAATTACTAACCCCTTATCCCCTTTTCTTAAAGCTCCACTTACAACTTGTAATTCTTTCAATTTAATTGAATTATCCACTCCTTAGGCCCATTGAAACCCCATAATAATAAAAAAACTTGTGAGAAAGAAAAAATAAAATAAAATTTAAACCCCTTTGTTCTCCTTAAATTTTCACTTACAAACCTCACTGTACCCCCATCCATCTTTGTAAACTAGTTGTGTTTGCGCCATGCAAGCTTGTTAAAACCTAAAATCATACATACATATCTACTATCTTAAGGCAATAATAAATTTTAATAACATAAAAGGAAACAACAATACAAACAAATTAATCAAATAAAAAATATTTTCATTATGATTTTCATTATTAAATCTTTATCAAAGCTTTATTGAAGTTTTAGAAATAACATCAAATTAATTAAAAACAATTATATCTCAAAAAAAACTTTATATTAAACTTTATATTTATTTAAAATTTTACATGCTTTATTTTAATCAATTCTTGCATAGTATTTTAAATCTCATTTTAATAAGATTTAAAGGAATTGAAATTAACTATTTGTATGTTTATCAAACAAATTTCATCTAAAAAATTAGTCATATGAATTATTTTTTACATTTCATAATGATATGAAACCTCCTTATACAAAGGCAAGTGACAACCAAACAAAATAAAAATGATATGAGACATGATTAAATCAATTACCCAACATTCATATTTTGAGAAGAAACCCAACAAGTAGATGGGTGAATTTCAAAACAACCCATCAATTGGTTGGGTGCACCCAAACTCTACACATGCCCATCCATTAGCTTGAGCCAATAAAAAACTTACACTCAAATCTATAACCTTATTCATTCAGTCGACTTTTGATTCTTCAACCCTTATACCCACTTAGAAGATGTTCCCACAATGCCTCTGTAGGAGAGAGTCAATAAACCACAACATCACTACATATATCTTATGGTACAAAGATGCACTACCATCAAAGTACTTGCAAATATTGGAGCTCAAGAGGTATGGTGTGCTTTGAAGAAAGGCTGTTAGCTCATGCAAAAGAATGGTGGCAACCATGTCTAGGAATAGAATGTGCATGCAATCCAAGACAACTAAACATACACCCAAGGGGGTTCATCTTTTAACCTTTTTGAGGGGGGGGGGAGGAGTGTGGTGTTCTCAATGTGTTCCCCAAGGATGTTCCCAATAGCATTTAAATTTATCTCATATCTTTACCCAAAAATTTTCTCTTCTCACCTATCTAGGTGAGCCAAGGGGGGAGCACTCCATCCTCATATAGAAATTGCTATTTGGGTTGTCTCTCAAGTTTCAATTTTGTTTTGGGATGGGCCAATCAAAATGACACATTAAAAATAAATAATAATAATAATAGAACTTGAGATATAGGCCATCTAATGTATAGGAAATGAGAGGTGAATAGGAAAGGTGAAAACGCACTACAAAGTTCCCTTTTGAGTCTAATATTATAATGTATATAATATAATTGGTTTAAAAATGTGGTGCTTTTAATTTTGGGATTTAATTTTGGATCTTATAGTGTTATTTAATATTATTGAATAAAAAATACTTTTATAATTTAATTAAAAATATCCATGGGTAAATTTGTGATATACATAGGTATAACACTTGAAATGAAAAGTGTTGAACCAAAAAGTAATGACTACTTTATACTTTTATGATCAATGAAGGTTTTTAAAAAAGCCTTTGGGCTTGACTACAAGCTAGCAAAACAAGGCATGACATTTTATGCACTGGTTAATTTAGATACAAACATTGAACATGGTTATAACACATGTATATTTTGGACAATGAAGAGGTCATATACTTCCCATAGGTTGACTTTTGAAAGAAAATGTTATATGATAAATGGTGGATTGTTAGGTGGTATAAAATGTTGAATGCCAATTCAAATTTTGGGGTTGTGAAGTTTAATTGGACACTCAATTGGAAATTCATTAAGCCATATACCTCTGATACCACCATTACAATAGCAAGCTTGTCAAATCCAAATTTGAAATCATATAAAAGACCACCAAAAGAAGCCATGGTAAAACCATGTATGAATGGACGCCCTCTATGCATGAATGGGGGTAACATGCTACATTCCCAAATATGTCTCTAGAATTCCTGTGGAACATTACAACTTATCAACTATTGTTTCCCACATTTTTCACATCCTAAACATCATTACAAACTAAGACAATGCATAAGACCTTTGCTTGGTGGTAAACACCTTAAGCATGATTACCTACCTTATAAGCCCCACTTTGATCGCATCACAATGTTACACATCTTTTTCAATGAATAGTTTTAAGTCTAATTTGCTATTGATAGTAGCCTTTTGAGGCCTTTTAATATGGCAACTATCATTATTCTTTTTGAGTCTTTGTGTAATGTTGATTTTTCTGGTGCAATTTCAAATGAAGATTAAACTTAATATATTTTCATTTAAGAATATACTATTTCATTTACATGTGATCTACCTCATATATTGTTCTTGCACCGGGTTTAAACTTGCAAATAAACATAATCTTTGAAAAGAAATGAGGTGGCAATCAAAGCCACGAAGAGAAAGTCGAAGCCTAGGTCTATTATATAAAAAGTTTGTAAAATCATTAGAAAGTGTATAATAGAATGAAATTGTACACAAAAAAAGAGAGGTCTCAAGATCTTGTTTAAGATCTCCAATACAGACTGGCAATGTGGCTGCAACATGACCATGCTTTTTGTAGATGCCATACAACACCTCATCAACAACGTTGTGCTGAAGGCACAAAAAAAAAAAGTTTACCTTTCTGGAACGAAATCATGTTTCATTTGGAACTGTTGCATCAATTGTTGTACAATGATGCAGTGTCCACTTTGCGAGCAATCATTTTGTATCTTTTCTCCAACATCGCATCACATGTGTGGGTTTTTTTTCCCCAGAGTCTTGCAGATTCTACTAGAAGTTGCTCTTCTAGAAGAAGCCTAAGGAGAAGCTCCTAAACATGAAAGGCAACCCATCTTTAATATCATTGGCTCTTCAAAGATCTCACAGAAAGTATGCCAAGATATTTTCTCACCTTTTGTAGGTCTGGTTTCTTTTGTGCAGATGTTCAGATTTTTAAGCACAGGAATCACCTTTTGTGTCTTTATTATGCATCAGTGAAAGCTAAGACTACCCAACATGGCATTCTGCCCTGTGAAGTGGCCCCAGATGCCAGTTCCATTCTCTATTAGATGCCAGAGCTCAAGTTAGAAAACATGTTTAGTGATTGCTAACTCATTAATCAACATGCAGTAGTGTACTTCAAAAAGGCATGACCAATTGACAAGAAAGATTAAGAAAGCTGCTGATCAGAAAATTAATTTAGAGATTGCAACAGATTGATCAACACTTGACTGCATATTTTGAAGGCATGAACCAACTCACAAGAATGCTCAAGAAAGCTGCTGTACCTTGGAGAGCTTAACTTTCCTCTGCATCAAAGCTCCATGTATCTCCAGGTGAGCAAATGGCCTCCAGATCTCCTAATCTGTTCCATGCCAGATTGTGTTACCAAATTTACAAGAAATTGGAGAATGAACCTAACTTACAGTGGGCCCACTAACAACATCCCAGCCAGAATCCCATACCACTTTCATGTTGAAGCCAATAAGAGATTTGTATGTGCCACACTTGGGTACAGCCAATGCACAACAAAATGGATTCTTACAATGCAAAGTTCAACCAGAACTGGAACAGCTGCTGCATACCTGAGTTCAGATTCCCTGATAGGTCTTTCCACATCAAGCTATTTCACTTACAAATGTGCTTCACAAAGTTGAGGATGAGAGATGACACTAATCTGCTCAACTCACACAGTACAAAACACAATACAAAACTCAACCCACAACCTTGTGGAGCGATTTCTAGCACGACCTGAAAACTCATACTCCTGCTGGTATGGAATCAGGGAGGAAACAAAAGGTCCAATTCTTTCAAACTCAGAACACATTTACCTGACTGAGGTTTGTCCAGTCCAACACACTGCTCAAGTCATTCTAGTAATTTTGGGCTGACTAGAGCTCCAGTGTCTAATAACTCACAAAAAGTTTCAACAGAAGAACAAAATTATCCAAGAGATTAGAAACATGCTTGCAAACCAAATTTCTTATGTCAAATCAATTCTGAATGACTGTCAGTTTCTGACAGCTTGAAGAACTTGAATTGATATTTGTCCAATGGACATAATACATACAGACAGGCTAACAAAAAGAGGCCAATGAGACCTCTTCTAATCTGTGCATTTACTGCAATGGCGAGCCATTTGACCCAGCTAGCCTGTTTAAAGAAAAGAAGAAAGCTATGCACATGAAATATTATACTTCACCCAAATTGATCCCACTACTTACATGAGCATTTCTGGAACACCATGCTAAGTACTAGAATCAATTTTCCTCAGGTATACCTAGCAACACTCCACTATCAGAACTTTTTCTATGCAAGAAGGGTGAGAAATGAAGTGATACTACCAATCCATTGTGGCAACCCGAGGAAGGGGCATTTCTTCCTCAACCTCCATCTCTGGTTCAGGTTCAGGGGTTTGAAACTCTGGAGAATCCAAATCTGCCAGATTCTTAAGATCCACCATAGAGAGATCATCCAGTTGGCGAACCACCAAATCTGCAGCTCCTAATTCATACACAGGATGTTTTCCAGACACGGCTACACACTTCATGCAACAGTCATGTGCAGCCTCAACACTTGAATTCGAATTCCCAAACACAATGCAGCGCTCAGAGATGAAACCAAGTTGCTCTGCGGCATACAGAAACATCTCTGGGTCAGGCTTTCCTCTGTACACATCCTCTGCAGCAATCACTACATTGAAGAAGCCCTCCATGCCGATGGCTTCAATTGCTCTCTCCAAGTATTTCCTGGGCCTAGTCGATGCCATGGCCACAGGAATGCTATACTTCTTCAATGTCTCTACAAATTCGCGGGAGCCAGGACGTAGCCTATACATTCCACCTTGCATTTCCTCATAAAGCTCTTCCTTCCTCAATGCCAGCCGTTTCATCTGTCGATTATCCCTGGTCCAGCAAAGAACCTCGGCAATTGCCTGCTCATTTTTCATTCCCTCTACTCTATTGAGGACAAAAGTTGGAGGTGGTCTCTTTCCTTCCTCCTCAGCCAAAGCTGCCCATGCTTTTCTCTCAACATCTGAGTCATCTTCCACAATCACTCCTTCCCACTCCAATAGCACACCCAGCCATCCACAGCCCATGCGGTGTAGTCGGAGAAGAGGATTATGCAATGAGGCATCATCAGCCTTGTTTTCAGACAAGGAAGGGGATGATGAAGGACTAGACTCTGTGAAGTATGATACTTCCAGTGATCTCCTGTTCTTTTCAAATGGGACATGTGCCTCCTCAGTTATTTGCATAGAAAGCCCTTGTGCAGTGAGCCCATGCTCAATTCTCTGCCTTCTTGCTGATTTTGAAGATGACCTTAGGCTGTCTACACACAAGTTGAATGAACTTCGGAGGGTGGCCGAAGAAGGGCTTGTTCTAACAAAGATGCACAGATTCGTGGCTTGTTGGATTGGGTGGATAGGAATCACCTGTTGAGTGTTCAAAAAAGAGGAAGACGGAGCCATGGCCATGTTGCAATTCCTTGATGTGGACACTGCTCCTAAGCAGAGGTCAATTGCTGTGGGTTGCCCTCGAAGAATGAGCCCCATGGTTGCCATCCCTTCTCAACTGCAGTAATTTTACAAGACTCTTGTAAGCCACCACCTTTTACCTTCTGCAACACACATACATGGTGGACCGTTTATCTCCTCAAATGTTCTTCAGTTGCCAAAAAAGTAATCTCAAGAAAGACACATGCGCAACAAGACAGACCAGACAACGATGCCTTCTTTACTTGAAGACACAAATTCTGAACAATCCTTAATGGGACAGGGTAACAAGCATCCTTTGTTTGTTAGTCAGAACCAAGCCACCATCTCATACATCTATTCCTAGACACAAACAGCAAACAGCAAGCAGCAATTCACCAATTGAAACCCTAGCAATGCAGCTGAGATACAGACAAAGCTCCAAACCGACCAACGCCTTAACAACCAAACCCTAGCGCGTCTCATTCACAACAATCCAGCCAACAAAAACTCAAAAACAAAATTCAAGCGATTCAAAGATCTCAGACTACTAAGACAAAACCCTCGCCTCTGATGTTTCCGAATCCGACACACCGCCAGAAAAAAAATCCATTCATACAACACTAGTTTCAGCTTCAAAGAAACACGTCCAAATCGCCGGGTAAAGAAAACACTGCCTCGCCAGGAAAACTAACCTTTTTCTAAAGATCCAGGATGTAATCGTTTCTATCCTTCCTTCCTTCCCGCACACGATTCCCACACCGCCAGAAAACGGAGCGCCAGACAATAGGAGCCAAATTCTAAAAAGGAGAAAAAAGAACCAAACAGCTTCTGCTGCCAATAGTGGCCCCCAAAAAATAGCTCCGAACCCCCACCTCAATTCGTTTAAGAGCAGACAAAACTTCTCCCAATCAACCAGATACAGAAGCAACAAAAGACGAGCTCCGTCAAGAACAAGAAACAAATAAAACAGCAGCGGCAGACAACAAATACGATGACGCGCAACAGCAGAAGAAGAAGGCCAAAGTCTTCAGCTAGGATAAAAGCTTGTTGCCGCCGCCTGCTTGCTAGAAGAAAAGGAAAGTTCGGAGGCTGGTGCGAAGGTTTGCAAGGAGAAGAGACTGCGGAAACAGCGATGGCGGTCGCGCGCTCGAGGCAGACAGAGCCCAATCACTAACCAACTAACTAACCAGCAAAGAGAGAGAAGAGCTCAGTCACTAATCAACCAACTAATCAACAAACTAACAATCTAGCTAACGAACTAAACCCCTGCCTTGTTTCACCACCTTGTCCTTCCCCCGCCCCCACCACCCGCCAGGAAAGAAAAACCCTCAAAAGAGACAAGCAGATTTTTTTTGTTTGGGGGGGTGGGTGGGGGAGGGCATTTTTGGGCCATAAGTATATCTTGACGAATTTTCTCCAAAAAATGAGATTTTTTTTAATGCAATGATTTGTATGGAAAGGCAAATATGTAGTACCTTGGACCATTTAGCAAAAAAAATATTATTTTTAGAAATGCTGAAAATTTCAAATTTTGCATATTTTTCAAAAAAAATTTGTGAATGAAATTGGAGAGTCTTTGTGGAATGTTCTGTTAAAAAATTCTATTTTTCAAATGAAATCTTTGAAATTAAATAATCATTGAACACACATGTGCTGGAGCCGCCCTTGTACTACTTAAGGTGTGTTCACACTTGGCGTTAGGGACTCTAGTGTTAAGTCCCCTAACATCATGTTAGTCATTTAGGACTTAAACCTAGTTACCCTGAAAATTTTATGTTAAGCTAACATTCCCTTAACATTAAGCTATCACATATTTAACATTGCATGCCACCTAGGATGTCACCTAGATTTTCATTTAACACTGACTTAACATCAAGTGTCAATGCACCATTACTGTATGTAGTTATATGATCTCATATAATTGGAAAGTACTAGGTTAACTTACCCTAGCTAAAGATCCTGCCACAAATTTTAGATGGACCAGATGATCCAAAAAAACATCATCTGGTCCGTCTAAACCTAAGTCTTCAACTTTACTGGTTGAGCATTGACCAATTGTGCATTATTCAAGGAAGCTCATCTAGCACTTTGCCATGGTTTTGGAATATGACTTCCAATTAACAAGTTTAGGTTTTTTTAAATGTAATGAATTTAGGGTCTCTTTCCATTAGGCTGTGGTGATCACAGTTGCACGCAATGTGCTCTGATTACAGCCTTGGAAAGCCATTGACATAGGGCCTTATTTCTTTGTTGCAAGGACAAGCAGTTTGCATTGGAGAGATGCAAGGGGCTTTGAAAATATGTCTTTTACCCCTGGACGTGTGGACAGGCCCAATATTGGGCCTACCTGACATTTATGGGTTAATCATGTTAAAAAAAAATTGGAACACATGTTCTCATGAAAAAAGAACACATGTCATTTTATGGTGACTCACATTTTGATTCATAGTTCGCATGGCTCTTGCAATTGGATGATGCTCAACCAGTAGAGTTGTGACATGGCTTGGAGCACATGTAAATGGAAAAACATAAGGGAAAGCTTATGATGAATCCCTGCAAAACTTTTTAGAAAGAAAGCACCCAAGAAAGGGAGAGAAAAGGAAACAAGGGGACAAGAAATATTGTAAGGATCACAATAGCCTAATGAAAAGATGTTTTTATTTGTGGTTTCATAATGACCACATGGAATAATATGATTAATGTCCAAAAGGTGAATGAAAATAAATTATTGTTGCTCATAATGTTCTTTAAAAAAATCATTTCACAAGCCAAGCAAAGAATTTTTTTTTTTTGAAAGGATCAACAACAATTAGGGTTACCTAATCATCATCCTCTTGTGAATACAAGTTAATTATTTGAAAAAACTTCACATCCACTTAATATGTTTGTCATCTTCCTTTGTTAATGATCAAAGTCCATTAGAAAACCAAAAGTTTGGCAAATAAAAGTTGTATATAAGAACTCATTATATGCATAATGTAATTAAACATGTCAAAAGCTCTCTTTCTTACCATTTGTGATGGTAAGTGTTTGGAGAATTGTGTAATAAGCTTGAATGACATGCAAGTATTTGATAGAATTTGTGTAATAAAGGTGGAGTTTTCCATCACAAATGTTACATAATGTGGAGTTGTTATCATCATGCAATGTGAAGAAATAATAGATAGAGTTCAAATATCATTACTAAAATCAATTAATGTTGTACAATCAACACACAAAAAACAAAATTGAAGAGCTTGATTTAAGCAACATAAGAAGGTTCAAGCATTTTCTTTGCATTCAATGTTTGGAGCTCCTTCCTAGACTTATGATCAAGTGTTTTTTTTAATATGGTGAACTTGAAAAGAAATGGCAACAAACTTAGACTGTCTACATTTTGGAGTCTAGAGGTTGGAGTTCTTTCTTTTGTCTTGGAATTTATTGTCTAGATGCAATTGGGTTGCATCAAAAGCCCAAAGAGTTGAGACATTAGCTAGAGATGAAAGACCTGTTTTCACCAAAGTGTGGAATGTTATTAGACTCAATACAATTGGGATGGAGCTTGCACAAATTGAAACTCTTGTAATTTCTAGAGCTAGTGCCAGAGAATTAGTTATTGCCAACGCATGGTTCATAACTTTCAATGGCAATTGGGATCTCATTTCCAATATACACAAGCAGAGACTTGAACGATTTTGAGTTTGACGCAGATCGAGAAGCTAATGGAGAAGTTGATTGAAACACTTATGGTCCTTCGAACATGGGTGGACAAAAAGGCAAGATTCATGTGTCCTTGGTAATTACCTTTCTCAACAACCTTTAGTTTGAGTCTCCATTTGTGAAACTTGAACAAAATTTCCAACAAGATTTGCCAAAAGTTTTAGCGAACATACATAAGAAAGCCTCCCACAAAAGCAATGTTGAGAGAAAATGCAATGAAGAGAACGAGCACATGCATGTCAGGAAAAACATGAAGGAAAGAGAGAAAAGAAACCCAACAATTGAAAGGGTGTCAAGCTCATGGTAGTGTTTATGAAAAGGTGCAAACTTCATGGCTGCCTGCATTTGTAGGGTTAGTTCTTACTGTGCATCACAAAAGGCCTTCAATGAAGAGGTGATGCACAAAGAAACAAATCGAGGTTGCAAATTGAGATCCAGCAATGGCGTCTGCAAACAATGAAACATATGTCAAGCTGGAGGTCCACAATGATGAATATAGTTCGAAGAACCCTCAAACCTTGTTCGTCAAGGGAACATGGTATGCGACACATTTCTCGTTGTCGGTGCTTGATGGGTGCAATACATGGATTCTCCATGGTACTTCCTTCACCATTCAGGACTTTTTTGTGTGATTACTTGCTCTCTCCTTGGAGTCCTCTCTTTTTGAATCCTTTTCTCTATGAGGGACAAAGCTGATGATGACCATTTGGTGGCGGCTGGTATTTTTGTGGGTAGCTTCAGAAGAGCTTGTTGCAATTGCTGCAGGAGAGTGGGGGATGGAAGTAAAAGAATACCTGGAGCAACTGCAAATGCAGTTCAGCGTGCAGAATCCTGATAGCAGATTTTCCTTCACTCCTGTGTCTGACAAAATCACTTTGGCAAGTGCTTCTTATAGAAGTTCTGCAATTCCAGTTACTCTTTGTGTACAATATTTGAGCATGATGCACATGATAGTCTGTTTCTTACAATCTCATGTTCTGTCATCAAAGATCAATTACCATCAGCTGTATAAAAATTAACAACAAATTAGTGAAATATGTTTTGTCTAAGTATGTAAATTGGCTTTGCAGCTTGAGTGCCATCTAATTGAAGAGAGGTCCCACACGCAACGCGCAGTAACATTGGAGTTGGAAAAGAAGCAAGGATGTAGCAAAGTTGCTTATGACATTATGGGTAACTTGCTGGAGCATAACACCAAACAACATGTAAGTCTTGAAGGCAAAATGCTTTGTTAGGTGTGCCTCAAGAGGGTTTGAAGCATTCTTCAAGAAAAACACAATTTGATGATGGGCGAAAAAAACTTTGAGGGTTTATAGTTCAAAGCTTGAGACTTTTGCACTCATGGAACAAACTTTTTGCCTTACAAAGAGGACATATGTTTGTTGCACTTGCAGGATGAATTGGTAAGTAAGACTCACGACATTTTTCGAATGAATACCGAGTTGAATGAACTGAGGTTTAAGCGCCCCAAGGCTGATTTGAATGGCCTTAGGTCAGTGCACATGCAGGAAGCTGAACTCAAATCTGGAGCTTCCTTGCCATTTTTTCCTGATCAGGACAGTGCCTCAAGAAGATTGAAAACAGTCACTAAACCTCAGCAAATGCTAAACCATGTACAGACAAATGATCTCCATGAGGCAAATCTGAATCATCAATGTGCAGAATTAAGCCAACCAGCAGGCCAAAGACGCACATTCCAAAAGACAGTGAGAGGTGGTCTTGGGGAGAAGAGTGATTATAAAGCATTTGAAGTCAAAGACAATGCCGCAGCAGCAGCAGAAGTAACAGGAGTCTCAGGAAGAAAATATGTTTCATCTGAGATCAGGGAAGAATCACCTTCACAAAAATCAGAATCGTCATTAGTCCTTGAAAGCTGGCCATCATCATCTCATGGACCTGGCATGGTCCAAGGACTTTCTGCAACAACATCAACACGAAACATAAAGATTGGATCTGATGAACATGAGTCTGAGACTGCTGCAAATCAGGCAACAGTGTTGATAAGGAATGAAAACATTGGACCTGATGAACATAGGGTCAACCAATTTGTAGGATCAAGAAGGAGCTCAAACATTGTACCTGCTGAACCTCAGCCATGGAGTGGAGCTCAGGTGTCAGTGTCAAGAAGGAATTCAAACATTGGGCTTGAAGAACCTAAACCTAATACTAGGCCTGAGATGACTCCTGAAATTCAAGTAAGAGGGTCAAGAAGGAATGTCCAGAATGGATTTCATGAACCAGACATTGAAGCATCAGGGTCAAGGATTTCATATGCCAGAAGCCATAACAAATCTCATATGGTTGAGATTCCTGAAATTCAAGCTATGATAGCGTCAAGAAGGAACTCAAGGAATGGATCTGATGAACACAAAACTGAAGCATTGGGATCAAAGAGGAGTCCACATGATAGACTTGATGAATCCAGAAGGCCTGAGAGTCCTCAAACTCAAGTGAGAGTGTCCAGAAGGAACTCAAGGAATGAATATGATGAAGTAGCTGAAAGTTCAGTATTGGGATCAAAGGGAAGTTCAAATGCTAGACTTCATGAATCCAATAGGCCTGAAAGTCCTGAAACTCAATCAATAAGATCTAGAAGGAACTCAACACATGGATCCCATGAACCAGAATCTCATGCTAATGTCAGATTGAATCAATCAAATAGGCCTGAGAGTCCTGAAACTCAAGCAATAGATTCAAGAAGGAACCTGAGAAATGAATTTGGTGAACTCGAAACTCAAGTATCAAGGTCAAGGACAAGCCCTCATGAAAGAGTTGATGGATCCAGTAGGCCAAAGACTCCTGAAATTCAAGCATCAAGAAGAAACTCAAGGACTGCTGGATTTGAGGAACTTGAAGCTCAAGCATCAAAGTCCAGGAGGAGTCCACATGCTAGACTTGATGAATACACAAGGTCTGAGAATGTCAAAATCCAAGCGCCAAGAAGTGATACAGGTAATGGATACGATGAATTTGGAGCTCAAGTATCAGGGTCAAAGAGGAGTTCATATGTGAGGTTTGATGAATCTAGCAGGCTTGAGAGTCCTGAATTTCCAATGTCAAGAAGGAGCACAAGGAATGGAATTGATGAAATTGGAGCACAAGCATCAAGATCAAGGAGGAGTTCTCATGCCAGATTGGAGGAATCCAGCAAACCTGTGGTTCCTGAAGCTCATGTCACATGGTCAAGAAAGAACTCAAGGAATGCAACATATGATGAACCAGAAACTCAAGCATCAGGTTGGTCAAGGAGGAGTTCATATCCAGGACTTAATGGATCCAGTAGGCATCAGAGCCCTGAAATTCAAGGATCAAGAAGGAACCCAAGGAATGGATCTGATGAACTTGAAACTGAAGCATCAAAGTCAAGGAGGAATTTGTATGACAAACTTGATGATGGATCCAGTAGGCATCAGAGTCCCAAAATTCAAACATTGAGAAGGAATTCAAGGAAGGAATTTGAAGAATCTGGAGCTCAAGGATTAGGGTCACGTAAGAGTTCTTATGGCAGATTGGAAGAATCTAGTAAAGATCACAGTCCTGAAATTCAAGCATCAAGAAAGAATTCAAGGAATGGATTTGATGAAGTTCAAGCTCATGGATTAGAATCAAGGAGGAGTTCTTATGCCAGACTTGATGAATCCAATAGGGCTAAGTCTCCTGAGATTCAAACATCTAGACAGAACTCACGGAATACGTTTGATGAAGTTGAAGCTCAAGGATTATGTTCAAGGAGTAGTTCACATTCTCCAGTGGATGAATTCAATAGATTTGAAGTTCCCGAAGAAAAAGCAACAAGATCCAGAAGGAACTCAAGGAATGGACATGATGGACTAGAAGCACAAGTGCTTTCAAGGAGGAGTTCATATACCACATTGGATGCATCAGGTAGGCATGTGAGTCCAGAAATTATTCAAGCATCAAGAAGCAATGTGAGGAATGAATTTGATGAACCTGAAAGTCATGGATTAGGGTCAAGGAGGAATTCATATCCCAGGTTTGATGAGGAATCGAGTAGGCTACAACATCCAGAAATTCAAGCATCAAGAAGGAACTCAAAACATCAATTTGATGAACAAGAAACTCAAACATCGAGGTCAAGGAGGAGCTCCAATGCCAAAACTCATGAATCCAGTAGGGCTGAGAGTCCTGAAATTCAAGCATCAAGAAGAAACTCAAGGAATAGATTTAATGAAACTCAAGCATCAGGAGGGTCAAGAAGAGATCCATATACTGGATTTGATGAATTGAATAGGCCTCCTGAAATTCAAATGACAGGTTCCAAAAGTCCAAGAAGGCATTCGAAAATCAGACATGATGAAGATGAAAGTCAAGCATCAGTATTTCAGAAGAATTCCTATACCAGATCTGATGAATCTAGGCCTGAGACAAGTGAAATTCAACTGTCAGGATCAAGAAGGAACTCAAGAAGTGGATTTCATGACCTTGAAAATCATGGTACAGCAACAGGGTTGAGAAAGAACTTGAAAAGCAGTCATAATGGACATAGGCTGGCAGCAAAGTCCCAGAAATTTTCCTCGAGGATTGCAAGAAATTTTCCAGAGGTGCAACAAGCCACAGTGAATGAAAATCAGAGAAGCTCATCATCAGACGCAGCACAAGAGCATTGCATCATGGTGTGCAGGCACTCCCACAAGGATCATGGACTCTGCAAGTCCATCCCAATAGAGACACATAATGAAGCATTCAAACCATTCTACCTGCAACCAACTCACAAGTGTAATCAAGTCCAAATGAATCTAAGAGAGACATCTCAATGCAATTGCATCTGTTTACCATCCAACAATGGAAAACAACACCAAAGGTCAAACAAATCTCAAGCTCAAGCTCCAATTGCTGATTGTGAAAGGCAGCTATCTAACAGAAGAGGATCAAAACAAACAGTAGAGAGGGAAAGTAATGCGGACTGCAGCCAATGTTTTAATGCAGAAATACGAGTTGAGTTGATTCCCATAGAACCAAGCACAAATGTCACGAGTGGAGATGATCACGAATCAAGACGACAACAACCACCCATGATGATCATTGATTCCTCATTGAGACCTTCAGGATCAGGTAACAAGAGTTGTTGTAAGGCTCCACGTGTGCTAGTGTGGCCATGCTGCTCTGAATTCCACCATGATGGTAATGGAGACACACATGCCACTATGTCAATCGGGTTGGAGTTTGAAGGCTGCACTGAGCATGCAGAATCCAAGAAATTGGAGTGATAATGAATCAATATGTACGGGGTATGATTTGAAGTAGAAATTAAAACCAGAATTTTTCTATGCAATTATGTGTTGAAGAGCTGGAGCCATGTTGTCAAGTTTTAGTTTATGATAACCTGGCGAGGGAAAGTGTGTGAGCATTACACTCACAATGTAACTTTTAGTGGTGAGCATTAGAGATGGAGTAGGGAGCAAATGAAAATTCCCTTCATATTTGTAGGGATTTTGGAAGAGTTGTTGAGTTGTATCAAGTATGAATCCTTGATCCACCCACAATGTGAAAAAACAAAACCAGTTTTGACATTGATCCACAACTCCCATGTAACTAGTTGGGTGTGTTTGGTTCATGTTTCAGGTCTGAATATCTACCATGTTCAATTCAGATCTCAAAAGATTAGTCTACTGTGTTCAAATTTAGATTTGACAAGGATTGAGGTTGCATGCTGATTGTGGTTCACGGTGCACTTGATAGCATTAGACACATCTTGCACACACAAAGACACATTACTGAGAGAGGTATTACTCAAAATGTCAATACTATTACAGTACCACTGTCAGATCGTCCAAAATCTAGGAACCATGATTTTGAATTTCATGGCAACCTGAGGCTTTTTAAAGGACAATTATAGAGCATTTTAACAAAAATGTAGAAGCTTTGATGTTCAGGAATTTTTGTGAAGATAGCAAAAGTTCTCTCTGCTTGAGAAAGAAAGAAACAACCAACCAATCAACTCCGAGAAACAACCTTCTTTTCACATAGAATGCTGTTCAGTGAGACTTAAAAGTTCCTGAGTAGTTGTGCAAATTTACAGCCTGTTGATCAACCAACCCTCCAGACTTCAACATGTGTTTCCCATGGATATTTTTGATGGTCCAACTACCCACATCCAAATATAGACACATCTTTTCTGATAAGGAGAAAGAGCCAAGGAAAAAGGGCTGCTAAACCCTCAAGTCAACCAGTATGATAGCTGCATGGAGAAAGACAGCTATCATGGAGAAAGATATTGTGAATGCACCACACCAAGCCACTAAATAAGATTTTGCAATCTACTAAATAAATTGAGAACAGAAATGAAGCATACTGAAACATGGGCACCAATGTCTTGCTTGTCTATCTCAACAATTTCCTTCATGGTAGTCCTCATTTCCTCCAAGTCTCTTTTCTATGCCCATCTTCATTGTTGTTGTGGAACTAGGGCATGAGCCACATACACCTACATAACACACCACAACACCTTTGATATCAGCATTTCAATTCAAATGTCAGCCATCCTACTGAAACTCAACTCCAAACTTTCACAAAAAGTACCTCGCAATAGTAACATGCTATCTTCACATATGGCGATAGAAACACAATTCTACCACATATGCTCAGATGCCAACAAAACTCTCCAGATGCAAATTACTCTTATGAAATAGAAATTGTCTTAGGATGAGCAGATCCATGCCTCTGATGTCCTTGACAATTTAGCCTCGAGTACAAATGATTTGGAGCCTCTTACAGATACCTGATTTTGGAAGTTATTCTTTCAAGAACCGCATGATGTCATAGGGTGATGAGACACTTTGCAAGATTCTTCCATGGCCAATGAAAGTGTTTCAGTGTGAAGTGCCCATGTTAGATTCTCCTATGTACTCAAAATATCTTGAATAATTCAGCTGCAATCAGCAATGGGTTGAACATCGCTGGAAGGAATTCTCTAGTAATGCATATCATTGAATTCTCTACCACAATGAACAGAAGCAGTGAGTGAAAAACAATTACTTGAAATGCACAAATGACACCATCTGCACCCCTTGGAACTTCAACAGGCACATATCATTAAACACCATATCCATATTCTTTACAGTGAGAATTGGATTGGTATTTTTTGCAGGCTCTGTAGCAACCATTGCACAATTTGTTGGTGATCAATTAGCAACACCAGACATGATATATTTTTTTGTTGGCACTTGTGTGTCATAGGTCTCCTTTTTATGCCTATTAATTATAACACTGCTCGAATCATGCCCCTCAGTTGCCTGTCAGGTTTAGGGTTTAGGATCTTTGGTTAAAATTAAGGCTAAAGGTTGTTCGGGATGCAATTGTTGTTTGAACTTTGTTCTTGATAGTGGTTCACAATATTGACCAAAGGGCAGGACAAAAATGAAGGATATCAGAGAAATATTCTGCACAGAAATATTTTCAGAATCTGTAGATAGAAAAATCCCAGCAACCCAAGACCTTACCTGAAGAAATTTGAGTCTTCAGTTGCAGGCATCATCATCCTCCTCCTCACTTGTATCAACAGATTTTCTACCATGGCCTTCTGCATCTCCAGCTTCTTTTCTTGGTACTCTTTCCTTTGGCTCTCTGACATAACCTCAATGGAGTTCCAACCCCCTTCCTAGAGGTCCTTCTCAGAAGAATTTCCTGGAGGAGCTAACACTGCAACATCCAGCTATCTTTGTTTCTCCTCCTCTAGCTTGCCTCAAGTGACCAACAATACTTTAACCTTCAAATAGCAACATCTCTCCACATCAAACCTCTCTTTGCAACACACATCCCCAGTGCTCACAAACTTTGCAGAGGTGCTTAATGAATGCTGCAGCTGGTAAAACCTGCTCAGCTCCACCTCTGGCAGGTCCTTATTTGAGTAAAGCCCACTGCCTGGGCTTTACCCTACCAACTTGTGGACATTTTGCCATGTGGAAAACTACCATGTTTCATTTAAAGATCATTGAGCTATTTCTAAATTCAAACTCTGAGAAAACATGTTGAAATATCTTGGAATGTTTCATTTAGCTTTTGGCAAGCTTCCGAAAGTTTTTGCTAATTCCTTGAATTGATAGAATGTGTAGTACTTACTCCTCTGTACTACTAATGGAACTGAGAAAAGGATTCAAGAGTGGCACTTGCCAGATATTCAAAAGGATGACAAAACAGTTGTGCCAGGAACCCACCCCAGTTGGATTACACTAAACAAGAAATTTGAAATAGCTCAGTGATTTCATGTGCACATTGCATGAACATGATCCAGAGAAACCATAAGAATCATCAGAAAGCACCTAATTCATTAGCAAAGGATTGTTATGTATCTAGTACTCTTTCTGTAGTGCGTAAGTCCAGACTCTTGTTTCAGTGTGGATGATATAAGAAACAGTTACATCATATCTATGAGACTGCAAGTTAAACTATGCATTTTGAACATAACAACTCTGTCAGTTGCAGTAAATTCAAAACCAACACCACAAGAATGAGTGCAGTCAGCACCTTACGAGAATCATGAACTATATGCCCATTAAGACATATGAGTTAGATCACTAAAGTTAGTCCTGAAGATATTCAATGAGACTGAAAACCATTTCAGTACAATCTATCCACTGTCCTATTCAACAATGCTCTTCCCCATCTGCAACTTCATACAAGGAGTTGAATGTATAATGAAGTTCAAAAAGCATACTGACCATGGCTATGCAGTCCCAAGGGTAACACATAACAGAACAATCAGCTACAGCCCCTGTTGCTTGGGTTGCTAACCTCCTTGCTATACCACTGGTTTCCAGTTTGTGATCTAGTAGTACCTGCAATGCTGGCAGACAACTGTTCAAAGTCCTTGGTTTCTGAAACAGCAAGGCTTCTGGCACAGAAGCAATATATACAAACAAACGAGTTTGTGGGCTAAAATATACTCTTTTACAAAAGCTAGAACATGACTGCCACTATCATCATCAGGCAAACCAAGGAGAAACTGCAGGGAGAAAAAAATCTATCTTCACAACTGTTGAGAATTCTCACACTAACAATTTGAGTCAGCCTAAATAGAAATTATGAGCTGACCTGGTAATGGAAGTTAGAGAGTTATGGGTTTATGTCATGTACCCTAACAGCAACTGCAGGAAGTAGAGAAGACACTGAATCAAAAGGACAGTATACTTCTGAAACCACTGTGTACAGTAATGCCAGTATCTTGCATGTTCAATGGCACTTGAACAGCACCATGTATATTGATGAGGAACTCGCATGAAAGGACGTTGTATCCTTTTCTTACATTTTCACTACTGAGATGGTAGCTTGATCGCTCCTTAGAGGCACTTGTTATGTGCATGTGCTCAAAGATAATAAGCAACATGTAATTTTCAATATGCACAATCTTCGAGCATATTCAGGTCAACATGTACAGACTAAGTACAAGTTGACCAGGTATTTTACAGCCACTCTTACACAACACATGAAGTTGCCAACTAATCCCAGAATTGAGGACTCCAACTGAAAGTGGTCAAACTCCTTGCCTGCCCAATCACATATAAGTCCTGCAGGGAGGCCAAAAAGGGAATGGGAAGATGAGGAAATGGAAGAAAACAGAAACAGTTGTTCTTCAAGGAATAACTTGGTTGTGAGCAATCCATATGTCACTGACAAAGTAGAACTTCCCATTCTGTGCATGATTCCAGTTTCAAGAGGAGCATATCTTACTTCCCATCTGTGCGCCTTTCTCCTTGTATAGTGATACAAATATGTCTTGAGCCCCCATAATTCCTGTGCTCATTCAACCATATACCCTGCAACCAATGGACTTAATGAGGATAAAATTTGGAACATCAACAGAAAATTTGCACTTCCAGCTGATTCCACTTCTCATTTCAAAGCAGTCATCATTTTGCCTGACTGTCGAGAATGAAACCAAGTCCTTCCACCTGTTTACTGTGTGGAAGTGTTCCCAAGTCATTCAAATCACTGAACATATACCAAACAATTAAGAGTACCTGCCAGGTGCCGAGGTTTAAGCGGCCAGCACTAATTGGAATGGTCAGTGAGCACCCCATCATTGATGACTTCACATGTGCTGCATCAACAAAACATCACCACCAGAGAGAAAATGACATCAGGGGAACTTGAGAGGTCAGGCCAATTGACTATTGCAAACAGCTTGGTACAAGATATTTTGGAGAGACCAAAGAAGAGAATGCAGATATCCACCTTTGCAACATGCCAAGACCTGGTATTCAAAATTGAACCTATCAAAGATTCTGTATTCAACTTCTGCAAGCAACCAGGAAAGAAGGAAAAGTTGGATGTTTGGAGGGAGTTAGGTGTATGCAAGTTACCAGGCATATCATCAAAACCCTCATCAAGATGCCGATATTGGTGTCCCTGCAAAGAACATCATCTCAGCCTTATATTCAGATGAGGATTAGCTCAGCTTTAAAATGCCAATAAGACACAATTAACAAACTTTAAACTTTGGTTCAAATGGAGGCAGGTCAGACCTCAGGAACCATTCGATTCAATGTGTCCTCCATATCCAAGGGAACATCAGGGCTTGCATTTTCATTGATTGTTAAACTGGCAGATGTGTGCATGACTGTGTTAATCCATTGCCCACTTGAATGTCAGCAAAACCTCAATGGGAAACATATCCTTTGGCAGCTCAATGTTTTCTACTGAAAACAGAGCAATTGCAATTAACATGTGTATCTCTGGTGATTACATTGGGTAAAATGACTATGAAAAGTCTGAAAGAGTTGTTGTGTGTGTTCTGGAAATTGGAAAATCCTTTGGCTATCTGACTGCTTTCACTCACCAAATAAGTGGGCAATGCCCACTCGGAATTGTGCAAGTTCAGGAACTGCCCGGTATATGTCTCGCGTGATAATGTGGCAACCCCTGCATACATCCCAACAGCAAGACACAGTCCACATCCTTCAGAAAACTCTAAGCCCCTGCTCAATCAAGAATGAGAAGAAGGCAAATGTAAAGTTGATACCAACCATTGATGAAACTCTCAACTGCTACATGTATCACCTCTGTGTGTGGTCTTATCAACAACAGCCATTATGTTTTCAAAAATAGCCAGAAAATATATTTTGATGGCATAGATCTCACAGTCAAACAGTTTCAGGAGAGAAGAAGGCATTGTGGTGTATACACAGCTAAGAATCCATTTTTTATGCTGAGACTTCCTTGTTAAATCAGCTACCCAAACATGCAAATGAGATTTTCTGGACTGCAAGGTTCAAAATGCCAAATAGACAAATCAGATATAACAGTACCTCTTGTATACAGGAAGCTCAATGGTCCTTTGCACCCACTCTGTTCCAGATGAGGTTGATACTGCACAGACAAACATAAGGAACCTCGGGGGTAAGCACACACATTGCTAATGCACCATGATGATATTGTTTCCACTAAGCAACAACACTCTCATACCCCACAACTCTCAATGAATTAAACATCCAAAAGTGAAAGAAGGTGGCTCTTGTGCATCCAGTTGCTCACTCCTAGCTCAAAGACAGTGAGCATGGAGGTTTGCCATGAGAACCTTTCTTACAGCCTTACAAGCATGCCCTAATATCACTTACTTCACTTTCCTTGCATGACAGACTTGAGCAAAGAAGACTACTTACCAGTGCCAGTTCCAACCTCACACCTTAAATGCACTGTTTGTTGGGTTGATTTCTTTAAGGGCAGCCTAGAACCCTGTACATAAAGCAAAAGGCCAGAGTGAATTCTTCTATAGATTGCAAGGCTTTGGATGTAGGGTTTAAATTGAAGGTTTAAGCCCCACAAATTGTTCATTCTGCACAATTTCTAGCCTGAAATCAACAACTCCTGCCACAAAAGAATGACAACTTCAATCACAATTGAAGTCACTCTATACTTGGATTGGTCTTGCTACATTCTTTTGTGTTTTCCATGCTCCATGCAGATAACCTCTTTTTTTCCAGAGACCCGTGTGGATTGATGTATCTCCTGCTCCGCATGGTTCAAAGAATCAAATAACCCAATCCCTCAAGCTTGCACAAGAGAGTCTTCAAAACACAACAAGAGCTTAGGTTTTCATGTCTCAGACATGTAGGGTGGGGTTTCTAAGATCCATACCTGTTGAAATCCTTCCAGTGTTGAAAGCCTTAATTTATTCGAGGTCGTCAGAAAGCAAGAAGAAATATTGTAGTGCTGCTGCTGTGACGATGGAGTGAAGGCAGAAGTAGACTGTGAAGAAGAGGAAGAAGGCAGAGCTCGACCTCCTACGCCAATGGAAGGTGACAGAAGAAGGCCTATGGATGGTGCCGAGCAGGCCATCGCAAATGAATGCCTATCGTATCGTTCTCTCTCACTCCAGATCTCGAACGTGGTTGGAGAGAAGACAGACAAGTGCGCACACGCAAAATCACAACTGTCTCGAATGTCCTGCAGAAAGCTACGCGAGTCTTTTGTGCAAAACACAGCGTTTTCGAAGCCCTTCCCAGAGTGAAATCGCGAAGTCGATTTACAAAACAAGCGAGTAGGACCGCAATGTTGTATGAAAGATCTATCCGGAACGAATATATAATCCCTAAAAGAAGCTGTGCACAAGCCGAAAGGTCAATGTTGTACAAATGTTCGACGAATTTGTGAAAATTCAACAAATCGCAGGAAAAACTCTGCCTCGATGACGACAGAGAACAGGGAGAAAACACTAGTATTGCGGAGCCTATCAGAGAAAACGTGTGTTAACATATCAAATGAGCAAGAGTTTTGATAAGATTTGCAGACAAAAAGCCGACGAGGAAGCAGAGAAAACAACACGAATGAGCAAGAGTTTCAATAAGATTTCCAGACAAAAAGCCCACGAGGAAGAAGAGAAAACAACAGGAATTCGATAAAACAAAGGGGGAAAAAACAACAACAATAACAACAACACGAGAATTGCAGAAACTATCAGAGAAAACTGTTCCAAGATATCATCAAATGAGCAAGAGTTTTGATAATATTACCAGAGAAAGACGACAAGGAAGAAGAAGCTAGGAAACAATAACAGGGATTTGATAAGACGAAGAACTAAACACTTCCGGGAATTTCAACGCGGCTTGATTCCTGCAAAAAGCCAGATCCAGGTAAAATGAAGACGAAAAACATAAGTCCGGTAAGTACACAGAGAGGTTCGTCAACTTTGTACAAGACAAAAACAGACACAACTAGTCTCCAGACAAAAAGCAAGCGCGCGCGCGGAGATGCAGCAGCAGTTGCGGAGTAAATATCCGCAGGGTTGTGCGACAGCTTCAAGGCAAGATAGCCAGGGGAAAAAAAGTTGAAAAACAGTTCCGTTAACTTCAGCGTGCTGTAGGATTCCTGCGAAAGTCAGATAAAATGAAGAGGAAAAAAACTAGTTTAAAGGTGCAAGAGATTTTGACGATACCTGGATTTGGATCGCGACGAAATTCGTTGCTTTGCATTGAAGCAAAACGCGACTTGTCTTCGCTCTCCGGAACGCAATCCCGCGTAATTTTCGCGCGTACACACACACACAACGCCCAACGAGCGGCGGGAGGCGGATGTAAGAAGTGCGTCCAGACACGCAACCAGGCCACCAACGAAAGCTCCCAAATGAATGAAAGAATGAAGTTCGAATGAAAAAACAAAGAATGAAATTTGAATGAGAAAATGCATGAATGAAAAAAGAATGAATGAAATTTGAATGAGAACATGAATGAATGAAGTTTCTCTCTAATTTTGGCAATATTGGATGGTATTAAATTCCAGTGATGAGTAATCGAAACTGGTATAGTGGATTTTTTTTTAAAATCCTTTGTATGGTCGTCCATGGACCATTTCAAAACAATTTCAGAAATAATTAGCTTATCTTCAAGTTTAACTATTTCATTTTGTTTTTAATAATTATTTTCTTTTCCTATTAACTTTCTCGATACAGTAACTATCTCTCACATTTCTTAATAACTACCTCCATTTTGTAACTGTTTCACTTTTTTTCTCTATCCCCCAACATGGATATGAAAAAACAAATTAACAGGTATGTTTTCATGTTGGTGAATTGTATATTAATTTAAATTAAATTTGACATTGACATAAATAATGATAAATTATTGGGAAAAAAATAGTTGATTGTCCCAGATAGTGCGCAGCAGCATGGAGCTCAAATTATTAATGTTGAAACAAATGATGGGGGAAAGGGAGATGGGGGAGGAGAGAGAAAGTTGTGGGTGAATTTTGGACACATCCAGTACAACTCGTACATGGTACACACAAAGGAATAATTTTTGTATACGAGAAGGTATTGTAACTAGGACCTTCTGGACTAGCGGTCTTGTCCCCAGGCGGATAGGCTGAGGGGAGGGATAAAAAAATCCAAAAGGTTACAAAACTTTCACCTATGTAAATTCTCCATAGGTTTTTGTTTTCTTCTTGCTATTTTCTTTTCACTTTATGTCCTTACCCTAAACAGCAGCCGCAAAGCAACCCTCCCCATGCAAATAACAAAAAAGTAAAGAAGAATTAAAGAAAAAGAATACTAAAAGATGAAATCATTTAAAAACCTTTTCGGAATGAAGTTTCAACTATTTGTCAGAATTTTTTTCAAAAATGTCTTCCTTCAACAATCCTTAATGTGTTAGGAACATACTAAACATAGTAGACCGTGGCATAATAAATTTCAACCAAATCTTGAAATGAAAATGGATGGAAATAGTGCTTAAGCATGTTTGGCATACATCATACATCTACATTGACCACCTAACCATGGTTTGTCCATGTGCTAATCAATTCACAACTTTAGGAAAAATGTATCAATCCAAACATTAGATTACAATTATAATGGGTTTTAACTTAATGGTTCCATGGAAAAAAAAATTGATGAACAAAAATAACATATATTAATATCTAATTTTTCATATTTTTTACAAACATTAAGTAAGAAAGGAAGTTTCTAAAACATATATCCTCAAAAAATACATCTAAAATTTGTTAGAAATTTCAAAAATATCTTGAAGAGAAAAAGTTTTAAATATTTTTTTTAATTTCAGGAAATATCTTTGAGAATTTTTTAAACAAATGTACTTTTAAAAAATTTCAGAAATACCTTTGAGGAATATGTTTTTTTTAATTTTAATTCTCAAAAAAGATCATGAAGAATATGTTTGAAACATTTTATCAATATTTTTAAATTTTCAAAAATATCCACGAGGATTATGTTTAAATTTTTTTAGATTTTTTAAAAAACTCTAAAATATCCTTGAGGAACATTTTTCTTAATTAGATTTTTAAAAGATTCAAACATGTCCTTAAGGTTTTTGTTTTTTTTAGAAAATCTCAAACATATCCTTGAGAAATAGTTTTCAGTTTTTTTTAAATTCAGAAATATCCATTAGGAATATGTTTTATTTCTTAATTTCTAAAAAAATAAAAAATATCCTTGAGGTTTTAATTTGAAAAATATCTTTGACAACTATGTTTTATAAATTTCAAAAACATTCTTGAAAAATATGATTAAATTCTTCATCTTCTTTCCAAAACAATCCTTGGGGATGTGCAATTTTCCAAATTGCATTGAAATTTATTTTTTTTAATTTTGGAAAATGTAAAAGGAATGAAAGCTTTTAGAATTTTTTTTGCATTTGTAATCTTTTTTTATATAAATGTAATTATTGGAAATTTATAAAATACTAATTGGTGAAATCTTGTAAATGATGTGTTCAATGGAAATTTCTAATGGGTTATGTAATATAAGTTTATATAAGTATGAGTCTAAAAAGCATCCCCCTCAATTTTGTCAACATAAGTTGTGACCTTTGCATTCCTAATTCATGTCATGTCTAGTTTGCATCATGTTTTGTTTGAGCAATAAAATCATTTAGATTTTATTCATTGTTTGAATTATTTGTTCTTACATGTAATATTTTGTAGATTATATACTTGTTTTGTCCTTGACATTAAAATTAAATAATGTGTTTTAAAATGCACAACAAATGTACATTCAATGAGCAATACATATAACATTATTTATACCATTTAATCACTCAATGAAACCATTCCAATTTATAAACACAAGTGAAAAACATGATAAAATATTTGTATTGTTATCACATAAAATTTTACAAAATTTACTTCCAAATTCAACTAATATTCATTGTAAGTCATTGATTGATAAATTAAAAAATTATGAATTTTCATAACATAACATATTTAGCAAAATTCATTGTGGATTATGATGTTGAGACATATAATAAACAAAACAATGATAAGATCATTTTCTGAATTTCATTAAATTTGCATGAAGACCATATAATCATTTTTAAAACATTATTCTTATTTAAACATTCTAATCTTTGAAAAATAATCAAACATCATCAAAAGATGTGTACATGATTGAAAAATATGATATTGATAAATTTTGAAAAACAATTGTATAAAAATTTAATATTGTGATAAAATATTATGATGAATGGGATAATATATAATTAAATGTTAAATAATATGTAAAAATGCATGAAACAAATGATGGGGAAAATTGCTTATTATATGAAACAATTGAGTCCAAACCAATGTTGTGTGGGTTTTTTTTTAAAAAAAAGTCTTGATTCATTTTACTTTATTGGAAGCTTTTCGAATGTTGATTTGAGCCCAATTCTTCCCATTTTAAAACCCTATTGTTTCAATTTCAAAACATTTTTTTCAAATTCAAAAAACTTTGAATTCATTTTCATGGACACATTACATGTCCTTATGTTTGATATTGTATAGGTAAAAAGTTTTATGACAAATTTAAATGTGGGTTTATATAAGTACAAAGTTCAACAATTAATAAAAAATAATTTTTGATTCTAAAGCTTACTTGAGTTAAAACACATTAATAGGAGCCAATGGGATTACTTTGTAAAAGGATATTGAGTTTTTTTTGTCCATTTCATTTTTTTCATATGAAGGAATTTTGAATGCAATATTTTGTAACTTCTATATATATATGTATCCTATATATCCTCAAAATATCAAATTTTAGCCTTTTTTTTTTAAATGAAAATTTCAAAATGTGCAAATGTTTTTAGATTTTGTGGTTCCTCTTGAAATTTTATCATAATTTTTAATCATACCAATATATTAACTAAATTAGGTTTTATTTCCTTGTATTATAAACTTTTTTTTTTTAATATGCCATGTACATTATACCCCATTTATATGTGATAAATAACTTTTGAAAATTTCAAAACATACTTGTAAAAGACATTCAATTTTTAATTTCATAACTTTTAAATTGTGAATTTTTTTATAATGTGCATATTAAATTATTATCATCTAAATTTTTTTACTATCAAAATCTATTTGGTAAAATAGTTTTTTACCCTAGTCCTTTGCAAAATTGATTGCTTTCAACACAACCATTGTTCACGTTCAAAAATCATTTATTAAAATCAAAACACAAAAAAATTAATAATTTTAAATATTAGTTCTTCAACATTCATATTAGTTATTAACATGACTTGGAATGGTTAACATAATTTCTAAATGTCAAAACAAAAACATATTTATTATAATTTGAGATCTTCAAGGATTCTTGACACACTTGTTGGTTCTTTTTAACATGTTTTGATGCACTTGTTTATTTATTTTTAAAATCAAATTTCTAATGCTTAAAGAACTTACCATTTTTTTCAAAAGTGATTTTTCACAATTCTGATTTTGGGTTTGAATTTAACAAAAAATTAATCCATAATCTAATTTTGGTGTTGGTTCCAACAAAAAAAGGTGTGAGCTTGGGTTTGGGTTGTAAGAACCTAACCCTAAACATCCATGAACCTTTATTTTGAACATTAAATATTGAATACCCTCACAACATTGGTCCAAACATGTTAATAGGGGCCAAAGTGGCCTCTTTAGGTGATTACTTATTCAAAATATGTTTAAAATATGTTAAAAAAATTTGTTTGGAAGTTGAAAAAAAATCAAATCTGAATGTAAAAGATGTTGCAATTTAAATTATTATGTAAATACATATTTAAAGAACCTCCCCCAAAATAGGCCATGTTTCAATAATTTTCCCATTGGACATAAAAGTCTTAACAATGCATTGGTTATAGTGTTTAATGAATGTTTTTGAATTACTTATCTTATTACATATTCATTCTAATCAAACCGCACTTTCCCAAAATATATTAAAAACATCATCATGAATGTTTTAAAAAATTAACAACATTAATACAATTTTAAACATTCAAACGTGAAAAAATTAACATTAGTTACATTTGCTTTGGCTCCTATTTATGTGTTTGCACCAAATCAGTAATACAAATAATTTCTACAAAAACATAATTCTTATTAATATTAAATAAGTTGAAATTCATGAATTATCATATGAACATCATGACTAAATAGGGGGATTGAAGTTTGCGCTTGTAGTTCATAAATGAAGGTTTGTTTTCTATGTCATAGGGTGGTTTCTTGTAGAGCATTAGGTGTGGTTGGCTACAATGAATGCAAATCCTTTTTTAGTGTTTGATCTTATGTAAAGGAATACCACATCTGAACATCTTATTTTGTTATAAAACAAGGCATGGAGCGTTATTAACAAAAATGTTGCACTATCAAGATTTATAAGTCTTAAGAGGTTGTAGAAAGATGGTGGACAATGATCTAAAGGGCCATTTTCAAGAATGTTGTTCCAAGTTAAAACAAATTTCGGCAAACAAATCATAAAGTTGAGGGTGTGCTAGGTGCAAGGTTTGGAGGAGGCAATGGTGGCCTTAGAACATTGCATTTTACATGGTTTGATTTCTTATTTCTAAATTCTCTCTTTAGGCATAATGCCAATGCTACAATCATGAAAGGTTTGTTGTTGGGACCAATCTTGAACCTTTTATTGTAATTTAAAGAAGGCATCATTTTTGTTTATAGCAATCTTGATTATTGTTCAATCACGACATCTTACAATGTTAAAAAGAAGGGCCAATTTGATGACTTGTTTTGTTAAAACTTTTTTTGGAATTCAAATTGAAGTTAACATGGTGGTGGTAACATTGTGTTACCAAGCCCGTGTTTGTCCTTTTTTTAAAAGTTTCAAATAACTAACATAATCACAACAGTTGATGTATCTCCTCCACTAAAAATAGTTTTTAATCAAAATGGAGTGCTCGAAATGGTTATGCCTCATCCCAAGGGGGTGATGTAACAAGAGTTTTAGTATTTCCCTTGCCTCACATTGCTAAAGCTAAGGTTATTAGGACTCATGTTTATCATGCATCAAATTCTTTACTTTAAGAAACTATAATGAACAAATCAAGATTTGTTTCTTCATTTATGAAAGAACCCCAAAGTTCATCATCTATCAATCTTGCTCGGGAATTTGCACATACATTCACGCAAACACAAATTTATGCTAGGTGTGAGGCAAAAGCAAATTGGGGGACGTAAACTTGTCATTGGTGATGCATCAAATGTCAATCTTCTCATAAGGCAATTCATGATTGCATGCAGATTCATTTCCATGTTTCCTTTAAATCAATTAAATTGTTTATGAAGGGTTTTCTTAGATATTTTTTTTCAGAAAAGGTAGGTGTGGTTGCAACACAAAAACTATCAACTATGGAATGGAACGAATAGATGTTTTACTTTTCAAAATGGAAGGCACATTTCAATTTGGGGGCTCAAAAATGCTAAGTGGTTTCTTTCACATATAATTAAAGTATAATTTTTGAATTTTAACCATTAGTTATGTAATGAAGAAGATCATTTTCTTTTATTTGGAATGATCAATGAGGTTTGGAATGTAAAGAAGGTTGATTCATACATAGGAAACACCCTGTTGGGCTCATGGTCATGGTTGAAGTCATAGACATCACTTGATCACCCGATAACATTTAATTGCCTTCATTATATATTAATGATCCCATTGATGCCACGTTCTTTCAATGGATTTTTTACTCGAACTTACTTAATCAATGTTACAAGTGTAAAAGGTTTGGACACGTTGCATAAGCTTGTCCAGTCCAAAGATCACGGATGCAAGGTGGAATCAATTCAGATGTTGGTTGGTTCAATCTTGGAACAAAAGAATGGTGAATGACATTAATAAAATACCAAAGTTGAACCGCGTAGGAATGATGCTAGAATGGATAACCATATAAACTACTAATCTCAAAACAATTTAAGTAGTGAGAATCTTCAAATATCTTATGTCCATGTTGACAACAATGCATTCACATCCAATAAATTTGAACACATTCCTTCACATTCAATAGTTGCATCATTCAACAAGGTTTTTGATAAAATGGGTCCAATTGTTTACAAAAACAAAGGACCACTAAGATGGGCATATGATGATCCATCTCCATTCAAAGATATTAAGAATCAAGATACCCTTCATTTAAGGTGGAAGATCACTTTGAAACCTAAAGTCATTCCTAATAACTCTTAGTGAATGGGTGACACAAAAAAATAAGTGCAAGGGCAAGACAAAGAATGTTTCTAATTTGGTTTCAACTCAAGTTGTGAATCCAAAAATGACCTAGTCCTATGATGTACCTTCCAAAGAAAATGTTGCAATTATGCCAAAAAAAATCCTAACCAAGAGGATCTTGTGGTAAAACTTACTAGAAATTGCATCCTATTCAATTTTGCATTCCACCCATTGTTGAGTGGAAATATTGAAATCCATTCAAATGGTTTAGGACTTTGTCCCAATGGACATCATTAAGAAACGAATCGTGTGGCAACAATTCCATTAACGTTTCCACCCAACAACATGTTTAATGGTTGCTTGTGCATTTTCATTATGCATTTCCATTCATCATCCACACAACATGTAGTGACATTACTAGAATTTTTGGTTTTTCAAATAGTTCAAATTGACTAATTAGTCATTTTTTACTAATGGACATGTCCATTTTAACTAAAGGCTCAAAGAATGTATTTTTTGACCAATCAATTTGATTAGAATGACTTATTTGACCAATATATTTAATCAAGTTTAGCAATCTTAATCAAAATGGCCAATGAATTTTAATAAAATAAAACATTTAATTAAATTGAATATACAAAATTGACATCATTTCTCTAATCAAATGGGACATTTTATACTTATTGCATACCTATTTCTTACCTCCCACTTACAATCTTACAACCTACTTGCCAACCCATGCACCTCCCTAGGAGTAATATTTACCTACTTACCTACCTATTCATTCACTTATAACTTATTTACATATTAACTATCTACCTACCTATTTTTAGATATGATATATTAACATGTTATTTTCAAACATAGAGTCTCTATTTAACAACAACTATGAAAATTAAAAATAAAACTCAACCAAAAATGCATTACAAAAATATATATATGCACAATTATAACTTCTATAATGATTTGAAAACATAATCGAACCATATCATATTGGGTAAAACAAAAAAAACATGAAACAAAAATAAATTGTATTATCGATTTTCTTCATCAAAACTAATGTCTACCTTTAATATGAGCTTTTTTCGCAAAACTTCTTCCTCTTTCTCTGAATCATAATTCCCTCATTTCCCTCTCAAGTTCCCACCGTAATCCTCAATTTGAATCAATCCTCATAAATTCTAATCAACTTAGCTTACACAGTCTTGCTATACCTCTCTGTCCACCCTGTAGATTTTATACCTGCCTACCTCTAAATCTGGAACTTGATGGGATTAGTAGAGGCAATGCTGCAGGAGCCAAATTATTGAATATCCCTCATGCTAGCAGCCTACAGAATGGAAGTTTGGATGAGCTTGAGGTACAGAGCATTACACTCGACTTCTTCTTTTGTTTTGTGTTCTATCCCCTTCAATGTGAGAGACATGTAGTATGGTTGGAAATGTGGCAAGTATTGTTGTATCAGTTTCTGAATGCACAAAGACAAATGATGCAGGTACGACTTTGTGTCTGTCGTCAGCTCTTTTCATGACACTAAAGTTTGAGTTGAGCTGACGTTTGTTTCTAATGAAACTCACTGAATGTCTACTTGGGTTGCCAAACTGTGTTGTTCTGTGTGTAATCATGGTTGTTTTCTGTGTCATGCGCAGGGGCTGTTTGAAATCAAAGTCGACAGTTCGAGTGGGACCCACTGGCACAAAACCATCTCCAGAGCTTCAAAAGAAGCCATTTATAAGGTAAGTGCCATACATGTGTCTGTTACTAGTATGCTTTGCTCCTCTATGCTTCTCTCCAACCTGTTCTGTGTGTGCATGTAGCCAACTTTTGGGCTTTTGGCTATCTTTTTGCTCATGCTTCTTCGTCAACTCCCAAAAGTGTCCTCTCAATTAGACGAGTAGCTCAGGCAAAAAACAAG
>Ga0116231_10003206_pt1 | contig 34174 bp, 35 predicted proteins | sample S1TSphgellanicum_2_FD_89695 | JGI IMG/M metagenome (GOLD analysis project Ga0116231, IMG submission 89695) | Host-associated microbial communities from peat moss isolated from Minnesota, USA - S1T2_Fd - Sphagnum magellanicum MG | ecosystem: Host-associated > Plants > Peat moss > Unclassified... | reverse complement strand
CATAACCTATTGGAAATAACTTGAAAACAAGCAAGAAATGAAAGCTTCAAGGTTCATGAAATGGAACAATTGTATTAACTAACAAGAAGATTACAAAGGTTGTATGCTTCAAATGCTACAATCCCAAAACTATGGCTTGTTGTTACTAACAAAGCTTGAAGGTTCTATGTGCACTCAAAAACCATGAAAGGAAAGAATGAAAGACCACTCAAAACCACTCCAATATATACTATCCCCTAACCCTAAATAGCCGCCACTTAACCCTAACCTAGTCGCCACGAAACCCTAACCCTAGCCGCCGCCAAACCTTAACCCTAGTCGCCACCTAACCCTAACCCTAGTCGCCGCCAAGCCTTAACCCTAGCTGTCCCCAAGCCCTAAATAGTTTCCACTTCTAAACCCTAGCCGCCACTATTCAACCTAACCTAACTACTAGAAGAGAATACTATTCATCCATTTGATGAATGTTTAACACATTCATCAACATTGGGAATTAGAAACGAATAGTATTTCTAACAGAAAGCCCTTGCGGACCAACTACGTTCCATCAAAATGAACATTACGGATGAAGGTGTTTACATGGTACTCCTCATGAGCCTTCCTTCATCCTTTGATAATTTAATCACAAGCTTGGAGTCCGTGTCCATAAAAGATGTAAACCTTCAATTCATTATAGCAAGGTTGCTTCACGAAATGTCCAAAAGAAAAGAATGTGAGAGTTCCGAGACTACCGCATTAGTCAACAAAACTCATAAGTCAAACAAGAAGCTTTGTTTCTATTGTAAGAAACCCGGACATTTTGTGAGAAATCGTTTGAAGAAGAAAAGTGATGAAAAAGAAAAAGTTAATCAAGCTTGTGAAGATCATGAACAAATGTTTGTTGTGGCATTGAGTGCCAATGATCATACTATGTATGATTAGATTGTCGATTCCCGTGCAACGCAACACATGACATTCCAACAAGAATGGTTTACCACGTACAAGTGCATTTCCCCAAGGAGGGTGTTCATGGGCGATGACACCGTTTTGGAGGCCATTGGCAAAGGTAACATCAAAGCCATAATGCAAATGAGAGGCCAACTGACACACACAACCATCACCCAAGTTCTTCGTGTTCCAAAAATGAAGAATAATCTCATTTTCGTGAGTAAACTCATTTCGAAAGGTTTCAAAGTGGAGTTTGACAAGGATGGTTATAAGGTCAACGATGCTCGAGGAGTAGTTGTGGTGCAAGCACGAAGGGACAAGAACTTGTACCTTTTTAATGTGAAGGTGTGTAAGGACATGGCACACATTGCAAATTCTTTGGAGGAAAGTGCAATGCTTTGGCATGAAAAACTTGGCCATCTCAACATGGCAAGCCTTAAGGAGTTAGATGCCATGGTGGATGGCATGAATTTGAAAGAAGTGTCATTACATCACATTTGTGAAGGATGCGCCAAAGGCAAACATCAAAGAACATCATTTTTTAAGGACAGAGCAACGAAGGCTTCACAACTTTTGGAGATTGTGCACACCGATGTGTGCAGGCCAATGAAGACTACATCGCATGGTGGAGCGTGATACTTTCTCACTTTCATTGACGATTTCTCAAGGAAAACTCATGTCTATCTCTTGAAGGCGAAAGGAGAAGCGTTTGAAAAATTTAAACAATACAAGGCGTTGATGGAGAATGAAATTGGTCACAAAATCAAAGTGCTACGTTCCGACAACAGAGGAGAATTTGTGTCTAAGAAATTTGACGCATTTCTTGCGAAATGTGAAATTTAACTACAAACAAATGCACCCTATTCCCCACAACAAAATGGTGTTGCGGAACGTGCCAATAGAACCATCATGGAATGTGTAAGAAGCATAATTCTTGCACAAGGGTTGAAACTTGAATTTTGGGGCGAAGCGGTGAACACGACAGTGTACATAAAAAATTGATGTCCAAGCAAGGCTCTTGATTTCAAGACCCTGCAAGAAGAGTGGAGTGGTAGGAAACCCAATGTGTCTCATTTGAAAGTTTTTGGTTGTAAAACCTTTGCACATGTCCCCGACGAGAAGAGGACCAAATTAGAGTCCAAGTCCATGCCTTGTGTGTTTTTAGGATATTACGAAGGCACCAAAACGTATTGCTTGATCTGTGTAAAAATCAAGAGAATCATCAAAAGTAGAGATGTCGTGTTCATTGAAGGGTGAAAGGAAATAGGTGGTGTGCCTCATCCCGAGAAAGAACAAGATGTAGTTGTGCATGAAAAAGTTGAAGGAAAAAAATCATTGACCTTTAGTTGAGATACACCTTTGAATGAAACAAGAATGGAAGGTGTGTAAAGTGAGTCCACACCAAGTTCTTCATCGGAAGAAGAATTTGTTGTTTCGAATGATAACCCATCTAGTGAACCTTCACAAGATGTGCCGAGGGAAAGACCTCAAAGGCAACGAAGGGAATGGTTTCGAGATTGATGGATTACTACCAAGGAAATGGAGTAGCATTTTTGGAGGAGCCCCAAAATATTGAAGAAGCATGTTGACATGTGAAAATTCCAAGGAGTGGGAGTGTGCGATGCAAGAAGAATATGATTCCCTCATGACAAACAACACATGGACTTTGGTACCACTTCCCGTCAGTAGGAAACCTGTTTCTTACAAATGGGTGTTCAAAATCAAATAAGGCGCAAATGGGGAGGTGGAATGTTACAAGGCCAGATTAGTGGCAAGAGGAACATCGACAAAACGCTTACGCAAGAAGCGGTATTTTCAATACTTCAGTTTTCAAGACCGACTCCTTCAACCACTCAGACATCCATCCTTATCTCAATAAGATCATAAACTTGAAGTAAACAATAATCAACCTAATATTAATTTACTATGTAAACGAAAGCTTGGAAAAAGAAACGAAAAAAGATAAAAAAAAATGTTTTACCCAAACCTACGGAGTGGATTATAACGAAACTTTTGCGCCAGTTGCAAAGTTAACATCTATTCGTTGTATTTTTGCATTGGCAACCCTAGAAGACATGGAGATCCATCAAATGGACATGAAGACAACGTTTCTCAATGGCAAGCATGAAGAGGAGATTTACATGGAATAACCTCAAGGGTTCGTGCACCAAGGAGGTGAACATCTCATGTGTAAGCTTCACAAGTCTTTGTATGGTTTGAAACAATCTCCAAGGGCATGGAATCAAAAGTTAGATGCGTTTATCAAAAGCATTGAATTTATGAAGAGTGAGGCCGATCTTAGTGTGTACGTTACACAAGTGGGAGATGTGAAGTTTTTCATTGTGGTCTATGTGGATGACCTCATTTTGGTGTGCAACGATCAAAACAATTTTTTGCAAATCAAAGAGGAGTTGAGTCAAAAGTTTGAAATGAAGGACCTCGGGGAATTACATTTCTTTTTGGGGATGGAGGTGGAAGGAATTGTGATGAACGACTCCTACGCATCAACCAAATCAAATACCTCAAGAAAATATTAAAGCGTTTTCGAATGGAAGAATGTAAGCCCATTGGAATTCCATTCGATCCCAAAGTGAAGTTACAAAGGAATGTGAATGTAAATGATGAATCCTTGATGTATGCCATGTTGTGCACACGACCCGACTTGACATACCCAATAAGCATGTTGAGTCAACACATGGCGAACCCTGACATGGAGCATTGGATGGCCGTCAAACGAATCTTTCAATATTTGCAAGGTATGTTGCAAATGAAATTACAATTCGGTGTAACACCATCCAAGGAAGTTCTTGGATATTGTGATGTGGATTGGGGTGGTGATCTTGGAGATAAGAGGTCCACCACAAGGTTTGTTTTCATGGTCGGAGGGGGAGCCATTTCTTGGAGTAGCAAACGACAACCTACAATAGCATTGTCCACCACAGAGGCGGAATACATGGCGAACACGCAAGCCACAAAAGAAGCCATATGGATAACAAAAGTGATGATGGATTTAAGATACATGGAGGAGAAGAAAATGATGGTGATTCGATGCGACAATCAAGGTGCGATATCATTGATCAAGAATCCCACTCACCATGCACGAAGAAAACACAATGATGTACAACATCATTTTGTTCGAGAACAAGTTGAAAATGGAGAAGTTCGATTTGAATATTGTCCAACGGAACACATGGTGGCGGATGTCCTTACCAAGGCATTATCCAAAGAACGACATCATAAGTTGATGAACATGTTCGAATTAGAAATTTCATAGAATGGGAGTGTTACAAATATTATTCATTTCTAATTCCCAATGTTGATGAATGTGTTAAACATTCATCAAAAGGATGAATAGTATTCAGGTCCTTGTAATAGTTAGGTTAGGGTTTAAAAGTGGAGATTACTTAGGGTTTGGCAGCAGCTAGGGTTAGTGTTTAGAAGTAGAGATTACCTAGGGTTTGGCAGCAGCTAGGGTTAGGGTTTAGCGGCAGCTAGAGTTAGGGTTTAGTGGCGGTTAGGGTTAAGGTTTGGTGGCGGCTAGGTTAAAGTGGTGGCTAGGGTTAGGGTTTGGTGACGGTTAGGTTAGGGCTAAGTGGCGGCTATTTTAAGGTTAGGAGATAATATATAATGGAGTGGTTTTGAGTTGTTTTTCATTCTCTCCTTTCATGGTTTTGAATGCACGTAGAACCTTCAAGCTTTGTTAATAGTTACAAGCCATAATTTTGTGATTGTAGCATTTGAAGCGTACAACCTTTGTGATTTCTTGTTAGTTAATACGATTGTTCCATTTCATGAACTTTGAATGTTTCATTTCTTGTTTGTTTTCAAGTTGTTTCCAATATTCCTTTCGCTTTCAAAATGTAAACATGAGTTTTTCTTGAAAAGGCATTAATGAATATTGGAAACAACTTGAAAACAAGCAAGAAATGAAACATTCAAAGTTCATGAAATGGAACAATCGTATTAACTAACAAGAAATCACAAAGGTTGTATGCTTCAAATGCTACAATCAGAAAACTATGACTTGTAACTACTAACAAGGCTTGAAGGTTCTACGTGCACTCAAAACCATGAAAGGAGAGAATGAAAAACAATTGAAAACCACTCCATTATATACTATTTCCTAACCCTAAAGTAGCCATCACTTAACCCTAACCTAACCGCCGCCAAACCCTAACCCTAACCGCCGCCTAACCTTAACCGCCACCAAACCTTAACCCTAGCCGCCGCCAAACCCTAAATAGTCTCCACTTCTAAACCCTAACCTAACTACTACAAGGATATGAATAATATTCATCCTTTTGATGAATGTTTAACACATTCATCAACATTGGGAATTAGAAACGAATAGTATTTCTAACAATGAAGGTGACAAAATATCGTGCTCCACCACAAGATGTGGTATTCATCGGTCCACACACATCGTTATGCACAAGTTCCAAAAGCTTGGAAGCCCTAGTCGCTTCATCTTTAGGAAAAGATGTCCTATAATGTTTGCCTTCAATGCAAGCTTCAGAGACATGGTGCAATGGCATTTCTTTTAAATTCAAGCGATTGACCATTTTCTTTAACTTCTTAAAATTCGCCATGTTGAGGTGGCCAAATCGTTGGTGCTAAAGCGTAGTTCTTTCATTCAAAGACTTTGTCATATTCACACTTTCCTTTCGAACATTAACATTGAGAAGATACAAGTTATTTTCCCTGGGTGTTGTGCCACAATGATTCCATGGACATTGTTGACCTTACAACCATCCTTGTCAAAATCCACTTTCAAGCCCTCTAAAATGAGTTTACTAATAGAAATGAAATTATTATTCATTTTGGGAACATGAAGAACTTGATTGATGGTTGTAAGCAACTTTCTACCTCTAACTTGCATTGTGGCCTTGATGCTCCGTTTGTTGATGGCCTCCAAAATGGTGTCATCTCCCATGTACACCTTCCATGGAACAATGGATTTGTAAGTGGTGAACCACTCCGTTCAAATGTCATTTGTTGTGTTGCATTAGAATCGGTCATCCAATCGTACGTCGAATGATCATTAACACCTAAGTGGCAACAAACATTTGTTCTTGATCTTCACAAGCTTGGTTTGCCTTTTCTTTCTCATCACATTTTTTCTTTAAACAATTCCTCACAAAATGTTTGGGTTTTTTACAATAAAAATAAATCTTTTTGTTTGCCTTATGAGTTTTGTTAAGCAATGTGACATTTTCCGTACTTTCACTTTATTTTCTTTTGGAAACCTCATGAAGCAATTGAACAATGATGAATTGAAGGTCAATATTCATAGTGGACATGGACTCCAAATTCATGACCAAGTTATCAAAAGATGGGGGAAGGCTCATAGAAGTACCATGCACATGTACACATCTTCATCTTCAATCTTCACCTCAATGGAACGTAATTAATCCGTAAGCGCATTCACCATGTTATTGTGCACATGCAAGTTTTCCCCTTCTTGCATTTTGATGGTGAAAAACATCTTTCGAAAAAATAATTTGTTTCTGATAGTCTTGGCTTCGTGGACACTGCGAAGTGTTTCCTAAGCGTTTTTGACATTTTCATAATATTGAATGTGTGCAAGTTGTGCATATGTGAGATGTTCACAAAGTAATGCACATGCCTTGGTCGCCTTTTCGTTATAATCCGTGATTTGATCTTCATCATCGTGAATTGTTGCACTCCCATTAATAAACTTCCAAAGCCCATGCTTGGAAAGCATCATGCGCATCTTGAACTTCCAAATGTGAAAGTTGCCACCATCAAACTTTTCCATGACTTTCAAAGATTCCATTTAGAAGGATGACATTTTGTTGAACACAAATGTTAAAACAAAGACTCTATGTTTTTCTATTCAAATGAAATGCAAGTGGGAAATTTTCAAGTTGAAAAACTTGCTAATGTTTGAAGACCTCACTTCAAATCTCTCTCACTTGATTACTATATGTCACAAAACAAAACCTTTACAAGAAACCTTCAAACATTTGAAAAACTTTCTTGCACAAACTTGAAATTTGACTTGAAACTTGTAACATTGGCAAATAACTTTCTTTGACACACTTAAAACTTGAAGCTTTCAACAAGTTGAAAAACCTTTCTTGCACACACTTCAAACTTTAACGTTGAAATTCTCAACAATTTGAAGAACTCTCTTCACACACTTTTTCAAATTTCAATGTTGAAACCCTCAAAAACTTGAAGAACTTTCTTCCACACACTTTGAACTTAAAACTTGAAATTTAAAGACTTAAAGAACATTCTTCCACATTTAAGAACTTAGAACATTTTGAGGAAGTCTCTTTCACACCTCCCACTCACTTGAAAAGTTGCAAGCTCCTTATATGCCAGTACTTGGAAATGAACTCCCGCTCACTTTACAAACTAAAAAACCTTCTTTCAAAAGGATTTTTTTTTTTTTTCCATGCAATGCAAGCTCAAAACCCTTCACTATTTGTTTCAACACAATGTTCCTTGTCTTGTTTAGTGTGGGCCCATAATCTATTAGAAACAACTTGAAAACAAGTAAGAAATGAAAGATTCAAGGTTCATGAAATGGAACAATTGTATTAATTAACAAGAAGATTACAAAGGTTGTATGTTTCAAATGCTATAATCACAAAACTATGGTTTGTAACAACTAATAAGGCTTGAAGGTTCTATGTGCACTCAAAAACCATAAAAGGAAATAATGAAAGACTATTCAAAATCACTCCATTATATACTTTCTCCTAACCTCAAAGTAGTTGCCATTTAACCCTAACCCTAGCCATCGCCAAGCCCTATGTAGCCTCCATTTCCAAACCCTAACCACCACTATTCAACCTAACCTAACTACTATAAGGATGCGAATATTATTTATCCTTTTGATGAATGTTTGACACATTCATCAACATTGGGAATTAGAAACGAATAATATTTCTAACAACAACAACAACATTGCAACACCACTGAAACATATTTACTACCTTTAAACCCATTAAGAAACCATAAATAGACCACTAGCCATAACCACTAATATATAATTTGAAAACCATCACACAAAAATTACCCCTAAAATCATTTGTTGATAATTGCCTCGCCCATTGATAAAAAACCCATAAAAACATTAACAAAGCAATTGAAGACCAATGCTTGAAATCACTATCAAAACCATTAATGCATTTTCCCATTGCCTAAGAAGATTTGCCCCAAAAAAAAAGTCAAATTGCTTTAAACCACCCAAATGCTTGCCTGATGGTTTCCTTAATCCCACCGGAGACCAACCATTATCCAAAACCACTAGGCCATTGGGTACACACTATAGTGGTACCATTAGAAAATGGGTAGTTTGTGTAGTGCTCTATCCACATGATTTTTAATGGTGTTAGATTTAGGTTTTAAATATGACTATCATGGGTTCAATTCTTTTGGAATACATTATGTTGTAGAAATAAAAATATTTTTCAGCATGATGTGTGGAGTGCATTATTCATTAATTTTTCAAACATTTTCCCATTCCATCATTATGTGGACATCCTACCTTTGACTTACTATGTGACTTAACTTAACTTACATAAGTTATTATTTCACCTTTTTGCATTATAATGCTCCCTCGAGTTTGACCTTTAACACCTTTTTTTCTGGATGAAGTTGGACATGAAAATTTGTGAGTCTAATAATTTCCATTTGTCATAACTATTTTGGAATTACTTTCATCCAAACAATTTGTCTGTTTTTAATTATCATCCAAAAGTTCATACTTGCTCCACATTCATCCAAATATTTCATTTTTTTTGTAACTATCATTCATGTACATGTGGTTTTCATGTAGCATAATTGTTTTGGAATTAATTTCATCCATATATTTCAACTTGACGAATCTTTCATCCAAAGATTTCATCCATTTTTTGACTTTCATCCATGTACATGTGGAAAAATATTTTCCACGTCATTCCTATGTGGCATAAAGATATTCTAAAAATATTTTGTCCTTGTCATCAAAATATTCCAAATATATTTGTTCTTGTTCATAGGCTCATGCTCATGCTCATATTCACATGCTTACTTCCTAGCATTGGGCTAGATGCATCTCATCCAACTTCATGCCAATGCGTGGTCTTATTACATTTTTTGCAATAGGGGAAACAATGGTTTGTGTTGGCCACCAATGTGCTACCAAATCTCTCATAGATTGAGGTAAGGAATTGGAGCACTTTTCATGCCTAAAACCAATCCAAAAAACATCCTTTGCCATATCCAATTGAATTTGCCTCTCCATTGCCTTTTGTATATTCTACCTATCTACATCCAACACCTTTGCAAAACCCCTATAATTGTTTGTTGACAACATACAAACAATATCCTTGGCAACCACAACTTCTGCCTTTTGTTGACCAACTAAATGATCTATAATCCCATTCTTTTAATTCAAATTGGACATTACTTATTGATGTGCTTTTAAACATTGTAAATTGGTTAAGTAAACATGAAGCATGTTCTTCACTAATGGATAAGCAAGGAATTTCTCATTGACAACTTGTTGGACATTGAATTCCAACTATTTCATCTTATCAAAAGCAAATGTGTTTATTTTCTAGACACCTCTACACTAACTTTTTGTATTTGGGTTTTGAAAGTGTTTGGAAATTTTTACATGAATAAGAAGTTTAAATGCATGTTGTGCTTGATTTTCTACAATTTGCGAATAACTTTTCACATCTTACATTGCTTCACATGTTTACATGTATTTGCTTTCCTTTTCCATGCATATTAAGAGTGGTATTTGATTTTGATTTCTTCCTCCCCCTCCCTTAAACCATCATTGAACTCATTAATGTTTTTGTTTCGAGCATAAACAAACTAAGCCCCCCTCAAAATTGGAATCACAAGTATAATATTTCTGCAATTAATGTTTTTGGTAATGTATGGACATCACATCTTGGAGTGTTTTTGTTTGTTTTAAATATATTTGATTAACTTTAAACTTAATCTAATCAATTTTTTTAAAAATCCAACAAACAATGAAAAACTTGAATGTATGGAGTATATTTGTGACAAAATAATATTTGTCACAAAGTTTGAAAAAATTGCATATATATTTCAAAACTATGGTTGTGAGTGGAATTATTGGGTGAATTTTTTTATGGCGTATGATATTGATGTACATGAATTAAATCTAATACCATTTAGATATTTAAAGTTTTTGGATGTAAATTCATTTAAAAAATGTGTTTTTTTCATTTTAAACAATAAATGCATAGTAATATTTTTTTTTAGGGAAAAAAAAACACTATCATATCAAAGAGGAGGAGATTTTATAGATGGGTATTGCATTATTTTTTCAATTTTCTTTTATTTGATAATGTTTTATGAACCACAAACATGAGGCCTTATGGCGGTTGAAAAACTATAACTTATATATTATATGTACATTAATTTTATCCAATCCTCTTCATTTAATCATTGGATCAAGATTCATTTTAACTCAAAGTAAACTTTGAATTTCAAAAGGTTGTCATGCAAATTTTAAAATTTTTTGCTTGCGTTTAGGATAGCCAAAGGATACAATCAAGATATTAGCTTATTACGTATTTTAATATTTGTTCTACATCACCTTTTTTGGTGAAAAGTGGCTCACCCTTAGTGTGCTTTCACCGTTTTTCTATTTTTTGCTAATTTCAAATTGGGGTTTTTTTAACAGGTGAAAATCTTTTAAGTTATACCATATAGGATGAAAAAAGGCCTAATCTTTATTATAATCATTTTTTACCCTATATTTTGATCCCCATAAAATTAATGAGTCAAAAGTTGTCAAATTTTTTAGAAGGATTATATTTTAGACCATTACAATTTTAAATTCCATCATAATCATCTATAAATGTGAGTTTACATGGTAAAAAATGATTAGGTAAAAAAGACAGAAAAGGGTGACATTGTGACAAAATTTTGGTACACTTTAAAGAATTTGGACCCTGGCATGAATTTCACATGATGGAATTGGTTGCCCTTTTACCAAAATCTCCAAAGTTCAAACATTAAACCTATATTTGAACAAATGTAATTTCATGAAATTATAACCTTAATGTGATATTTAAATTCAAAACACAAGCAAATTCAAATCATTTAGAAGCTAAAAAATACCTTGTTAGGTGCAATAATTGCTTTACAATTGCTTCATGATAATCCAACAAGGTTTTTGATCACCTTTTGCTATGATAAAATGAAACATATGATCTTCAAGGTTTTTTGAAATTTTCTTTGATGGGCTTTTGAAGAGGGGTGTATAGTAGATTATTGGAATCATCTTTTTCCTCTTCCAATGAAGTTGTAATGTGCTTCACTATCACCCAAATTACAGTATCAATTTTCTTAACCAAACCTTCTTGAATGCTCCATAGTTTGCAATATTTTTCACCACCATTTTGCCTTTCGCCTATTGTAACTTATTCTCAAAAGATGTTTAAAAATCTCCTCAACAAATGTAGTTCATCAATTCAACCCACAAAACACTTGAACTTCATTTCACTCATAATGAAACCTTTTAGAGTTTAGTGCACATTTAAGGTTCACCATCTCTACCCATGTGCATCCTCCTTTCTCATCTTACTTCATCAACCTTTTTCATTCATGTTCATCATCCTTTTTATTAGAATGTATCAAATTTGGCCACATGTAATAAATGCCATTTGTTAGAATATGAGTCAAACCACACAATTTAAATAAGATAAATGTCTAATACTTCATCAACTTTATGATAAAATTATTTAAGATTCTTAAAATTTAATTTCTTGAATTTGAATATTACAAATACAAATAGATTTAACCTAATGTATAAAAAAATCATGAAAATTAAATGGTTAATTCCAAACCATGTAGAATATAATAGTGCATGGATTTGCATGTATAATGTATTTTTAAAAAAAAATCAAATTTGAGAACATTTTACACCCCATTCAAAACTATAAGGAATTTGCAAACCAACAACTCAATTAATAACTAATTTTTAGTTATAATTACCACATATGATTACTATAAGGCCTAATGCTTTAGACAAGTTGCATAAAATTCTAGTTGCAAAAGACAATATGTGACACCAAGTCATAATGGTAGTCACATGAAAATGCGATTTACATAAACTTTTCATCCATTCAAATTAGTTAATGTGGCATCATTATTTAATGATTGATTTTACAACTAACCTAGTTGAAAATTATTTTTATTTATTTATTTTATATTTAAATATTGAAATAGTAATATTATTGTTATATATATTTATATTATTAATAATTTCATTCATTTCAACTTATACCATGTCAACACATGTCATTTCTTAGGTTAGACTCAAAAAACTAGTTTATGTTGTTAGGCATGCCACCTATGATGTTTACTTAAGCCCACTTAATAAACATTTAACCTATGTTGATTATGTAAGCAAATAATATTTGGTCAACATCCTATTGTTGACCATAACCCATGTCATTTGTGAGAATTGATTTTTAAACCACAAGGATGGAGATCAATTCCTTTATCACAAGCCATCCCATTTATTGTGACAAAATAATAATATGCATTCTATTTAGCTTACTTTATTTAAAACATGATACAAAACATCATTTTTGATATTTGGTATCTTACTAAGATTTTGTCCAAATGATAAGATTAAAGTTTAATTTTAAATCTCTTTCAATAAGGTGCACAAATATTTTTTTTTCCTTTTTAAAAAACTGATTTGAAAAGAATTTTTTTAAAAATTTCATTATTGAATACCATTTCAATGACCATTCCTTTGGAAAAAAAATTCAAGCACATGATTTATAAATGGATAATATAATTAAAAAATTATATATCTATCATATTTTAAACCTTTTTTTGATCTAAAAATTATATGTAAAAATAAACTACGTATTTTCACATCTTAAACTTCCGTTTGATTTAAGAAATTATATTATATAAATTTTCTTATAATAGATCATAATTGTACTAAAAAAATGTAATTTAAATGTATGATATATATAAATGGACCATAAATTATTCCTATTGCCTACTATTTAGCTTATTTGATAAATAAATTACATTGCCTACCTAATTAGATAATTAATTCAAAACCACACGTCAACATGACAAAGTACCCACTATTTTAACCCACATAATTATGACCTATTGGCTATTTATTACCTATTATCGATTTGATAGTTAAATTAATTACGTACATAGCCTACTTAATTAAGTAATTAATACAAAAATGTTATCACATATCAACATGATAAAATACTTATCACTTAGCCCACATACATATTGCCTACTATTTATTACTTTACAAATTACAATTTACTAATTGATTAATTGCCTAGACTAATTAATTAATCAAACATAACATTATTTCATTCAACATAATAAAATACTTATTGCTAATTAGCTTGCTTACATACTACTTAATACTTATTATCTATTACCTAGCCTACCTAATTAATTAATTAATTAAAAAATTATGACATATCAACATGATAAAATACCTACTACTTAACCACATACATATTATTTACTACCTTTTGTTTACATGATTAATTGCAAAAAAAATTATGTTTTCATCTGTCATGGATGCCCTAAAAAATGGATGATAAATGTGTTTTTTTCACACCTAATTCTAAATTATGAAGGACCTTATAATGTTAGAAATTTCAAAATGGTCCATTTCTATCATTAATTGCCATGGGTTTTTTTAAATTTTCACAAACCCATCAAACCATACACACATTTAATAATTAGTTCATTGAAAAAAGTTAAGGGAAAAAAATTAGACCACTAAGTCTAATAATTTCATTGGTCAACTCATATTTTTTCACATTTGATTACATGTACATTTACAATTGGGATTTATAATCACAAATCAAGTTGAAAAGATGCCACATAATGTCCAATGGTCTATGAATCACTTTCCAAGCTATAAAGACAACTACATTTTCATTTATTTTGGGATGTCACAAACAAGGAATGATATAAGTGTACTTTTCATCTTCATTTTCATCCAAAACCGACATTAATCACAAATTTAAATTGCATATGCAACTATAAATCACTTTATAGTCATTTATGTAATTACAAGTCATTTTTACTAGGTGCCACAAAGGACAATCACATTAGTCACAAATGTATGGGTTAGATTTGACAAGGTTCCTTATGGTGCAAGATACTCATGATTGGTTATAATGTTAAATTAGTCCTTTTCAACCTTCATAACTTAATGAAAATTATTCAAATTTTTATGTTATCTAAGAATTTATATTACATAACATGGAAAATATCTAAATAACTTTAAATTTGAAACTTAGGGAAAATCAATTTGTGTATTTTTTAACAGTGTTTAGACTTACAATGGTTCATTATATTGTAGATCTACCTTGCTTGTATGTGGCATTTTTAAATAAAAATTAATTGTAAAACCAATTGTTAATATGCAAATTTCTTGCAATGTTTGAACACTACTTTTTAAATATCCATTTTCATGAAATAACAATTTGAACTCATTTTGGTTCCCTGGATTGTCATTTAAATGGGTTTTGTTATATTGTACATTTAACAAAACTTATCAATTTTGTTAGTGTATATTAAGGATGTTAATTACAAAAGATTGCATAAGTAATTTTGGAAAATTTTAAAAATTGAAAGTGTTTATTCCATGTGAATTAATTACTTATAATTATGTCAACATTTGTTCACAAAGCATAACGCATTTGTTAAGTTAGCAAAATGGGCAACCTAAGATACCTATGGATGACATTTCAATGGTACATAAAACACCCAAAAATGTTATGAAAGTAAACCTATTTTGTGACCTTAATTTAGTTACATGATGGATTCCTAAGAATAAGAAGAAAATGTTTTAATGAAGTTGAAGGCAAGATGAAGGTTCAAAATGAATTAGGTTGAATGTAAGTTTAAGACATGGTAAGGGCTATAGAAAGTGCAACATTCACCCATATGAAGTGGAAGTGTTTAAGAGTCAAGGGAAAATGTTCAAATGGTTATCAACATGAATTTTCACTTTGTGAATTAACTTTTTGAAACTCTTGAATGTTCAAAATGAGATTCCTTTGAATTAATTGGTCTCGATTCATTGCAAAGAAACTCAAAAAAATTACAAAAAATGTTTTTGCATTCCCAAAATGAAAAAGTCACAATGTGTTACACATATGTTTAAAATGTAAGTTGAATATGCAAATATTGTTCAATTCAAAAGCTTAAAACATAGTTAAAAAATATTGATGTGAGTTACAAGAAAATCATATCACACATTTGATTTATCCATGTTTATAAAAAATTACAAAACCCTAGAGTTGTAAGACAACAAAATATCCAATTTTGACATTAAATTATGAAAGTTCAATGTCAATGAATATATGAAAACACAAAGGTATCACGCACATTAGCAACCATGTTATGCCAAGTGAGCCCATTCTTTGATACCAATTGTTGCATTCGTATTAAAATTCATGACTACAATTTTAGTGACAACATTGTATGCACACCCAACTTTAGTTCAAACATGTTAACACATCACAAAAGGGTTTGAGCTAATAAATGCATTTGCAATTATTTGCATGCATTTTGTGTGAGCCTTGAAAATGTTCATTAGAATAATTAGTTGAATAAATTGTTCATCGTCTTTGTTGATGAATTGAAACGATTTTGTTTCATGATCTTTGTTGTGTTGAACAATTGGTTCATCATGTTTTGTTGATGAGTTGAAACACTTGTTTAGCGAACACTTGGTTTCATATTCTTTGTTGGTGAATTGAACAATTTATTTCTTAACTATTTGTTAAAGTGTTGAACACTTGTATTCATGATCCTTGGTAACAATTTGAAATTTTTTGTTTCATAATCTTTGTTGATGAGTTGAACTTTTATTTTAAATGAAATGAACAATTGTTTCACAATGAACTACACTTGTTTATGTGATCCTTGCAAAGGAATTGAACATGTGATCTTTTCGAATGAATTGAACATTTTTGTTTCATCATTTTGCTCCTTTATAATTAGATCACACCAAAGTGATAAAGAGAACAAACTAAGAAAATAAACTAACCATAACTCTATTCCATTCACACAAAATAATAAAATAACCCAAAAAAATTAGTTGGCAAATGATGCCTCGCCATTAGGGTTAATGAGGAAATAAATATTTTAAATGACCTTAACCCTTGAATAAATATTTTTAATTTTTCTAAATTTGGCTTCAAGTCAAGGTGGAATAATTTTTGACCCTTTGATTTCAAAAGATTAAAATATCCCTTTCTATTTTGTCCTAACCACATGTGGTTCAAGTGTCATCTTGAACACTGGAATCTAAATTTTCCACCCTAAGCCTAAAACTTTCAATTAATCCCATGAATTATTTTAATGTATGGCTTTGTGTGACTTAAGGGTTTAGTTTATTCTTCAAACTTTAATAATTTTAACCTTGCAACAAAGTTCTAGCTAATAGTAAAAAAAAATAGGATTCTTAAAATTTTAATTTTCAAATGTCGTCTGTAACCAACTTTGGTTAAATCATCTTGTGAAATTTTACTATATCACAAAATTGAAAATACAAAATTTGAAAATAAAAAAACCTCACAACCAAGTTAGTCGGCTAAATGGAACAAAAATATTCGTACTATCTGTTGGTGCGCATCGAGCTTATATGCATGTGTGAAGGATTTAGGGTTTGGCACATGTATGGAGGTTTAGGGTTTGATGAGGGATTTAGGGGTCAGTGGATTTCGGGTTTGATGCATGTGTGAAGGATTTAAGGTTTGATGCATGTGTGAAGGATTTAAGGTTTGTGCATGTGGGAAGGATTTACGGTTTGATACATTGTGAATGATTTATGGTGTGATGCACTTGTGAATGATTTAAGGTTTGATGCATGCGTGAAAGATTTAGGGTTTGATGCATATGTCAAGGATTTAAGGTTTGATAGACGTGTGAAGAATTTTGGCTTTGATGCATTTGTGAAGGGTTTAGAGTTCGATTGTGTGAAGGATATAAAATTTGATGTATTTGTGAAGGATTTAAAGGTTTGATGCGTTTGTGAAGGATTCGTGGTGAAGTATTTAGCGGTTGATGCATGTGTTAGGAATTTAGGGTTTGATGCACTACTGAAGGATTTAGGGTTTGGGGGTTTGGTAGTGTCCTTCCCATTCGTATATGGTGAACGCTCCCTGGTCAACGATGACGTTGGTGTGAAGCATTCCAAGACGGAGCATGGATGGATTCTAGCATGGATTCAACGGGAAGGACATGGCCGAGTCGGGTGGCGAAGCTTGTGGAAGCCAAGTACGAAGCATTGCCCAAGCAAGGCAAGCCGCAGGGACTGGAGACAACTGTTCTGGCTGCTTTTCTTCTTCTCTCCTCCTGCGATCAACTGCAAGTGATTGCCCTAGGTACAGGAACTAAGTGCATAGGCCGTGATCGCATGAGCGTCCAGGGAGATGTCGTCAACGACTCGCATGCCGAAGTTATTGCCCGTAGAGCTCTTCTCAGGTATCCTTTGCTTTTGTTTAGGGTTTGTGCTCTGCTGCACTTTCACTATTGCAGGTATTCACATTTTGGTAGAAGCTCTTCTCAGGGCTCTTTGTTGCATACATAGTGGAATATCTACGTGTGAGTTGTTGCTGCACATAGTTGATGGCATTTCCCTTTTTTTTCTGATCTGAGCAGGTTCTTTTACTCTGAGATTGAACGTCTCTGTCAGCCAGAGCATGATGATGCTGAAGCTCTGAAGAAACATGCATCATCACCTGCAGTCTTTGAGTGGGCCAGTGATGTGGATGGTGATTTTGCGAAGTGTCAGCTGCGGCAAGGGCTTGAAATCCATCTTTACATCAGTCAGCCACCATGTGATCTCTCCTCCGTTTCTCATGTGTAGCCTGCTTTTGCCAATTGGTTTCATTCTTTTCTTCTGCATGTCTGTAAGGTCTAGGGTTAGAGTTTATTTGAATGATTCAAGGATTCCTTCTGCTGGTTGTGAAAAGGGAGCTTCTGTATCTGCAGGTGGAGATGCATGCATTTTCCCTCAACAATCCTCTGGCTTGCTTTCCTTACCATCTTCATTGTTCACATGTGGTGTCCCTGGTTTGGTTGCTGGAGACACCATACAAGAAGCCTCTGGATCAGACAACATTGCCATGAATTGTCAAGATCAACTGAGAGGTGGGGAGCACCACCAAACAACACACAGCATAGTTTACTCAATAACATTTGCAAATATGAAGCAGCCTGGTGTATCTCATAAAAGATCAGGTTTTAGGATTTAGGGTTTAGGGTTTTAGTCCTAAATCCTAAAAGGTGACCTGATCAGGAAAGATCCCTAAACCCTAAGCCCCAGCCCTCATAATATGGCTCAGACATAACTTCTTTTTAATAGAAAACTGTATCACCTAGCAGTTTACTGGCTTTCTAAATACAGTAAAGCAATTAGATTATGTCTGAGACTGACTTCAGATTGATGATTCATGGCAGTTATGGCCAAACAAACTGGTGCTAAGCTTGCTAGATTGGATGTGAATGCTACTGGTGAAGATGCTCGAGTGGCAGAACAAGCAGCCAAGATTTCAGGTCAGATGGATGAAAGGAGGAAAGCAGATATTTTTTGGACTGTTGACTGCTTTATTGCTGGAGACAAATCAGTGTGAGGAGTTTCAGTTTGTAATTGGTGTAAACCCTAAAACAACCTGCAGGCCCAATATTGAGGAAAGGCATGGTGGCTTATTATGTACACAAAATTGTGTGGGTAGTGGACAGCAAGCAAGCAGAAGGAGTGGCAAGGAGAAAGCCTGGCAGAGGAAATGCTACCATGTCTATGAGTTGCAGTGACAAATTGGCACGGTGGAATGTTGTTGGTCTTCAAGGTTCTTTGGTCTTTCCATCATCTGCATCACACTCTTTCTTGCTCATGGGAGACTATACACTAGAGAGAAGTCCTCAGATCATATGCAGATCTACTCCTACCAGCTCATGTATTCAATTCATCACATTCACAGACTAGTATTGCTCAACAGTAGCACTGAATCTGGCAGGGGCCCTTCTCTCACACTTACTGGTGGAACCGATATATCTGTCTTCAATCACATTGGGTGGTAACACAGCTGCAGACTTAGTCTCTAGTGAACTGCAAAGAAACAGATCTGGAATACCACCTGAATCTACTTACACTGAAGATAGACATATTGAGGAAGAGTATAGGACAGCAGGGCTCTCAATCAGTGAAGTGGCTTTAACTGCGTTAAGGAGGGCTGTATACAGTCGTCTGATTCCAAATTCAAATGCCCTATTTCCACCCTTCAGGTTGAATTTGGTAAGGATGCAGTCTGAATTTGAAAGTTTGTGCAATTGGATTTCATGCTACTTGGAGTCTGCTGGTGTCCTCATGTGCTTACTGTTTTCATTTGAGTTTGCAGAATTACATGACTATTGGATACTAAAGCTTCTGTACAGGAGTAGCTTTTAAAAAAAAACTGGACATTTTGTGTTCAGCCGCATCTGTGGATTACATCGGCCCCGCCAAAAAAGTTTCAGCGACCTTTTGATGGTTCCGGTGTCTTTTGCGGGTGCATCTACCAGTCTCACCACTGGTTTCATATCTTCTTCTCATGTGAAAAAGTTGACAGGGAACTTGTACAAAATTCTGAGGCCTGTTTCGAGTTTCCCATATGCTTGATTAGATTTTTTCTTTAAACTCCACTTCAGTTGGTATTTGGACAACTTCTGTTGGTGCATGTGACAGCTTGTCTAATTTGACTGTGGTGGTACAGGTATTCAATTAGCTGGGATGCATCAGGACAGTTTGAGGTTGTTCTGGGAACATCTGGACGCAGACAGGGAACATCTGCAAAGGGAGCTCTCTCACCTGCTACTCAATCCTCCCTATGCAAGTAAGCTCAGTCCAAGATGTTCTTTTGTGAATAACCCTTTTGCATTGAACAACTTCGGTCAGCCATCATTTCTCATGAATGAGAACTACAGAATTACACCATCAATAATGTTGTTGACAAAAAGACTGAGCAACTCATTGTTTCTGGCTAAATTCAAAGGGTGCCATATTCCAGAGTGTGGGATCATATCTGACTACTGTCAATTGTTCATACAGGAGGGCCTTCCAACAACGTTTTCTCAGATTGCTGTCCCATTTTCCATCTCTGGCAAGCATGGCTGAGCTATCATACATTGACATGAAGGTACCCCTGACAGTCCCTTGTAACAAAGTATGTTCAGGAAATGTGGTTTACTAACTATTTCAACAACTACTTATGTTGGATATGATTGAAACCTAAACCCTAAACCCTACTTACAAATCCCTATCAGGAGTAAGGTATGTTAATGGCAGGGATATGGAGTACCCATGCTGTGGAAGATGATATAAACAGGGTCATGTCTTGCATGCTGGTTTTCCAACATTAATGTTAGAGAAAGGTTCTAACAAGGAAAAACTTTGTCTGCTTCCAGGTTGGTGCACAGGCTTATAGAAGGGCTTGGGAAACTCTTTGCGCCGGACAGTCACCTTTGCAAGATTGGCTTGTAAAACCAGAGTATCTTCAGTCTTTCAATTGTAGGCTTCCAAGATCACGGAAGCTATAGGGCTCATGACAAATCTGATGATACATGAACAAAGGGAAAAGGATGACAATTGAGAAAGTAAAGCATGTGGACAATGCAGGGGCTTCCTATCCAAGGACTCTTGTCAATGAAAGGAAAAGTTGGCCAAGCCAACATTGGTATCCAAGTGTTCATACAGGTAGGTGAAAAGTGCATGTCCCAAACGACATAAAAGCTGTCCTTACTTTCCCCACTATTGGGGAATTAGATTTCAATGATAAACACCATATGTGTCCACCCCATTTGTCACAGTTTTCAGAAGGATTTCTTCCCATTGCAATTGGAATGGAGGGTTTGTTGAAATCTTGGGACCTGTTGGGTGTCTGGGAAAATGAATGAAATGTAGAAGAAGGGTTTTTCCCAATGGTTACTGTTGTATGGAAATAGTGAAACCATGGTATAGATAAGTTTTGGCAAGAGACTTTCTAGTCTGTTGTCGTTAGGTAGCATGTACTTAGGCCCACTCAAGGCCAAGGTTGAACTCAATTGAGCATTCCTATTGGCACAGTCACTGAAATTGGCCCCAAGGGCTTTACACTAGGAGTCAAGCCTGAAAAAGAAAACAATTTTTTTAATCTGTCGTTATATGGCCCTGACTTGGCCCCAAGGCAGGGAGATGATACTGGTCAACGTGGAAGGTGAATTTGCAACTCTTCGGGCCAATGTTTCACACTAGAGGATTAAAATAAATCCTAAATCAAACCTTATATCTTCTTCTCCTTCATTTCATCTCTCGTATTCTATGTGTTTCCATAATGAAAACATCTATCATCATCATTGCATGATAATGTTGATGAAGTTCGACTTGTTGCAATGGCATAACTACAGTAATAATATGTTGAACTGCCATGAAAAACACAAGAGTTACAAGACTCTTGGGTCTATGCTCATCCATGGTGGTGACTTTTAGGGTTTAGCTTGAGAAAGGAAGCAAAGATGAGAAGAAGAATGATATAAGAAGAAAAAAATGAAAGCATATGAGGGGTTGAAGCCTTGGTCCTTACTTTTTGGCCTTAATGGCTTTACACATGAACTCATCGGCCCTCTAGCAAATAATATTTTATTAATACTCAAATTTCCCTTCATCAGTCTCAAGATTTTTTGGCCAACTTCTAGTCTAAAGTGGACATTAGTTCAAACTAGGGTGCACTTCCTCAGGTTTTGAATCTTATTTATGTTCAAGATCTAGGCTCTCAAAAGATTGGACAAGAAACTGAAAGAAGTTTGCAGCAGTGGAGAGAAGATTATGACACAAAGAGCAAAGAGGTAAAGTTGAGCGAGAGTTTTTTTCAATTCTGGATTCAGGTCCTTGTGAATTGGTCTATTTCACTGTGAAACAATAAATCGATGGCACAAGTTGTGAAGAATGGAATGCAAAAAACCACCATATGGTAATCTTGATGATTGAATGTTACTTGACCATTTCATACATGTTTTGAACACCCTGATGCTCTATCCAGTTATAAAAAAGAATTATGTACATCAGGTTAGCTTTGCTAAAATAGGGCGATCAGGCCGACAAGAAAAAACTTCTTCTCTGTCTTCTGACTTTTGGGCTCATGGTTTGTATGCAAAAAAAATTTGCCGGAATTTGTTACAAACCTTGATTTGAGGGGTATACTAATATAAAAAACAATGGCTGAATCATTTTTTGGGGTTTCCCCTACTCTCACCGTGTCTGGAAGTTCAAGTACTTAATGGCAAACACAAAGACAATAGCGAAGAAAACAGGCCACATCACGAGCACACCTGCGACTGTTGAAAGGAAGCTGTATTTGTATCCAAAGAAGCTGTTGATATAGTCTTTCACACTTGGTTTATGATCTATTGATGATCCCATCACTATCACTGGATCATTTATGTCACCGAACTGCGAGATTACGAGACCATACAGTGTCCAGGCCACAGGACATATCCAGTAATACCAAATCCACCATGCTGGAATGAGCTGCACCATCACAAAAAGCAGTGCTCAAAATTAGTTGTGACATGGTCGGGGGGGGAGAGAGAGGTGAAATTCTTCAGCCATCCGAGTCACCACCACTGCAGCAAAGTTTACCAGTCCTCCACCAACAATCAGTAAATTCAGCACAACAAGCAAGTGTCGGAAACAAACTGCTCAAGGGATGGATGGAAGAACTCACTGGCTTGGCAATCAAAAACCCGGAGAAGAGGTTGAATAGTGAGTAGAAGAAGGATGCGACAATTTGGGCAAGTTGACTGTTGGGTGTGAGAGCCACCATCATCATTCCGTAGAAAGTGAAGGAGATGAGTGAGAAGTATAATACGAACAGGAACCAAAAAAACTTTGCCGCTGTCCATTCGAATCCGACCATGGAGTATACAATGAGGGCATACAGAGATGCTTGGGCAAGCACATAAGGTATCTCAATCAGAATCTGTTCCCCCACTCCAAATCAGACAAATATATATGAGTTAGGAAAAAAAAATTAGAAAAATCAGAACTACAGATGCTATAACAGCCAAAGAGATTTCTTGTGCAATGGTAAAAGAAAAGGTGCTTTGTGTATTATCTGTTGCTAGAAAACTACTTTGACATACTCTGTTTAAAGCCTCATCCAACTGCCCAGATATCTGAGAATGGGTCATAACAAAAGGACAAGCTGCTTGCCTGTGCAAGTGCATATGGAATTGCAGAGTACATCCCTGCTGCTTTCTCCCTGTAAAAGACAGTCCGTTCTATGCTCACCACTGGCTGAACTGTGCCGCAGTTATTGAAGCAAATGAAAATCGTTGCTCCATACAAGGCACCCAAGATAGTGAAGAGGTCGTTTGAAGTAGTTCTGGGAAGAATCAAATTCCCAAAATCAATCAGCAGCACCCAATTTCTCAATGCTACATGTGATACTACATCACAAGATATCCAAAGATACCATATCTAGAACATGTCTAGCACATCTCTAGACCCCATCAGAACTGTTCAGTATGAACATGATCCACAACTACTTGATTCCTGAGATATGGATGGTGCTATTGATTCTTGGTGCTAGAAAAATAGTGATGGTACATTTCTTGACCCACCTTGTTGTGCCAATTTGCCAGAAAAGACTGCCAAAAACCAATGCTGTGGATAGAGTGAAGAAGAATCGCACAACGTTATAGTCTGGACTGCGCCAATACGTCAGATGCTGCTTCCACAGAGTACATATGAGCTGTTGAAAGAGTGGCTGTGAAAACTCAGTTGGAAATGACAGGTCCTTTGTGTCTGGAGCTGGCTCACTTAGCTCCTTCACTAGTTCCTTGTTCTGTCTGCTCTCCATGTCAATTTGGTTACCCCAGAAAGAATGATGTGAGAAGTTGGGGGAGAAGGGAATTTGAAGGTCATGCAAAAATAGAGCCCAATTCAAAGTGACAAAAAATGCAGACATGTATTTGCTCTATTTTCTACAAATAAGCCCACAATTTTCCCGAATGACAAAGGGGACAAAGGGTTTAATGGGAAAGAGGAATGCACTGACCGGTAGAGAGAAGATTTCTCATAGATTTCTGCAAAGTCGACACCCAGTCGGTTCTCAACAGCCACATTGCTGGCCTCCAACATCCATGTGGCGGGGTTATCTCCCTCCTTGATTTTACTTACACCTGGTATCGCCTGCACCATGAGCATGAAAATGAAGAGAGAGCTCAGTACATATGTATGGGGGAATTTCAAGGCCTTCATACTTGGTGATAGGAAGCTCAGCTCTATGGCACACATCATTCATAACTGTAGCAGGAATAACTGCAAAATTGTTCTTGGGTGCTTGCTGTAAGACATAATATGCTTTTGGATGGATTCCGAGCATCTCTTTTATGCATATCCAAGGTGCAAATCCCTTCTCTTGTCCAAGATGTCCACAAAAGCTCACCTCAAAGTATTGAACTAGTTTGTGGGATTGGTATCCAAGAGGTCCCATGTAAATCACACACCCTCCACGCTTGAGTAGCAGTAGCTGTCATAGATAGCACATACCATCAAGATGTCAGAGAAATGCCACACTCACATGGGTTGCTGGAATTTTTTCAGGAAGGGTAAGAAAACTGTTATACATACCTCATCAAAAGCTTCAAAGATGTCAATGCTGGGCTGGTGGATGGTGCAGACAACAGTGCGGCCAGTATCAACGGTATTACGTACAGTGCGCATAACAATTGCGGCAGCCCGAGCATCGAGTCCACTTGTAGGCTCATCCATGAAGATGATGGAGGGATTCGCCACGAGCTCCACTGCAATTGTCAACCGTTTCCTCTGTTCTGTTGACAGCCCGGAGATAGCCGGTAGTCCGACCAAGGCGAATTCCAGCGACTTCATTTCCACCAGATCCATCACTTGTTCTACGAAACTCTGCAATTTTCCCAAACAAGAAAAACAGACGTTAAAAACCGTTTTTGCTTGCTTGTCAAATTGGTCTAAAACCCTAAACCCTAAACCCTTTGGTCTCGAGTTGTCTCGGCTACTAATCCACAGCACATGGCAGGGACAAAAGGAATTGGGGCAATTTTTCGAACAAGCTTGAGCAGCAGAGTGAGGCGAATGGATCATCAGTCATCACCCACCATCTTTGTTGTCGAATCCACATCACTTGAAAGGCGTAACCAGGCGGAGAAGATGAGAGATTCACGAACAGTTAGCTGAGGAGAATGAATATCACTCTGCTCGCAATAACCAGAGATGCGAGCAAATGTCTTCTGGTTCTTAGGGAATCCAGAGATACGGATGTCACCCTCGATGTAACCACCGGTTTTCCTTCCAGCCAATACATCCATGAGAGTGGTCTTCCCTGCTCCACTCACACCAACCAGAGCTGTAAGGACACCTGGTCGAAATGCTCCGGTGATGTTGGATAGCAGTCTCAGTTTTGTTTCTGTAATCCCCTCTTGCTTCATTTCCTGTCAATTTGATCATCAGATATACATACCAACCACATCAGCCCAAGAAATTCTCGGCAACTCGCGTGTATCATCATCAGTTTTATTGACAAAGATTGGAGTTTTGACAGCATGAGAAAAGGCGATGACAGTATCACGTGAGGAAGAGGAGTTTCAGCAAAGCATAGTACCGCGGGCAAGTCGACAAAGTAACTTATGTCATTAAATGAAATTGACAACGGTTGGAATGGTAGAACCATTCCACGGGTTGCAACAGATCTATTGTTGGTGGTGTTGTGGTCGCTTCCATTTCGACGGAATGATGACACCGTCCGCTCACTTGGAATCTGTTGCATTTGCAATTCTCCACCACGAGAGAGTGAACTGCTTCTTGTCACGGAACGACGTGGATGGGACCTCCTCTTGGATCGATTCGGAGACTTTAGAAGCACAAGCGCTCCTTCACGGTTTGCTTGCTTTTCAGCCAGTTCCTCCTCAGACAAAACAGCTTGCGGCTTCCCAACAGCTGATGAGTCCCACACAAATCCACAAAAAAATCTGTATCAGCAAGCAGCCTGCAGACTAACCCATATGTTGATGCAGTTTGTCATCTTCCCTCACATCTACTTGCTCTTTTTCCTATACATCTGTATACCACCGACAGTGGCGTATTTCCATGGTTTGATCTTTCGAACTCGAAAATCGAGTAAGATCATCATGAGGATGGGATCGGATGGGGGGTTTAGGGTACAACAACTCACCTGGCATGAGAGCAATGGCAACAGTGAAGCCGATGTTGAAGATGATGATGAAACCCACCAATGCACCAACACCAAGCCAATACCAATAGGCTTGACTAAACTGCCCTCGACTCTCCAGAACTTGCACTCCCAAAGACTTGGTTCCGTTGCCAGAAGGAAACTGCAATTGGACCCACAACATATTGTCAAGCCAATGCTGATTAGAAACAAAAAAATTGGACTCAGTGACAGCAGAGAGTTGAAGCATACAAATGATGACAACAACACATGAGTTTACATGGGTCCTGCACATGGGACCGCATGATGATGAAGCAGCAGTGTGTTTTGTGTTTCAAGTGGGGATTTTGTGGAAGTTTTGAAAGAGCTACTACCGTTTGCCAACGGGGTGCAAGCATTTCATTGACACCGATTGCTTGCTGTGCATATGTCAAGGGAGAGATCCAGTAACCCCATATCCACCACTTCTTGATATTGGGCTTGGGGATGACAAAACCTCCAAGCATGAAACAGATAAGAACGGCAAGGAAGCCGATCGTATTGGCCAGCACTGTCGTTCGACACAGAGCCCCAATCATGCGGAACATCGACCCGGACATCTGCCCCACTAGAAACAGCAGCAGCATCTGCTTGAAGAACCGGCTGGCCTCGGGTGCATACCCAGTGACATAGTATGTCATGGACACCCATACCACACTTTGAACAAGAGTAATCGGGATGTTCAACACGATGGTAGCTAGTGAATAGGACCATGCAGGATAGAACAGCAGATCCCGCTGCTTGACGATGACAGGCAGCCGCGAAATCAATATCGCCAGATCTCCAAAACCATTGAACATGATGCTCGCGATTGCGTAGAATAGAGCACCCAAATACTCTGTCCCGTCACCTATGGAATTTTGGTGCAACTTGGTGCGAAAAAAGACTGTCATGGAAATGAATGCCCCGAGCGAAATCTGCATACATGTACAGGCAGGCCAATGAATCCGGTTACAAGATGACGAGAGGATTACACATACATATTATTTGTTTATTACTAGTTCTCCTCTGGTGTTCATTTTCTTTCTCAAGTTGAATCTCTTGCATCTTACATTGTGAATGATCAAGAGGGCAAAGTATTGTAGTTTGAACCAACTTTTACCGGAGTACCCACAGCATAGTAATTGAGCAAGTCCTCATAATACAAAAAAATTGTTGTACAGTAACAAGAGGGGGGAAAAAGGGTCAAGAGAATTAAAGATTTGTCATCACCTGTAAGACCATAAAGATGTAGACGATTGCATTGCGCTTCATGAGAAGCCATTGTTTGCCGAAATTGGCCTTGAGAAGATCCTTGTTGGTAACTGAGTATTTCTCAGTTGATAAGGCTGCCTTGTGGCTTTGTTCCTTTGGGTATGGTACCGCAAGCTCTTGTTTCATCTCGGCACCTATGAAAAACTGCTGGTAAGCTTCTGCAAATTCCCTCACCGGAACAAAGTGATACGGTCGGTGTCTATGAGCCCAGTATTGTTCCTGATCTTTAAGCGATGTTACCTGCAGAGAATTTCATTTCATATACAGCTCAATAATTGTTAGAATTAAAACAGACAAAGTAGATGGTGTGGATGTGAGGATTCCCCTGAAGATGAAGACACATCATTGAACACAAAATGTGTGAAAATACGTGTGTGTTATGCTTTGGTCAAATTTGTCATGTGTAATAGTGTATAGATGCTCTTAGGGAGAAAATTTTTACCTCTTGCAAAAAATCAGCAATACCCTTGCGATCAGGGCACCTAAAGCCACAAGACTCGAAAAATGGCAGCACCTGATCGCGAGGTCCATGATACACAACCTGCCCCTCTGAGAGCAGAATGATGTCGTCAAAGAGGTTAAACGTCTCAGGAGCTGGCTGCAGCAGCGATACGAGGATTGTGTACTCCAATATTTTGGCAGATTGGCGCAAACTGTTGACGATAGAGAAGGTAGTTGAGCTGTCCAAGCCTGTGGAGATCTCGTCCATAAATAATGCTTGTGTTGGTCCCACTATCATCTCACCTGGACCCCGGCAAGAAACAACTTTAAACAAAACTCCCATGTCCTCCAACAACTTAATTCTATGAAACAATGAAAACTTAGCCCATCCATGATTAAACCCATCAAATTATGTCAATGTCCAAAAACCCCAAGAAACTTGAAAGCTAAGTCTTGGGTAAACTAAATTGGACATACTTTTTCTGCATCCGGAAGCCACAAATGACAAAGGTTGATTATGCCCATACCTGTAGTGACTCGCTTTTTTTGTCCACCAGAAATCCCCCTACGTAAGTCATCGCCAACCATAGTATCCGCACAAATATCAAGTCCCAATACCTGCAGTGAAAACATAATAAAACCTGCACCTTCAGACCTAGCCCCTGAATTGAAATCCAAGAATATTTTTAAGGCTCTTAATTAATTACCCATCACCTATTCTAGGGGAGGTGTGAAGCAAAAGTTTTGATGTGTGAACTCACCCTCAAAATGTAATCCGTAGCGATACTGCTTTTGACTCCTCCCAAAGAGGTTGCCTGCAAATAAGAAGAATATTTTTTACATGTTGGTAAAACGAGACAATTTAAGGCTTAACTGCATCTTCTCCAGTGTCTAGAGAGGATTCAACTACTTTTGCTGCCCATATGTTTTAGGTTTTGGCACCCACATAATATTAATGGATATAATCATTTTTACAACAGTTTCAAGTATAGAAAGTATTTTGGAGGTGCTCGCTCACTTTCATGAAAGCATCCACATCCGCCTCAGGTTTAATACCAGCTTGCTTCTCTCTTCTGCTGATTTCCTCCATCAATTCTATATCACCACATTACATATCATGAATGGGGCATATCACAAGTCTACCCGGTCCTACAGTTTTGGACACAAACTTTGCTGAATCATAGGTGTCCAAATTGGGACTCATTCTCCCAGCAAGCTTGATTCAGAAGATTGGTCAAAATTTTATCTACTTGCATCAAGAAACACAAAATGACCAAAAATCATAAGTGTCATCTATGGGTGAGTGCTCAAACATGTATCTTCAAATGGGAGACTTTTTTTTATAATATCCATTCTATTTGTGGGGCTAAGATGCAAGTGGATATTGTGGATTTTGCAGCATACCAAAAAAAACCCCTTTTTTTTAATCTCAGGTGTTTTGTCTTAAAAAATATACAAAGAGTGACTTCCCCGGGGTTAGCTGTCAGCTAGTAATAGCAAATGTTTTTGTGAGAGTACAATTGAAAACTCAATCTTTTAGGGAACTGACCATATCGGGTTCCAACACCCTGACATTGAGCAGAGAAATCAAGTGTTTCACGAACTGTCATTTCACCAACATGAAGATCATTTTGGCTAATGTACGCTGCCGTTTTCTCGGGCACAAATTCGTCTTGTGTATGTCCATTGAACGTGATCTTCCCCTTGACCTGCAATCCAATGCCATCAACATGAATTTACCCATAATATTGGATTCAGAAAAATTAATGAAGTGAATTTCATGAAGTGATCCAGAAAAGATTTTCACGAGCCCGCCCACTGAAAGCTCCTCAAAAGCTTTCAATCACAGAAAACTACTGATTTTGAACAGAATTTACCATCTTACTGATCCTGTGGCAGAAATATAGAAATCTGAATCAATATGTTTAGTCTCACCCTCAAATCTTTGTCAAGCTTTCCAGCAAGCGCCAGCAGCAAAGTTGTCTTCCCAGAACTCGGTGGTCCAAGCAGCAATGTCAATCTACAGTTTCACAGCAATGAATTCCAGCAGCAACCCCGTGATCATCAGTCTGCGATATCTCTACTTCCTCCCAAAAAAGACCGGCAGCAGATCGAATTGGAAAAAAAGACTGTACATAACACGGAAGAGAAGAACATTTTCATTTTCAGGTTCGAGAATAATACCCAAAGCAAGATTCAACATCAGATTGACTCGAAGACGGAAGATACGACTCCAAGCCATGGCAACAACAAAGAAGAAGAAGAAGAAGACTAGCTGTTCAATTGACACATACATCTGAGCTTGACTACAACAAAGACACTAAGGGGGAAAAAGAAGAAGTTGCTCACCTGCCAGGTTTGATGATGCCACTCACATTGTCCAGAATGGTAAGCACTCTCTTCTTTGTCCTCAAGAGGCCGATGATGCTGAATGTCCCCTGGCGACAACACCACCAACGACAAGAAATTCCATCACCAGAGCTGATCCAGCTTGATCAGACTTTCAGACATGGGCATGCATTACATGTTCTGGGATTGATCATGAGTATGTTTTCAAGTAGGCTGGAACTTTGGGTTGGATTGATGGCACGATTGATGGATGATGGAGTACCAAAAGCATTCCAACAAGAGCTCAGGTGGGGAAAGAATCAATTGTTGCAAGTATGGTTATTTTCTTTTGGGACTACCTACCTCAAGAAAGTTTTGGACAACATTCCAGAGAGATGGCAAAGCCCTGTTCCCCACATAGCAGTCGGCGTCAATCGTTAAATTCTCATATCGAACTTCAATTGTTGGTAGCGCTATTCCCACTCTGCAAAACAACAACATAAAATAAGTAAATGAGTTCTTTTTTTCTTTTTTTCCCTCTCTTTCAGAGATCAACAATGACCCACATGATGATGAGACAGACGATTTAGTTTCTGCAAAATAAAGAAAAAAAGCTCTAAAAAAACTGATCAGAAGGTGCAATCACAAGAAAAGGAGCCACTAGCAACAAGGCCGAAGTCCTCACTAAGGACTAGAGTGTACACATGACCTTCATGTGTTGGTTTATTAAATGTTTAAGTTTCTCTAGACTCGATAGAGCAATTTGGCTACAAGGTTTTCTTTTCGATTGTGTCAAGTAGATGGACTAATTATCTCCACAAGAGGATGATCCAAGTGGATTTCTGACCTCTATTGGGTATATACTACTACCCAGGAGAGAAGAGAAGAGACTCGGGACCCACTTAAGAGAGTGGAAGCCACTTACTTCTGCATGCGATTGCGCATCTTGACGAGGATTTGCATGTTTTCATCTTCAGTGGTTTTGAGCAAGTTGTCGAGCAGTTGGCGACGCTCCAGGACCGTCAACAACCGCACGTCCACTTGCTCCGTGCTACCGGTGGCGGCATTGAAGAACACGGAGGTGCGCACACGGTTGTAAGTGGGGAGACTCTCCAAAGCGGCCCACTTGAGCGCTTCCTCATCGTCTACCGCGTCTTCTCGTCGCGATACCGACGATCTGGCCAGTGGATTGTCTTGCCCTCCTAAGAGTCCCCAGTTCCCTCGCAAGCTCCCACTTAGCGACTCCCTAATGGACCCACCCAATCCTCCCAGTCCTCCTCCTCGTCTACTGCCCCCTACTCCTCCCCCTCCTGGACCTCCACCACCCCATGGTATGGAGGTTCCAGTTTCCGGTGCCATCCCCGCTTTCTCCGAGTTCATCAGAACCGGTTCTCTTTCAAAACCCCAAATTCTCCCCCTCCTGGTCCTGGTGGTCCTCCTCCGCTACAACAACGGTGATACTCAGCTTCTGTTGTTAATCACCAGCTCCAGGTTGGAGCTAAAGAAGATTTCCTCAGAAATTCAGCACATCCTGCTTGCTCCTCGATGATCAGTACCAAGCTTGAAGAGTACTGTAACAACAAGAGAACAGAAGAAGAAGAAGCAGAGGAAGAAAAGACTTGCAAGAAATCCTGGAAATGCGAGTTCAATTGTGGTTTTTTGGTACTGAATGATCAGTTGCAATCCGAGCTTGCAATTCAACCTGTTGATTTGAAAGGCGGACTGCGACCGCTGCGCTGCTCCAGGGACCCGAGACGCTGGTATATATAAAGGAGACGGCGAGCGAGCGGAGCGAGAGAGGGGTGCAGGGGACGGGCGCGGGTGCGGGTGGACATGAAAAGTTGCGTTTTTTTTTCCGCGGGCCGCTGACAGTCGTCACGTGCGAATTCGGGGGGGAGAGGAGAGGGGGGTGTGTGACACGTTTTTCCAAGAGACTGTTCTTTTCCCCAGGTGGGACCAGCAGCCGGAGAAGGCTACCACCGGAGACGCGACGTTGAATCCGAATCAGGACTCGGTGAGATTTGTTTTTGAATTCTTTTTTAATAAAAGTTTCTTTTGTAGGGTGGGGGAGGGAGGGGGGATTACCCAAGGCCATTTATTCGGATCCTTTGTTTTTCTTCTTTTTGCCTGGGAGGTGTGAACTTTTGAAGGAGCCTACCACCACACCACACCCTACTTCATTAAAAAAAATTGTTGGATAAACGGGAATATAGGGAAAGTTCATAATCATGATAAGGGATTTTTTAATTAAAAAAATTGAGGAAAATTTGGGGAAATGTCATTCATTTGAATTTTTGAAATTGAAGTATATTGATTTATTTCCAAAGGGGTAAGTATGAAGAGGGGCAATTTGGAAAGCGTGTCTCTCAAGTGGGCAAACAAAAGACCCCCGGACCGAGGGTCAACAAAACTATAAATAAATACAAATCCCTTTCCTTGGCTTCGTCTTGACTCTGGAGATTAGACCAATACTGTATCTGGTCTTGACTTGATAACAAAGAAGAAAATAAGTTACAATCTCCCATGACCTTGGGAATGTAAGTCCTTTGGCGCTTGCTTGACTGACCCAGTGACCCACCCCACCAACAGGCTTTTCCCACTACAAACTATGGATGGGTCTCATTGACTTCCTGTATCTTCCTAAGAACATGGTCTGTTATTGTCTATTGAAACAACCCAAGACATGAAGCTTTCAACAACCAGAAGCTTCTAGACATTAGATTAGGGTTTTGGCTACAGAAAGTGGAAGCATCAAGATTTTCATTCAAGATGCAGTTTGCTTCTGCTTTCATATTTTTATGTGTGTCTCTATGATGATTTCTATTGTCCACATCTGATTTTCATCTAATGATCTAGTAAAGACCTGCCAAACATGTATTTGTGTATTTGGATGGTATGTTCTAAGTGGAATTTGACCTGTGAGAAAAGCCAAGGCCTTCCATTTTCAAGAAGGGCTCTTCCCCATAGAGAAATATTTATCCTCCTTTTGAAAGGGTCTTCCATTTTGAGCCTTGTAGACGAGTTACCCTGGGACTTTTTGGATAATATCACTTGTCAATTTTTTTTGATAGGTCTTTATGTTCAATAAGGCCCTTGATCCATGGAATTACCAAAGGCAGGCTCACACTCAACTCCTACCTAACGTGGGTCCTTCTTACAGTAGCGCCCTCAACCTCGAGGCCTACCCTACAAGTAGCTAGTAGTTTGCAAATTGATGTGCTGAATGCTTCCATCTTGATATCAAGTTGTGTAATATTTAAGACTAACATGGGATGGAGGGTGGTAGACTAGTTCACTTCTTTCTTTCTTCATGTTTCCCATACTTGTGAGATCTTGTCACATCATTATTTTTTTCAATCACAATGGGATGTTTCATTCATCTATTTAGTTGTGGACATTATACAATGTTATGGTTGATATATAGGTCTTTAAAATAACACATATCCTTCTTTTGTTTGCTCATCCATTGGAGTTGATATGCATATATAGTAAACCCCTTTATAATCATGCCCATTTAATCAATTCTTGATTGTGTGACTCTTTTTTTTTCGGGTAACCATCCATTTTAGTAAGAAACACCATTTTTTAGAGTCATTATTATACTCATTAGTAACACACTTTTTTTACAAAGCTTTTTTAATGAATGTGACTAGTGTGAACCCTGTGCATAATGCACAGGTGTGTTATTTCAAACAACTATTCATGGCCACTGTCCGTCCGGATCCACCGCCCGAAAACTGTTGGTCCCCCCTCTCCTCCCCCGGCGGTTCTTTATATTTTTCCAATTGCTGCTAAACACAGGTGTGTTATTTCAAGAAAAAGAAAAAAGAGAGAAAAAAAAGGCCCAGGACAAAAATGAGAGCAAGGAAAAAAAAAATGCATGATAAGAAAAAGGCTCAAGGGAAAAAAAAAAAAACTACTGACCAAGTAAACTGACCCCT
>Ga0116231_10003204_pt1 | contig 34178 bp, 33 predicted proteins | sample S1TSphgellanicum_2_FD_89695 | JGI IMG/M metagenome (GOLD analysis project Ga0116231, IMG submission 89695) | Host-associated microbial communities from peat moss isolated from Minnesota, USA - S1T2_Fd - Sphagnum magellanicum MG | ecosystem: Host-associated > Plants > Peat moss > Unclassified... | reverse complement strand
TTTTTTTTTTTTTTTTTTTTTTTTTTTTTTTTTCCCCTTTTTGATGCAGGATTCCATTCCATGATTCCATTCTTGACTCAGTATGAGGCAATTCAAACTACAATTCAAACAGACCAGGTAAAGGAATTCTATGAAAAATTAACTCACATCTTGGAATATTTTAGCTCTTCTCCAGATTACTCTGAAGTCTCATTTGCTTTATCTTTTCTCCTAAATGGAAAAGGAACCTAATGATTGCATCCGTGATACCTGGTGAAGCTTTTGAGTCATCAGGGTTTAGGGTTTAGGAAGTTGTTTGAAGCATTAGCAGGTTATTTAATGAGGTGGACATCCACTCTCTGTGAATTTTCTAGAAGATGCCTTTCTTATGACTTAAACAGTTCACAGACTTGCTAATTGCTTGTGATTTTTTGTAGGCAGCTTACAAAGATTTTGGAATGTTTTGAAATTGTACCTTTGCTGGTTTCAAATTTTTTGCAGGTGAGGGATATACCATGTGGAACAAAGGGTGGAGTTATGATATCTTTCGAGAAAATTGAGGTGTTGTCCGCAATCTGGTCCACCCTGAGGGTCAAAGTCATTTGATGAATGTACACATTGTTGGAATTACATAGTAAAGACCCTTATATTGGACTCTGAAAAGTAAAATTGCTCAAATGGGCACTCATAAAACCAAAGAAAAGTACCCAATAAACCTTCCATTTTCGATTTTTTCCATTATCTTGTCAGGATGAGCACATTCATATCTAGATTGTTTCTCAATAACCTTGGCATAGTAATTTTGTGGTAATTCACTGTAGAGTAGGACTAAGTAGGTTTGGGTCAATAAATTTGAAGGCAATTACTAAGATCAGGCAGTTGTCTTCTTGGATCTCTGGAACTCCTGTAGTAAAAGATGTTCTGCTTGAAGGGGAAGTGGCTTTTGTAGATGATCTTAGCAGAATTACTTGGATATTCAAAATAATGTTCATGGAAGCTTTGATCACAGTATTGTATTGTTTAAAATCTGGTCTGGGAGGGTGTTTTTGCCTGTAATGCCTTGAAATTGACATCTTCACATTGACATGGGATATATATTGTAGTAAAATTCACTTTGATGGATCTGTTGATCTGGAATTTCCTTGGAGTTGGTTGAATTGGTTTTATTTGGGCAAAATGAAGGTGGGGTTCAGGGTTGGTGGCAGAGGGGTGAGCATGTTTTATACTTTAATTGATGTGGACTTTTGGGCCCTGTGTTCTGCAGGTTGTCAACAGGCTCAACAAAGAGTATGTGTATGAGACAATTTTGGAGTTTGGAGTAAGCTACGATAAGACTTGGATTTATGACAAAATTCACCATGAAATAAACCAGTTTTGTAGTTCACATTCACTCCAAGAGGTCTACATTGACAAATTTGACCAGGTAGTTTCTCCTCTCCCCTTCTTCAGAGTATCTCTTCTGCGCAAGACTATAATTATGTAACAGCAAGGGCAGACCTGACTTTCTCAGATGATATTGGCTAAAATGTTGTGGGCCTTAGGTTCAGATATCAAAGCAGATGGCATCAAGGGCTCAAGAAACAGACAGGTCAATGCTATGCAGTTGGGATTTCAATGTCTGCCAGAACTGATGGTGGGGATTTGAGGACCTTGTTAGATTACTGGCCACATCCATTTCAGAACATCAGCTCCTTGGTATCAGTTCAATATTTCTGATGTGATTCAGCAAGTCATCCACTTAGTCTACTTTCATGTCTGCTCTTGCAGATATGTGACATAATGTTTTAGTTGGTCTCTTTTGTCTTAATCTCATGTCTGCACATTTTCCTCTCACACAAGTCAGTGGGCGATAAGGAAGGTGTTGGTCTGATACATTGTGAGTGACACCCAAGGTTATGACTGCTCTTATTCCTTTTTTTTGTTTTGTTTTGAGTGATATTGACACAACATATGTTTGGTTACCTTACACATTTTCTGGAGTTTCTCTCTGCAATCACATTGATACATTCCTCCCACAAGTAGGCATCACCTTTGGCAATTTCTAAGAACTTTACCCGCTGGAGCAGGGTATTTCCACTTAGTTGAGATAAGGCTAACTGGTAGTTCTGAGGAATTTGCAGATAGATGAGATCATGAAGGAGGCTATTCAGCGTGATTGCACACGTTATGCACCAGGGATAGAGATAATTGGGGTCCGTGTGACAAAGCCAAAAATCCCAGCTTCCATTGCCCGTAACTATGAAATTATGGAGGAGGAACGCACAAAGGTCATTATTCTACCCCTTTTGCCATGTTCTGAATCGATCCACCTTCAACTGGTCAAACAGTTTAGCTTCCAAATCACAAGCTCAAATTCAAGGGTACTGGTTTCATACCATGGTGGTCAAAGTATCTTCCATTGGATTAAGTTCTGTGTGTAACAGGTTGGAACACCAAACTGATGTGGCCTGCTTATGATCTGATATTTTTCTGAATATATCTCAAATGCATGCTGTTTGGCATGTCTGCAGGTGCTTATAGCAGTGGAAAAGCAGAAGGTGGTGGAAAAGGAGGCCGAAACAAATAAAAAAAGGGCTGTCACAGATGCAGAAAGAGATGCAAAAGTGAGTGAAATCTTGATGGCACAGCGTGTCATGGAGAAAGAAAGTACGAAAAAGCAAGAGGAGATAGAAAATCAGATTTACCTTGCTCGTGAGCGCTCATTGGCTGATGCAAACTTTTACAGGTAAGATACCACATTCATATTTGTACTCCTGTGACTGCCTATTGATAGGACTCATCAGTCATTGGCAATCTAAGATTGAAAGGTTGATTGTATCTGCCATTGTTGATTGCTAATTTCAACCATATTTTGATATTTGTATGCTAGTTTGACAGTTCAACCATGACTTTTAAATAGCACCGGTTCTGTAGTTTGGTTCTAATGTTAATTTCTTATATTAATTATATTCCACTGATGATGCAAAACAGGTTTTTGAGGGAGGCAGAGGCCAATAAACTCAAACTTACGCCTGAGTTTCTTGAGCTGAAATTCATTGAGGCTATTGCAAATAACACCAAGATGTTCTTTGGTGAAAAGGTAAGACCATCACTTGGGACCTTGAAACAGAGTAGCAGGCTTGCAATCACCGATCACCAATCAGTTCTGCCACATGGCAGCATCTTATCTATGAATGCCATGTGGAATGATGTGGCTGTGTTAGTTCTGGAAAATGTGCTATTGAAAAATATCTGGATGTGTAGTTTGCTAATTTCACATTTACATTCACTTGCCAAAAGCCCATCTTAGCACCAATCCTTGGATCAATATCTGTTACCAATACCTCTTCAAACCAGCACACCATTTCTTGAGTACAGCTAGTCTGTGCTGTATTGTTGAGAGTTCCAAATTTGAGAAGAAAAACCTGTAGTTTGAATTTCTTTGTGGGACACAACCGAGATCTCACCTTTTGTGCTTTACTGACCTGAAGTGTGTACATTCATTGGTGGGTCAATGGCAGATCCCAAGCATGGTAATGGATCAGAGACTACTTGGCAACTTACTGGAGTCAGGACAGTAGATGGATCTAAGGTATAACAAGGTTTTGCGATTGGCTCACTCCATTAAGTCATGGCAGCAAGTGCCTGCTACTCATGATATGGTGATGGTTTCACTCTTTGTGAGTGACACTCATAAGGTTATGACCACACTCATTCTTCTTGTGTTGTGGTACCTCCAAAGTGTTGTTTGCGGAGTTTTTTCTGCATTCTCACAGATATGTTGGACTGACTCGAAAGTTGTATCTCACCCTGGAGTTCCAGTCTTGATTTCCCCCAGCTAGTGTTTTGTACTATGAATCAACTGCCTGTTTGTTTGAGGCATTGTCACCGTGCCACATAGGAGACATTAGGATGGAACAAAACAGGAACTAAAGGGTGTTGGATCAGGGTAAGCAACTCTGCCTGTGGCTTCATTATGCTCGCAGTTGTGTGTATTGACCATGAAACAGAAACTAAAGCGTGATAGATCAGGGTAAGCAATTTTGCCTGCCGCTTCATTATGCCTGTAATTGTGTGTATATCAAGACCATGAAATGTTGGGTCTTTGTAGTGTCACCAAGACATTCAAGCCTGAAATTGACTGAAACCATCAGTCACAATCTACCTCCTGACATTTGCTTACATGTGAATCAGGGCCTTTCCAGATACATGGGGGCCAAGATGTACAATTCTGCAGTTACCCAAACTTTGATTGTGATGAAAACTTCATGTTTTCTCTATGATGTGTACTGAAGATGTTTGTATCTGTGTTTTGAAGAGTGTTTCAAAGAGTTCTCTGCAATGGTTTGACTGTTTCTATGCAGGCTTGGAATATGGATAGACAGAGTCCTGTGCCATGTAATCCATAGTATCTGTCTATGGAAATGCTTTGGGTTTGTGTCTTTTTCCAAGAGCAATATCGAGGCAGGATTTTCAAAGGCTGGGTTTCTATAAGTTTTCAAAGCTATGGATTGCTTTCAGATGTGTCAATGAGGTGTGTCAATTGAGGAAGCAGAGGTGAGATGCATTGACAGAAAGAACACTTGTCATCAGTGTTTTATTTGTAGAGAGCTTTTGAAGCTTCTGATTGCTTTCAGATGCGGCTGTGAGGCAGCAGATGTGAAATGATAGAAAGAGAGAACTCCCAGCAGTTTGATGTTCTTAGAGACTTTTGAAGCTTCTCCTTGCTTTTCAGATGTGTCATTGAGGAAGCTGATGTGAAATGCATTGAGCTAGATAGAGACTCTCTTTTGGTGGTGTTTTGTTCTCAGAGACAGACTTTCATGAGATCAGTGAGCTTGACGCGAACAGATGATCTTGAGAAAGGCTGCAAATGCATTATGCAGCTCTATGAGGATTCTGAGAGATCAATGAATTGCTGGATGCAACAGAAACTAGAACAAAGATTATCATCAGTGTGTTGTTCTCTTGGAGACCTTTGTGATGAGATTACCATCAGGATATTGTCTCTCTTGCAGTGCTTTGCAAGGATCAGATCATTTGTGATGTGTGTTGTTTTCTTAGAGAGCTTTGCAAGGATGAGATTATCATCAGTGTGTAGTTCTCTTTGAGACCTTTGTGAGGACTAGAATATCATCAGGATGTCATTTCTCTTGTAGTGCTTTGCAAGGATCAGATCATTGTGATGTGTGTTGTTTCCTTAGAGAGCTTTGCAAGGATGAGATTATCATCAATGTGTTGTTCTCTTTGAGACCTTTGTGAGGACCAGAATATCATTAGGATGTTGTTTCTCTTGTAGTGCGTTGCAAGGGTCAGATCATTGTGACATGTGTTGTTTTCTTAGGGAGCTTTGCAAGGACTAGATTATCATCTTTGTGTTGTTTTCTTAGAGAGGTTTGCAAGGATGAGATTATCATCAGTGTGTCGTTCTCTTGAAGACCTTTGCAAGGACAAGATTATCATTAGCATGTGTCTCTTATTAGAGAGATTTGCAAGACTTCAATGTGGGATGCAAAGATGAGAGAGAGAGAGCGAGTCTAGCAAATGTTGCTCTTTTTTCTCAAGAGCTTGTATTATGAGATCTTTCTAGTGAGCGTTATGGGATCAGCCAGCGGGATGCAAAAAAGGGGATTTGGTTGCATACACATATATGCAGTTTTGAAAGTGTTGTTCGAAATTTGCGTAGGGAATGTTCGGATCGTTCTATCGACAACCTCGATGACGCACCAACGAAAGAAAGATGTGCATCAGCAGGATCCCTTCCCTTCTCCAACGCAGTTGTGGCGAGGCGGTGTGGATCGGCGGATGAGGCAACCGCACTGGCCATTGGTCGCTTGCTTGTTGCTCGCCTGCTTTGTGTAGCTCTGCTGCGTTTTGTATCCTATTCCCTCCGAAAACGGTTTCCATCATCGCATGCTTTGCGCACTTACTGTTGCTCTGTCGGCGCACTCTTGGAATCTTTGCGCACTCACTGCCGCTCTGTCGGCACACTTACTCTTGAAGCTTTGCGCAGCTGCTTTGACTTCATCGCGGCAGTAGGAGGAGCAGCAGCAGCAACAGACGTGTGTAGTCATGGCAGCTTCTCTAGCAGCAGCGAGTTTGGTGGTGGTGCCCGTCGCAGGCGTCGTGGCGCCGGTTTCTTCCTGGAGGAGAATCAATCTGAGGAGTTCGAATGTGTCGGTGAACAAGGCGTTCGGGCTTTCGAGCAAGAGCATGAGTCGGATCCAGTGCTACAAAGTAACGCTCATCACTGACAAAAAGGAAAAGCATGTGTTCGACGTCGACGAGGACTCGATCATCCTGGATGTGGCTGAGGAAAATGGGATCGACCTGCCGTACTCTTGCCGCGCCGGCGCATGCTCGTCTTGTGCCGGGAAGATCGAGACTGGAACCGTGGACCAGAGTGACCAGAGCTTCTTGGATGATGGCCAAATCGAGCAGGGCTTTGTGCTGACGTGCGTGGCGAAACCGACAGCCGATGTGACTATCTATACGCATAAAGAGGAGGATTTGAACTGATGAGCAGGAGACTGCAGCTGAGGACAAGGCGAAGGAGAAGTAGGGCCTGAAGGGCATTGGCTGGTGAATATTGCTCTTCTCCACCTTTTTTTTGTTGTAAAAATGCATGCGTTTCGAGCGAGGTGAAGAAAGTCTCTGTGGCAATGCTGGAGAAATTTCAGTCTAGGTGCTCTTTTCATTTTTAGAGCCATCCATCATCTGCTGCAACGCTTTTGTAGCTCTTCTATTCTGCAGAAATAAATACAAAACAGACAAGAACCCTAATCGATTGCTTGCTCGCTAGCTACATTTTCCTTCATTCTTGTTTGAATAGAAGCATTGTCGTCTTTCTTGTTTTTCTAACAACAAAGATGGCATAGATTGCCTACAGAAATCTATACTGCATTGTTTGATACATGGTTGAAATCATGCTTTCAATCCTTGCTGGCTTCCTATATGTTGCATATGTTTTCATCTCATTGCTGCAAGCCTACTTCCTTCTTTTACCTTTGTTTTTCATTCTTCACTCTGGTCCTGGTTGTTTTTCCTGTGGAACTGGTGCCTTTGTTCTCGTTCTTGTTGCAATATATGAAGGCAGTGAAAGAGTTTTGAGACTAGCTGAGGCAGTGTATTGGGTATTTGTGCTGTGCTAATGATTGCTGGCAGTGCAATTGCCAGTGATGTGCTTAGAGGTTTCATTCCCTTTTGGGCATAATTGAGGTACAGATCTCAATCATATGAGAGAGGATGTGGATCCTTGTGACCCACTCCAGATATGGGTGCCTGAGCTTCTTCTATGTACTCATAGCAAGTAGAAGTAATCTTGGAGATCAGTTTTGCAGATTTTATACACAATTGGTTGAGTGGCCTTTTCTGCTGTGCACTATGGTCTTGTTTTCTTCTGTTATCTTCAAGTGAAGTGTTTCCATTGTCAGACATATGTGTTCCATGTGACCAACTCTGGAAATGGGTGCCAGAGCTTCTTTGAAGATGCAGTCTTTGAGCTCAATTTGGCAAATTTCTACACAATTGGTTCAATGACCTTTTCTACTTTACATTCTGGTTTGGTTCTTCTGTTGAATTCAAGTGAAAGTTTTTGATTGTCAAATGCTATGTGAAAAGTTTTTGATTGTTAAATGCTATGTGTTCTATGCTTCTATGTACAGTCCTCATTTCGTTTGGATGCAGAACAAGACTGTGGGTGGATGAGAAAAATGTAGGAGAGATAGAGTCTTCCTTCAAGGTTCTATTCTTTGAAATTTGTCCCCAGTTTCCAGTGTTTAAGAGCTCTTGGAGGCCTCAATCTTTCTTATGTGTTTTGGGTCTTTACCTGATGACTATGAAGGCCTCTAGGATCCAACTCTTGGCTGCCCCTGCTTTCTGTTATATTGAATGCCTGTGTGGGTATTGTGATGCACCTGGTGAGATTTGAGCTTTCAATCACATGAAATGAGGATGATGGTAGAATTCTTTAAACATGTTCATCTTCTAAATAGGGAAGAAAAAAACAGGCTTGTGTTCTTGTATGCTCTTGGATCCATATGATCATGGATTGCAGTGGTTAAGAAAGCCTGGGACTAGGATGTGCTTGAGTTTTCTTGGGGGCCAAGGTAACTAATGCCCATCAAACCCAATTTGAAATGGATTAATTGCAGCAGATCATGATCAGGTAGTTCAAGCCTGTACAGATTTCTTAAGGTCCTGATGTGTTGTCAGGCACAATAAGGGTTGGACCTCAGAATCTTCCAAAATTTTCAGTACCTATCATGGGGTCTATTGGCCATGTGATGGGCACCTAAAGATAATGGAAGTTTAAGAAACCATTATCTATCTTCCAGAAATTTCAGTACATACTCTTGGGCATAGTGACCATGTGATGAGTACCTAAAAATCATGGGTGTGCCTTTAGATTGACCTTTTACCAATTTTCCAGAATTTTGGGTACCCATCACTGGGCTCATTGGCCATGTGTTGGGTACCTTAAAATCATGGAAGGGTCTCAAGTGAGACCTTTGTCTACCTTCCAGAATTACCAGTACCCACCACTGGATGAACCTGTGATTCGATGGCTACCTAAACATCTCAAGATAATGGTCTCAAGATAAGACCTCTATCTACCTTCCAGACTTTTCAGAAGCCACCACTGGGTCTATTCATCAGGTGATGGGTACTTAAAATTCATGGAAGGGTCTTGAGATAAGACGACCGTCCGATACAGTTTTCTCTCTGAATGTAGAGATTATTTGAGTATTCCAATTTGCAGAGGGCATCCCAGAGTTCAGAATTTTACAGCTCAAAGGCCTGCTGAATAAAAAAAAATTGTATAAGAGCATCTCTAGCAATGCTCAATATGTGACCCTGCAAAAATATCTTTCACATCCAAGTTTAGTTATTTACTTTTTTCCAACTCCACCTGGTAGTCAAATGGTAAGGGACTGCCAATAGCAAGGCACCTAGACCAATCATTATGATTGGACAATCAGAAGCAGGGAGCCGCAATCAGATCATATTTATTACACTCTTCTCTGGCAGGCGTTAATGCTTTCCTGTGCCTTTTCCCAGCCTCAGCAAACTGTGCAAAAGTGCTGGGCCCAAAATCACTTCTATGGAACATGCCCATCCATCACAGCCACACATAGCAGTACTCCAAATGTCACTCACACATTGAGCGAAGTTTGACAAAAAAATTTATGCTCAAATCTTACACCAATGCAAAGTCTCTTCCATATGGGCAGAGCAAACAAAATTTTGGTGGGTCATGCGTATTATACAATCAGAAACTTTCAATAAAATTGGATATAATGAAATTTGTCAAGACCCAATGCTCATATAAAGTTCAAAATTTGCCATGAATATCACAAGCATTGGCCTGGGAGGAAAGAAAGGAGATATTCTTCTCCAGAGTTCAGTTGTTCAGACCATTAAAATTTATTGGAGTGCATGTAAACATGAATTTCAGCTGTGGGATTCTTTATAATTTTGCACGAACTATTTAAATTATACCTCCTACAACACATAACTTCAGAAGTTCTCATACATTACATATCAAAATGCAATAAAGAAAACTTACTGAAAAGACAAATCTAAACTCTCTGACCACCTTCCTTCTCATACACTTTGAAACCATCATCATTGACATCAGAGGAAGGGCAATTTATTAATACCTGAAACACAAAATTGTTCATAGCAGAAATTTACACTCCAAACTGAAAGGTGGCTCTTTCTCACCCAGGTATTTTCATTTTTGGCGAACCCGTTTTCTCTTTGCTTTAGAGACCTTTTCTGAAGCATCCGCATCTTCCAAGAGATGAGCATACTCTTGTACACTGGCAAAGGGAGATTTCAATTTGGTTTTCTGCCTGCCTCCCAACTCTGGTTCCCCTTTCCTCCCTGGCTTCCTTTTACTTGCTTTTGTGACAATCTTATTTTTCTTTGTCCTCGTGCTGCCTTTCCCTGTCTCAGCTTTTACTGCAACCCCTTCTTCATCAGTGTCAGATGGTAAATCTCCTATCTCTATGCTATCTTGACTGTCTACATCACTCTCACTCTCTGCAGGTTCCTCCAAGTCAAGGTCATTGTCACTTTGACTCCACTCATTGGCACTGGAGCCACTAGCATCTGGCTCAGCAATGTTGTCAGTATTCACCTTCTCTAACTCTCCATCACTTTCATCTTCATCTTCCAGTTCAAAAGCTTCCCCAAGTTTGTCATAATCAAAATCCTCAGTATCTTCATCATCTAAGGCATCATCTCCTTTCAGACCCATTGCCAGCCCTTCATCCTTTTCAAGCAATGCATCCACCTCCTCATCATCGCTATCATCTCCATCCACTAGTTGTCCATCTTCATCACCCATGCCGGTGATATCATCTTCATCATCCTTACTGGTCTTCTTCTTCTTTGATGATTTGCTTCTACTCTTCATGCTCTTTGTTTGGTAAAATTTGTGAAAAACAACATCATCAGGAGCAACCTCACTTTCATCTAGTGCCAAAAGCTCTGCTCCCACCAAGCGTGCATTTGTCACCTGCAAAACAGAAGATACTGAAAATTTTAGTACATAAAATCCCAACACTAAACAGTACCCAAAAATACAAGCAACATGACTCCCTGACCTAGATGACTATGCCAAGGTGACATGCTCTTGTTACCATTTTGATAGGCAGTGGCAATGCCGAGCCCTGGAAAGTGCCATCCTCGCTCTGCTTCCGTGCTTTCGGTTTCTTCTCAGCAAATCGATCTAAGAAAGCACCAAGCACAAGATCACGCAATGGATCCCCAGAGTACACTATGTTAGCGCCAGACAGCAAAGTCCGTGCCATGCTTGCCACTGATGGATGCATATGAATTGCAAGAGCTGATAGCTCCCACCAACATGCTCGCTCTGCATGACTGCTCACATCCACATCCACACAGAATGAGATCACCCAACACTGCATAAAAGTTAAACTAGTTTGTCAAAAAAAATTTCCACCTTCCAATGAAGACAAGCACAAAGGCAAACCTGGTATTGACACCAAGAGACAACTTAAGCTGACTCCCACAAGTAGAACCGATGTTCTAGCTGAATCTGTATGTGGAAAAAGCCTGGGTAGATTTCAAATTACCAGTAAGAAGGCTCTCTATGCCTAGGATCATAACAACCTTCAAGAGGCCACACCCTTTTTCTTGATAGCTGTTCATTTCTATCCCCAGAGATAGCAGCCCCAGCTGAGAACTGGGCCTCAATGATCTTCTCTTTTTTTCCAGTAGTCAACTTATTGCTTGTATCAGGCATAAGCAACTCCGATTCTTTTCCCATTGCAGCCTCCTGATTGCTCCTCTTACTATCCTCTTCATCAGAGCTATCACTGTTGTCCTCTCCAAGGTCGGGAATGGACCCACCAAGCTTCTCTTTGTCCCCAATATCCGAATCAGATTTGCTCTCTTCTCCCAATTCACCATCAGCAATAATGCCATCTTCTGTACCATTAGGACCAACAATCTGACCATCTGGTATGGGTTGACTAGGATTGACCTCATCAGTGTCTTCTGGGATATCAACAAAATGTTCAGTTTCTTCATCTTGGTCCTCAGGCTGGAGAATCCCATTCCTGTTGACAGCCAATCACTCCACTGATTAGTTTGCTCCACAAAATTTTTGAAGCTCATGGCAAGCAACCTTCATGAAAAGCTAGAACTTAGTATGCACTGAAAGGGACTCACCAAAGGCTTGGCCTTGTTTTCAGGATTTCAGAAAGTAGAAGAAGACAGCCACAAGCAAACTGTGGAGGCTGATGCAGAGCAACCTGATTACAAACCAATCCCAACAGTATCAGATTATTGATGAATCTTGAACAGCCCCAGATTGGAAAGATAGGTACAACCCCTAATACTGATCGAGTTCTCATGTACCCTACTGGTTTTTGTTTCCAAGGAGAATCTGCTAAGGCACATTCCAAAAGCTCCAAATACTGAAAAATAATGCATATTGTAAATCCAAAACCTGAGAAATAGGAGAACCTGTGTGAGACGTTTGGCAAATGCAGACATGCGATCAGAGTTAATGTCTGACTTCAGTGCCTTGAACAGAAGACCCAGAAACATCTCTGCCTGCACAGGCAATCAAGATCCATGGCAGGTATGAAATCACAAGGAACTTGAATCAGCATCTGTCTGCTTGAGTTCTCGGTGGTCAGACAAGCAGACAGATACAAAAATAATCATTTGAAATACTCAGAGAAGTTATGTAATATCTACTTCACTGCCCATTAGCACAAACCAGAATCACAAAACACCACAGTGATTTTTCTTGATCATCTTTACATCCAGCCCAAGCAAACAGTTACTTCAGAATGATTCAAAATCACGCCACACCAACATCAAGCATAGGCATTGGGTACCTTAGAAGACTTTGTTAAGCTTGGAGAGAGAAGAATGGCATAGAGGGCTCGGTAGAAGCGCTCACTAACAGCCTGATTTTTGAGCATTAGTTGATGCAGTAACATCAGTGCTTGAACAGCCACATTAAAATTGCTAGAATGGACCTGTCAAGTCACTCACAAGAAAATCAGCAGTGTACCTGTTAACTGATAGGTGAGAAAATGCTATCGAAATTCTGTCACAGTATCAAGCATAGAATGTGTAGACAGAAGAGTATATACCAGACGGAAAAGAACAGGGGTGTGCTCCTCAATTATCACATCTACATCATCTGCTGCTACATAAGGGAATGCTCTGTTTACACCCTGCACAACTCCATTGCTCTTTGATCAGAACTTTGAAGCAAAGAATGGGACCAATGATGAAACCCGTCACACCTATTTTCCAAGCAAAGAAATGAAGTTACTTGGACCTGCTTGCCTGGGATAACTGCCTTGATTTGTCTCACAAATAAGTACAAAAGGAACCCACAAGAAATGCAACCCCCATATACCAAGAATAACTAACAAATAGGTTCATACAGTCTTGCAGCCACCAACACCAATTGTCTTAACAACAACTCTTGATAAAGTCTTGGATAACTCTACATCTCTACTTTTTCCCAAAAGAAATGTGGAAAATTGGCTCTGGTTGGTCAACATATGGAGTACATCCTCTAATTAGTCCAGCCACAACTGTGGAGGCATTAGACCACTCAAGAACAAAGGTTGCAGGTATACTATTTGTGTGGACAAGAGCAATGAACTCACAGTCAACAAAGCAGAGAGAATCCTTGAATCAGCCTCTGCAACTATACTGAATTGAACCTCTTTTTTCTTGGACTGCCCACTCTCCTTCCTCCTCTTGTCAGGTTGCTTACCCTTCTTTGTCTTTTGATCATAATCTTCCTTTGGTTCTCCAGTTGTGACAGTCTGCAGTGATGGCAATATAAATGACTATTCTGAACTCTTGTCTTCAGAAGTCCATGGATTGCAACAAGATAAAAAGTTCCAAAATGGGAAAAGAACTGCAATCATTGACCCTACCATTTCAAAAAACATTCCCATCAACTAGTCAGAACAATGCAGAAAACTCACCTGGAAAAGAGCAAAGTAGAGATTTATTAGTTTTGCTGCAATCACAGGCTCATCACCTCTATTGGAAAGGACTATCTGATTCAAAAACACAGCCTGCATAAACATGGCCACAGGTCCAGTCGGAATCTCAAGGGTGAATGGAAGTCACAGAGTAATTGACAGGCAGAGAATGTTTTGAATTAAAAGAAACACAAATCTTCATTGCTAGATTGAAAGATGAGATGGTACCGCATAGTATCGAGCACGGGTACTAAGGTGAGGACGAAACAAAAATGAGTCCACCTCCTCAATTACCACCCTCTGAATTGACATTGGAAACAGTATTCAAATGAGACAAACACAAACATCATGTATAACACGGATCATCCTAGATAGATGCGAACAAGGAGAGCATGTTTGCATTCAACAAATCAGAGAAGTCAGCCTCATCTCTCTAGTCCATTGGAGAACAAGACCATGTGTAAACTGTACCTTCATGTTTGGATGGACACTTAAAAGGCTGGAGAGCAGATAGCTTGCATTTGATGCCACCTTCCTCTCCGGGTCTCCCAGCTGCATACACAGTCCTTGTCTCCCTATCAGATTCCAAGGAGAAAAGTGAATGCATTCTAAGGTGCACACACCCAGTAAATCTCCTGTAAAGTGGCTTTCAAAATCTCATGAAACAATCTGAACCCAAAACTAGTTTTTAAAGGAGAATTGACATCATAGTCCATGCAGTACATACCTTGTTGACAAGTGCCGACAGTAGCCGTCTTTCCTGCTCAGGTTTTGACTTCAAAAGCATGAAAACTGTCTGCACCCCACCCAGAACGTAATGCAGAGGAAAAAGATTCAGATTGAGGAGGGGCTTCAGAACACAAAGAGCACAATCCTATTTTGAAACAAAGCAATGGACCTTACTAGATTGATGTCAAGGTAGCAATCACCCAATACTAGTCATGATCTCAAAGCAAGAAATGTATCAACAGCAACAACAGCAAGTTAGTGATCAGAACAAGGTAGTATTGCAACAGGCATGAACACAGTATCAGTCAAGTTCTGACACACAGATGAGCAAGAAATAACAAACAGTAAGCGGATGTTGGAGAAACCTTTAGTGACTTCTCTCTAAGGAAAGGTTGAGTGTCCTTGGTTGCTTCTTCTAGAGCAACAACAAAGCGTTCATACCTGATGCAACCAGTGCTCTGTTAGATACCTCTACTGTATAACCCCAATGCTTCTGATACAAGACTGCAAACCTGAAAATATATTGCAAATTTTAGGATATTGGGTGGCATACCTGTGTTTCAGGCAGTCTTCCCAATACCAGTAAAGTAACAAAGATGCTGCCTCTTTTGAATTGTACAACAATCTTAAGGGCTGTTGAGCAAGGAACTTGAGCTTCCGGTCTGGCAACAAACTGTGATGTTGGAAATCTCCCATGTTAGACATAGATAGATCATGCTTGGAATCCTCAAAAAACAATGCTCCCATGACCAGTTATATAGCTTGCAAAAGAACAACTCTCTCTGCTTTTCAAGAATGTGCAGCAGATTTCAGAACTTCTAAAACCTCAAAAAACAAGCCATTGAACTACATTATTCTAATGCACTTCTGCACTACCCACATACAAAACACCTTGTACTTTCATGTAAACAGTGCTTCTGAACATCCCACATATGCATTCATTGGCTATGAATCATGCTCTACAAGGAGCAGAAAGTGACAACAAAGGTATGAGATACAATCCAGAGACTCTAGCACCAGGAAAACAGTGGCAAACAAGTTCACAGTTGTAGAGGAAAAACACTGCACTGAGCAGATGTCTTTGCTTACTATGTACCTTGCAAGAAAAATTTCTTTCAATGCATCCATCCCAATTGCTGCCTGCCTCTTCCCTCCTTTTGATGTCACCAACCCTAAAACAGAAAACACATTCATCAAGATGTCAAACCCTCCAACGACAAAGGTCCATGTCAGTTTGGCATCTTCATCTAGATCAGTATACTCTCAGTCCTCCATCCGATACAGATCTTTGATCCAAACATCTGAAATACATATGCAACATTTCCAAATTCAGCAGTAAATTGCTTGGCAAATTGTTGTACCAAGAAGAGCATCCAAAGTGCGCAGATTGAGCACAGGATTGTCCTGCAACATGACTGTCATGGCTGCTACTTTGTCAGCTAGTGTTCCAGACCTTCGGGCAGTCATCAACCATCGTGTCTCGCTGTTCTTGGACCTGGAGCGCTCATATTCGGTCACAGCTTTCTCCATCAACTCTTCTGCCTCCTTTTTCTTCTTGGTCACTGTTTCCTCCCACTCATGTGAGCCAATATTGGATCTGTCCTTCAAAATCTCAGCTGCATCCTTGCCATCACTGACCTTTGCCAATCTAGATGACAGGTTTGCTGCTGCAGTTTCTGCAGCTTGGTACCACACAGAACCAGATTGTAATAACAGTTTGTTTTTTTCTGATCTTGCAGGAACTACACCCTCCTTCACATCCTCTATGTTTGATTGGTTCCTTCCATCATCTCTGCCCATCTTCTTCTTCTTCTTTGTCTTCTGACTACTGTCCTCACCACCACCACCATCCCCATCGTCTTGAGCATCCAAAACACTCAAATCCTTCCGCTCCTTCTTCCCGATTGACTCAACTTTCTGCTCACTATGAAATGGCCTCTTTCTACTTCCTTTAGCACCACCATCTGATGCAGCAATCCCTTGAGCTACATCTGCACCATTTCTTAAATCCTTCACAACCCTATTCAAACCCCCACCTCCCTTCTTCCCTGCTCTTCGCTTGCTACCTTTGTCATCCCAATTACTGCTGCCACCGCTACTCTTCTTCTGGCTTTTCCCTTGCTCCTCCTCCTCCCCCTTCTTCTGTTTGCCTGCAATTGACCCTTTCTTGTGAAAATCTGTGTCATCAAATCCCACTCCTGCAGAGCTTCCAAGCCCTAAGCTAGCAGCAAACGACGCAACATCTGCTTGGATAGCTTGCAACTCTTCTCCTTTTCTTTTCTTGCTCTTGCCCTCCTCCATGATCGAGGTTGCCACCACCATGACTACTACCAAAAACTTGCACAAAACTCAAAGCTCCTCGGCTCTCCTGTGTGTGTGTGTGTGTGTGTGTGTGTGTACTACAAACTTACTTCACTTCATTTCATCACATCCAGCGATCACAAAACAGATTGCAATTTCCTCTTGGCAAATGCTGCTACTGAGGTTTGCAAATTATTGCGAATGAAGCAAATGTAAAACCCTTGCAGCTCAAGAGAGAAACATTGTTCCTTCTTCTTCAACTTTGGTGCTGCACTTCCATACGTCTAAATAAAATAACAGCATTTCCTCTTTGCATATGCTAACCAAGATTGCAACTGCTGTGAATGCAAATCTGATCTTTGAACAACGACAACAGAAGAAGTGTTTCTGCTATCCAGCAAAGGCAACTGCTGTCGATGCTGCTGCGACTTCTAGATTGTCTTCCCTGCATTGATGACCTCAACCCTAAACCCTAAACCATAAACCCTCAAAACCTTGCAATGCTAAGATTGCAACTGCTATCTATGAATGCAAGTCTGATCTTTGATCAACAAGAGAAAATGTTTCAAAAATCCAAATTCAACTGCCACTACTGCTGCTGCTGCAATTTCTAGGTTTTCTTCACAGGATTGATGACCCAAACCCTAAACCCAAAATCCTGAAAATCCAGAAGTCCTCTTCTTACATGCTTGAGTTGGGGACAATAGGAGCATTTCCAGTACGACCCAAGAGTGTATTTCTCGGTTTCCTTCACTGGATTAATAGCGTAAGCCCTAAAGTTTGAAAATCCTGAATCTAACCTGCTTGGATTGGCGACCATCAGCGCATTTTTAGCATGACCCAAGAGTGCATTTCTAGGTTTTCTTCACTGGCCGAAACCCTAAAGTTTGAAAATCCTGAATCCTAACTGCTTAGGTTGGCGACCATCGGAGCATTTTTAGCATGACCCAAGAGTGCATTTCTAGGTTTTCTTCATAGGATTGGTGGCCTAAACCCTAAATCTTGAAAATCCTGAATCTTACCTACTTGGGTTGGTGAGCATAAGAGCATCTGTAGCATGGGCCAAGAATGCATTTCATATTTGGTGGCTAAAATTGTCGATCTTTGTAGATTTTCATCTTATCATTTGTATCTAATTTGTTTGAATGTATTTTATGTGGTGAATTTTTTTTTGCATTATGGTGACCAATATATACAATCTCAAACCTCACGCCCACATAGTAGGCGCGCAAGTTAGAGTTGTGGCCATTGTTCAAAAAGGCCAAGGCGACAGGCAAGTGCACCTTCTGGCATGTAGCTAAACTCTTCATCGACGGCATTCAGATTTGCCCACCCTCCTAGGGGCGTGGGGACCAGAGAGATCTATGCGTAATATTATGGAACATGCACGGGGGTGGTGTAAATAAACTAGAAACGAGATGCAAATAATATAGCTGTTTCAGGGTGTTAACCTTGTCTTATTAACCGAAACTTGGCACTTCCTAGGCCAACATTTGTCACAAGTTGAAGGTGTGACTCACTTGTGAAAGCGCACACTGTGTAACTAGGAAAACAAATGCGATAAAAACATAATGGGGGGGTTATTGCTTACTTTTGTAGCCACCTTAGCCCAAACCTGTCACAATGGATGGAAGGAAGCCACTATTCTTATTTATGGATACGAGTCAGCAAGGGTGTTGCCCCTGACTTGTTTGTCTACGTGGTGTACGTTACCCTTGTTGGTTCCAAACATGAGAATGAATCCTTGTTCCAAAACTTGGCAACAGATAATGCTAAAGTTCAAATTCTAGGGGGCATAATATTATTAGGAAGGGATTTTAATGTGCGTATTACAGCGCTACCAAATACCATTAACACTAATAACCTTTGTGAACTATTATAGGCGCCTGAGATCACTAAGATTGAACAACCAAGTGTTGTGGCTAATCGACAAAACCATGACACTAGTGTTAGCGGCTGGGGTCGTGAGGTCCTGGACTTATGTTGTAATGTTGGGTTACTCATCGTCAATGGCCGGACACCTGGTGATAAATCAAGGGAGTTCATTCACTTGGCAAATGGGGGGTGCAACACTGTTAATTATATTGTTGGCTCACCTGCAGTTTAACAAGCTGCTACACACCTCGAAGTGATAATAAATGACACTCGCTATTGCGCGATGGGGGAAGATTCTGACCACATGCCGTTGTGCCTACAATTCAACATCGATTACAACTTTGTTGAACCACAACATATGGTTATAACTAAAAAATTCTTGCCTAGGTTCAAATATGATAAATTGAAAGCTAAAGAGTATCAACTTGCCCTAACAACGAGTCTTGGAAACCTATGGGTTGTTGACTTGATTGGGCATCTAGGGGCATACGGGTTAACTCACCTACTACAATAGTGCATGGGTGTTACAACAAAATCTGCTTTTGGCAACAAGCCTTCAAGAGGGAGTTGCAGAGAGAGACACTACCATAAACCCCGGTTTGACGCTTATTGTCGTATAGCGAAATGTGAGTTAAGGCTCTGGTTGAAAGCCAACCTCGATTCGCACTTCGCTAAACATCAAGAAAGTAAACTAAAAAAAATTTTAAAAAGGAAAATAATTTTCTGAGAAACTATAAGAGCTCAACATATGTGTGCGCTTGCCAAGGTGGATGTGCTTTTGTTCTGGAAAAAGTATCGGCCAAGGGCACCCATTGTGGACAAGATCAGTGTAGCTACGCTTTTGGAAGGCTTCCACGGGCTAATTGGCCAGTCTCCACCACCCATACGGCTCCAAATTAATCATTCGACTTAGGTGACCGAACCTCCACCTAGCCACACTTTGAACACAGATATTACATTTGTTGAGCTGTTTCAAACGTTGAAAAAACTACAAAGGAACAAGGCTACCAGTTTGGATGGTATGAAAGTTGAGTTCATTTTGGATGCGGGAAAGCTATTACACAGGCCACTATTGACATCGTTCAACTACTTTCTAACGGAAGGCTTTCTAGAAGCCCTTTCTACTAGGGTGGTCCACGTGTTCTTTAAAGGGGGTGATGCCTTCGAATTTGACAATTATAGGTAGATTACGATTAGGCCTATCCTATCAAAGTTGTTCACTATGATCCTTGACAAAAGGATGAGTGAGTGGGTTGAACAAGATGGGCTTCATGCCAAGGGTCAAGCTGAATTTCGCAAAGATTACTATACTACTAACCAATTCTTCATATTGCGAACTCTAATAGAACAAAGTAAGGCAAAAAAAGTCACTTATTTCTATTTTGTGGACTTCAAAAAGGTGTTCGATACTATGTCGCGTGAAGTGTTATGGCAAATGTTGGTTGACCTCAGGGTGGAAGGACATTTTTTACGATGCTTGCAGGTGATGTATGCCAAAGATACCATATGCATCAGCCACCCAAGTGAGGGTGTCACCTTTAGCTTCAGGTGCTAACAAGGTGTGAAGCAAGTTGTCCTCTTAGCCCTCTACTATTTGGGCTATATTTGGATGCCCTAGAGGGACACTTAGACGATAGAGAATGCGATGCACCGGCCCTAGTAGACATGCATGTATGGCTGTTGTTTTTTGCAGATGACCTCGCTTTGACGTCGAAATCAGAGGTGGGACTGCAACAACAGTTAGACACACTCTAACAATTTTGTGTTGAACGTGGACTTATAGTGAACGTGAAAAAAAAAAAGGTCACAATGTTCGATTTCGCTGACCCATGCCAAAATTTTGTGTTTGAAAGTGACATTATTAAACGTGTACAGACCTTCAAATATGTGGGGATCTTGCTCGAAACCACCTCGAACCTGGATAATGTAATGGAACATCTAGCAACTACTAGTAGGCACTCGTTGTTCACACTGAGTCACCATTGTGCAGAGTTACGTATTATAAACATTAAGCTATGTTGTGACTTTTTCAACATGTTGGTGCATTCCATAGCAAGCTATGCTTGTGAAGTTTGGGTGGACTCTAAGAAAATAAAGGCTATTGAAGTAATGTACCAAGGGTTCCTCAAGTCCATGTTCACTTTGCATGGGGACAAGCGTTGATGTACTATAACTGTGTGAGCACGGTCACTAAAGATCGCATCTTGGGAAAGGCATGGGAAGCCCAGCTTGCTATGCTTGTTACGAGAAAAAAATGTTTGAGCTAGATCCATGAAAAAATGACCACTCTAGAATTAGCCCCATGAGGTGGCGGGTTTTTTGCCTCCAGTTCAACCATCGTTAAAAACGACACCTCAGCTTATAGCGACCTGTGCACTCTAGGCGGGAGCTGCTTAATCGTCGCTGAGAATGGTTCTTGAGATAACGCACATAGATCCGACTCATCTAGCAAGGGTAAGAGGTTGGGCAAGAAGCTAGGTACCTTGGTGCAACACGCACAACATATAGGTTGAAATTCAAGAGGCTGGGGCCCCACCCGTTCAAGTTTTCCCCACACAATGTTGTAATATATATTATAGCTAAACATAAATGATGTCACATAAGTAGTTTTTGCTCTCGTACAATATACCCTTAAAGCGCAAGTATATTGTCTATACGTTGGTCTCGATCTCACGAATGGTAAAGAGCTTTTCAATGAAAGCTAACCGCATATTATCCTTCACCTTGTGTGGTAACATGTAGCTTAAAGTAGTGCTAGGTGCGTGGAAGGGTGTGCCATATGCTGAAAGGCTTTGTCGAGGCTACGACTTGGGGAAGGTAAAGGATGAAGAGCACCTGCTCCTTGCCTGTTTAAATACATAAAAAGTTAAGGAACGCTTTTGTTTGGCCCTGCCCTTCACCCACACGAGCACTCTTGTTGAACTCATGCAAACTATGAACACAGTCGCCCTGGCCAAGTTTGTGGCATGTTGTTAATACCAGAAGACAATTTGTCCTCCATGATCTACCTTTCATTTAATGGACTCTCTAGTTCCAAATGGACGTAAAATTGTAAACAATAAACAGTAAATAGATGTCTTACTTTTTTTTGAAAATCAATAGAAAAAGGGAAATTTTGATTTTTGAAAAAATGTTGTCACTTTTCTTTTTGCCCTCAAAAAGTTATGGCTATATTGTTGTTTATTGGAGATAATGTCGCCAATAAATTCCAAATCTACCTTAGGATGAGATGCATACGGTCTACTTCCACTTTAGAAATTTGGAAAAAAATAATTGCATGTGATAATGAGGTATATCTTTTTTTAAAAATTGGAAGTAAATTGATAATGTTTTTCCACGTTTTTGAATTTTTTGGGAGCACTTAAATGTTAAATACTTATGTAAATCCATAATGAACATATTATGTAGTGTGGCTTAATTTCGAACATAATTTTGCTTTTTGTAATAGAATATACATTGAATTGAATCATATGTGTCACAACATATGACTTGAGATTTCTCTACACAATTTTTTTTCCAAATTTTGGCAAAAATGATTTACTTGTGTATAGTGATTGAAAATTTCTCTAATCAATTTGATTTTGCTTCTTTTTCTTTCCATTTTTGAATGTGCATTTTTATGACCTTGGACATTGTTGAACAAGTATGTCAATTTGTATTCCACAAATGAAACATGAACAATGCAGAAACAAAGGTTGCATGAGGATTGAGATATATTAAAAGATTAGATCAACAAGTTTTGATGATTATGAAAATAAAAGTGGAATTTTGGATCACCAAAGTTTTGTTGAAGCTTTGGTGATCATGTAAACACAATGCAAAATAGTGGATCAAAAGAAGCTTTAGTGTGAGATGATCATGAACACAAATGAAAATTATAAATCAACAAAATTTTGGTAATCATGAAATATAAATGGACATTGTGGATCAACAAAGGTTTATTGATCATAAAAATATAAATGGAGATTGTGAAACAACAAAGCTCATGAAAACATAATTTGCAAAATGTGGGTTAAACAAATCTTTGGTGATTGTACATTTTCAATGTTAAAATGTGAATGTTGTGTTTGCAATCATTCATATTATGAATAGTCTTCTTCAGGTTTCGTAGGTGGTTTCAATAACTTTTTTTGTGTGAGTATTTTTTATTAGCATGGTTGCATTCCAACTTGCAAGTTAAAAAACACACGTAATCCCCATGGTAATCACACCATACTTTAAATAAAAATTCATAACATCCTAAACACACTACAATCATATTTCACTTAATCTTGCCACATTTTAAGGTATCAAGCAACTCATCTCCCATTCAACAAGATTTTTCAAATCAAACTACAAGGTGCTATAGCTTGAGGACATCAAAACACAAAAATATCCATCACAATGTGCATCTTATAGAAATCTCAATGAAGGTTGGACACTAATTTCAACCTAACAAGAAACATCTTCATGATGTTACAAATAGTTGAAATACACTTGACAATGTTATGGATGATTTAGAGGCACTTACTTCCTTAACATTTCAAAATAATTAAAACATATGGTCTAGATGACATACCACCTTTAGGAAATTCATATTGTGTATTTTGGTTTCAATTTCACAACATTTTACACATGTGCTTAAATTATTATTAGAGTCATTCACAAATGTATCTAATAAATATATTGTAATCTTTTGTAAACTATTATTTTCAAATAATTAATTCATCAAAATCAATGACTCAAGAATGTTCCTAAACATGCAATTTGATAGTTTTTTAAAGAGGTTATGTTGAAAATGTGTTTAATACAATGCTTTTAAATTGGTTGGCTTTTTCATTGTTATTTTTAATTAAACACTCATTAAAAACAAACAATAGTTGTTACATGCATTTTTGAGTGTTTTTGTGTCTTATATCTTTGCTATTAATTTTTCATATTTTGGAATTTAATAACTTATTAAATGAATGACAATCATGTCAATGTAAATTGATGTTGTATTTTGCCACCACATTAATTTTGAACCTTTAATACTTAGAGAACTAAATATTTGTTATATTGGGATTGGTTTGTTTATGCATACACACCTTGTAACATAGAGAAATGTGGTGGGACCAACAAAAACATTGTTAGTATAGAAGCCACAATATGGTCATGTGAAATAACTATATTTGTCCAAAAACCATGAAGTGCAATTTAAATTTTACAAACTAATGAGCTTGCATAAAGAAAATGCAAACAAATGATGAAACTTAAACCAAACATAATCAAAACTCAACCAAAGTCTTACAAATTGTTAAATTACTCTACTTGCATGAAATGTAATAAAATGAATTTGTTTAGAAGAATGCATATGCAAAATAAACCTAAAACCAAGTCTTGACATCATGAAATTCAAGTAAGAATTAACAAGATAATTCACCTAATTTCATATGATTTTGCAAGTATTAAGAAGAATCAATGACCCATAAGTGTACATGCCATCAATTATGTAAGACTAATAAGTCTCCTTTCTCGACCACAAAGAAATTCTCACCTTGTCTTTGTAAGACAAGTTTTGAATCATGACCAAAATGTGTAAAGGAACCTTGCATATGTCATGACCACAATTTTGTTCACAATTCCATTCTTCAAGAATAATGTTACATGTAAATATTAATACATCAAATAGGTGAAATGGAAAAGATTTAACAAAATCCCTTCCTCATAATCTAACCATGACAAACATCTTTGAAGTATTAGAAGTCCAAGTTGCAAATAAACAAGGAATCAAGAGACTTGTCCCTAAAAAACTCATTGATTCAATTACTATTAGGTTCTCAATTGATATGTATTAAGGGTTTTAAAAAATTGAACTCCTATTGCTTGCAAGATGTCAAAGTTCAAAGATTTCTATATTAAAATAAGGCTCTTTTTAAAAGCTTTCACATCAACCCTCTACTCATTGAATCCCCTCACATTGACCTTCTTTTCATAAATGCATGTTTATTCATTACTAAAAAGGTCACTTATAGTAAAACCCAAATCACCAAACAATTCTAAAGACTATGAAAAAACATGGATATTGATTTTAATTGCTAGACAAATCTTGTATATTTTCCCAATATTTCACGTTCAAATTCTCTAATTCATGCAACCTATCCAACCTCTCAATTGTTGAATCATACTCTTTGTTAATGCATTTCAAAAACTCTTCTTTGTACCATTTCAACAAATTGCTCATACATGTAAAAGACTCACAAAAGTTTTGGTGTGGTGAAACTAAGTGTGATGGAGATGACATCCTAGCAAAACAATGAACCAATATATTTAAAATGACCAAACTAATGTAACACAAAACAACAAAAATAAACCATCACAAAAACATTGTGAGAAGATGAAATTTCATTCAAACCCATGCTTGGGTGTGGTTTGATTAACCCATGTGGTTTTTTCCTAGTACTCCAAATGATGATCCAAATTTGAGTTAATCAAATTATTACCCAAGCCAAGACTAAGGCCAAGATGGGCTTTACTTTGTTTTGGATGGTACACATTAAGAAGTTTGAACCATCTTGTGGTCATCATTCATGTTCCTTATCATTTGCAATTTCCCACATGTGTTCCATACCAAACTCCTTATCATTTGCAACCTCTTAAAGTGTTCCATATCAAATTACAATTTCATGAAAGTTCTTGATGTTTAAGATTGTAACATAGGCATGTTCAATCAATATAGCAATGAAACAATAATTTTACTTGAAGCACCAACATTCAATTTACACTTCACACATGAGAATTGAAACTTAGTTTATATGCACAACTTCCATCAAACAATGACAAAACATTGAATTCAAAAGCAATAATATGTAATAATTTCAAAATGCACATGTGAATCAAAATCCATTATAGCAACTAGAAACAACACGTTCCAAAAAAATAATCTACCCTAATAGGAATCATGAACCCATTCTTAAACCCATTCTTGACCTAAAGTTAGATTTATGAAAATTCAAGAAAAATCCAACCTCTAAACTTTGAAGTTATTTCTAAAAATTGAATGCATACCTTTTTAAAGGCTTTTAGTTTGTGCTTATATGAAACAATTTAACATAGAAAACCCCAACTTGAATCATATATGGATTTGAGAAACTTTAATGACTTTCAAGTTGTTTAAAGTTTATAACTAAAATTACAGAAGTGGCATGACGCCAAACTTTTCAAATTTGCATTCCTTTAATAACCACTCACCATATTCCAATTTCTTATAAATTTTATTATAAATATTGAGGTCCTTTCAAAGTTGATATATAAAAATTATTGCCCAAAGGACAATCCAAATGCAATATTGATGATATCATTACTTTTGGTTTGATTTTAAGAGATCACACATAACACCTACAAGAGGTGTTTGATCTACTTAAGGAATATAACCATAAATTACATCCTAGCAAGTATTTGTTGTTTCTTCAACTTAAATGGAGTACTTAAATCACATGATTTATCAAGTGGTGGATTATGGGTTCAAAAGGTCAAGGTTTAGGAACTACATAAGGAATTTCTTAAATTGTTATCTAGTTTAAATGGGCCCTTGATAATAGGGTAATTTGATGTGATGCACTTCCTCAGAAGGTTTATCTTGTTTTGTGTATAATTGTGGACAACAATGGTTATATGTGTTAATAATGTCATAACACACAACATGAACAATCATTATGTCAATATGTGTCATAATGTACTTTGTATTTCATTAAAATTTTACTGGAGTTGAACAAGTTTACCATGCTGAAAGTGACCAACCCTTTTGTGAACGAGGACCAATTGTTGTGGACATGAATTTATTAATAGTTAATTCGTTACTAGCTAATCAAATTAACTAATAGTTAATTCACTAAGCTAAACTAAAAACCTAGTTTAACCTAGGATGCTAACTTATGGTGCAAGTGTGAAGGTTTGAATTTTTCACCCTCTTCCTTTCACTTCCATGTTAAAGGAACAAATCTTTAACTATTGCACAATTATTTAAATAAGTGAAATGATTTTTCATTACATATTATTATGCACATTTTTTTCCTAACTTAATATGTGTAGGTTACCATAGGCTAGGTTTTTATATTAGTTTAAAACTACTCTTAGGTTAGTGTAAGTTATTTTAGGTTTTGTTTAAGTTAATGCGAGTTATGTTGGCTATTCTTAAGTTACCATAGGCTAAGATTTAGGCTAGTTTTAGGTTATTTTATGTTAATTTACCTTAATGTATTTTTAAAATTTAAAATTATTTATTTTAGCTTATTTTATTTTATGTTATTTTAGACTATTCCACCTTAGGCTATTATAAATTATTTTACTTTAGGCTATATTATCATAGGCTTTCCTTGGCTATTATAGGTTATTCCACCTTAAATTATTTTAAATTATTTTATCATAGGTTTTTCTTTATTATTTTGGGCCATTTAATGGTATTCCACCCTAATTTATTTAAAATTATTCTAATCTAGATGATGCGCCCCCAAACTCTTCAAGAGATTCAAAGGCGGGTCTTAGAACAAAATAGTGGAAAAAAAAAAATTGGGGCACGCTTCTTAACTCATAGCACTTTGTGGGTAAAAGGGCGTGCTGGAATTTCGCAATGTGACTAAGATGAACTCACAAGTGAGAATTCAAGATGAGATCAACTTACACAACCACAAAAATAAGGTAATTAATGTAGGTTAAGTGGAAGTGGTGTGACAGATTTAATAAGGACAATTTCAAACACAAGCTTTACACAACCTGTAACCTTTAAGAGGAAGCACCACTTTCCTCTCTATAATATACTTTGTGCCTCTTCACAAGGATTACATCCAAATGTCACTTTTCCTTGGGACTCCCAAATGGGAGTCTCAAAACTAGGACTTTTGTTGTCTCAAAACTTTGGACATTCATATATTTCTCAAATCAAGTTTATTTTGAGAATGAAAGGACAATATCTTATAGCCTTTGAAAATATCTTTCCAACAATGTATAACACGCTTTAATTGGACCTCATTTGACCCCCTACTTTTGAAGGATTTGTGGTTAGGAATCAAATTTCCAATTTGTCTCCCGCCCTTTCTTTGGATCATAACTTATGTAATCAAGTTTAAATGGACAATGTAAGGGCACTTTAAGCATCAAAGTTTCAAGACCTTTTTAATGGTTTCTTGGGGGCCCAATTTGGTGTTTGTTTGCCTTTCCAACCAAGGCTTTGAACATTTTGCAACTCCTACATGAGTGCAATTCCCAAAGGCTTTTCACCTTTCCTTCATGGTACTTGTACATTATCGATCACTGAAGAATGTTTAAGCTTAGAGGTGGGAATGCACTTGGGAATCATTGGGCTTCATCCTTTGTACTCTCCCCCATTTGTGAGAGTGTGTTTCATACCTAAACACATTCTTGGGTTCATGGGTCCTTGCATTTCACACATAGTTGCAAACCCTATGTTAAGGTTATAACAGTAAACTATTTCTAGTTATTGTAGCCTATTCCACCTTAAGATATTATAAGTTATTTTAGCTTAAGCTATTCTAAACTATTTTTGGCTATTCTATTTTAAATTATTTTAGACTATACCATCTTAGGCCATTTCAATTATTTTAAGTTATTTTATTTTATTTTTAAAAATTATTCCAATTTAAGTTATTATTAGGGTAAAAAATGGTAAAAAATCCAAAAAATGAGTGTATTTAGATTTACCCTGTATCATGCATATAAAACCAAATAATTAGCATAAAAATGGATGGGAATATAATTATACATAATCCCACACCTCTATTATTATTATTATAAAAATTCACTTCTTAAAATAATTAGGACCAAACAAATTTTAAAAGTAAACCAAAAATGTCCCCATTTGCTAGGTGGTAAATTTGTAAATGGGGATTATTTTAATTTACTTTTAAAACCTAGTTGTTTAATTTTTTTGGGGGATATAGATCTCATTATTATTTTGAGGGGTGGCCATATAAAAAATAAGAAACATGTTTATTAAAACCTATTTACCACATACTTTACAAAAGTCCACACTTCAAAAAATAGATGAAAATTATATTACAAAATCTACTTGTATTTTTAAAAATCTACTTTCAACCTATTTTTAAGATGTGGAGTTTGAAAGTTAATGTAGAATAATGAATAGTTATTTTGTTTTTGATCATTCAAGTACAAATGGTTTATGATGGATTTTGTTGTTATTTTCTTTCTATTTGTCAAGTAAATTGTTAAGGAGATTTAGTTGTTCACTTTACCATGCTTATGCCCATTAATTATTTTAAGTTATTCCACCTTAGGTTATTTGTAATTATTTTAGGTTATTCCATGATAAGCTGTTTTTAATTATTTTGTTTTAGAATTTTTAAGCTATTTAAAATTATTACACCTTAGGTTATATTAAATTCTTTTACTTTAGTTTATTTTTAACTATTAAAAATATTCCACCATAAGTTATTTTATCCTAGGCTATTCTTAGTTATTATAAAGTTTTCAACCTTGAAATAATTTTGAATAATTGAAAACAACCTTATATTAAATAACCTTAGAATAATTTAAAATATCATAGAATAATTAAAAAACCTAAATTGAAATAATTTATAATAACCTTGTTTGGAATAATTTAGAATAACCCATAATAACATAGGTTATTAAAAAAAGAATAGAATTTAAACTTATTTACTATAGTGAATTACTTCAATTAATAGTGTATTATTTCAACTAGTAATGAAATATGATAATTACATAATGACTTTCTAATGACATAATTTTAAATAAGATGAAAAGAATAGGTGTGATGAATTTATTTCATTTAAAATCTCCATAATTATTCAAATTAGTGAATTACGCCTCACCTTTGGATTAATGAATATTATATCTTCTTTTTTGTTGGAGTTAAGTGCTTCATCTACATGGGGGAGAAGCTTGATAGTGTGGTGATTCTAGTCACCAAATGAGATTTAAAGGATTTGGTGAGCAAACGAAACTTGCTTGTGAAAAGGTAACCCATAACCTGATCATGAATATAAAGACATAAAGACATTTCCCAAACTATGAAGTGATCCATGTCCAACTATTGGAATCATTTACTTCCAATTTTGGGTAGACATCCCAAAAACTGTAGAAGAATGATTTTCTTACACATGTTTGAATATAATCATATGTACATTTTATGCACCCAAGTGCATAAATCACACTTCCATTTGGATCTTAGGTCTACTTTCAACCCATGACCTTGATTTACAAGCAAGTTTTTTCAAATTGACCATGATTTTAAAATCTAAGTTTGCCATGTAGGTAGAAAATGATTGGAACCTAGTGACTAGAATGTGATGCAAATTTTTTCTCTTTGCCATTTTCAAGCATAAGATTTCAAAATAAATGAAATTAGTTGAGGTGGCATGCACGCAAATGTTTGGCCCGATTGAAGAAAAACACAATTATAGTTTTATAACTTTCATTAAGAACAAGCTTTGAAATTGTTTGAACAATCATGATCTAAACTTATGGACCCAATTCTACAATCATCAATTCTTCAACTTAGAAACATTTTCTTATCTAGTGTTCAAAGAAGGTGCAATACAATGTAGATGTCAAGTCTACTTACCATTAGTGATGTTTATTAGGTGGTGGAAACATACATTTAATGGACATTACCACTAAATTTTGATGTGCCCAACCTACATGAATTATATATGATTAAGGTATTAGTTTATCTATTCCATTTGTATTCCATCATGGGCTAGGTGTTCTTATTGTGTGTAGAAAATGGGTTGTGTTGTGTGCTTTAGTCATCATTGGCACAATATTTGTATTTTAAAATTTTATGTATGCTTGCAATATATGCATATGAGTGAACACATGATTAGTTGGTTCACTTTTGACCTTTTGAGAGTTCATTTTTGATGTTAGATAACATTCTTTCTATTTGATAATTATCAACTTATGCATCCAATTTATATTTCTTTACGTTTCCATTAAAAGATATGGGTAACCCCAAGTGTGTCCATGGTTAAACATACATTTGATTGAAAAATTCATGTACAAACATAAAATTTTGAATGAGAAATGAACTAATGAGACTTGATAATGCAATATTAAGATTTAAAAATTAGACATTTTTGTAAGAAGGAAAGTTTCAACACATTGTATTCTTAAACACCTCATTTTATGTTGTCTTATTTTTAAAAAAAAAATCTTATATTACATTTTGTTTGAGTTCACATGTCAAATATTTATTATGTGATTGAGAAAGTGTCATTGGTGCAAAAGTTCACTAATATTAGTCCATTATTTTCTTTAAATTCATTCATAAATCTTTATGTGATTTTTAATAAAGTCTATTGCACCATGAATAATTAAAAAATTAACAATGTTCATGTGGAACATAATTTTACATTTTAAGTTCATTTACAATTATATAAAAAACTTTTAATACACAACAATTCAAATTGTGCTTTCACTCACTCACATATTAAGTTCTTTCATAGAACCCATCTGATTTTCACTTTTTTTAATTAAAAAAAAAAAAAAAGCTTGGTTCCCAGGACTCAAATTCACATGGGTGAGAACCGAGAAAGTGATTATCATCCTGAGAATCACAAATCCTCAAACCCTAATACCCGTCAATTCTCACATTGAGAACTGGGCTAAAAACTGGCCGGGTACCATAAGAGGGTGGGGAACTTGTTTGTGGGTGCAAATCACCCTTATTGAAAATGTAATGCATATTGGGGTTGGGGCCTAAGGTTCAATTCTCCTTGGATTGTAATTTCATGTATGTTCTTGTTTGGTTGTATGCAAGGCGGGATTGGTTGGTGTCTCTTACTTTTTTTAAGGTAGGCTCATTGGTTGTGTTGCATGTGTTTTTATGCTTCAATGTACTTACTATCCAAAAAGTTCACATCCGATCCCATATATATGCTCTCCATTTTCTAGGTCAGATCTTTACAACAATAATTTTGTAATTCCCTGTTGAGTCTGCCCTTGGCATGAATGATTTGACTGTTGGTTTGGGTTCTCTCTCCATATCAGACATATTCAAGGAGCAAAATGATTTCCCAACAGCCTTTAAAACATACTGAAACAGATGAATGAATTGATGCTTCACGACGTCCTTTACTATATGTAATATTCTTGATTCACCAATATTGCATGGAAATGTGGCCACATTTCCAACCTTCCACCAAAGGAACAAGTCAACAACTAACCTTGGGTACACAGGAAGTAGTACTTGGTTGTGTGCAGCAGCTCTTTTTGTTACCTTCCAATAGCGCTAGTTGGTTCTATGTTAGTGGGTTATGTACAATTATAAAGGGATGAATTGGGTTGCTTTTTTGAATGGGCAGTGGGTAGCCAGGTCCATTCTTTTAAGAAGACTTGAAAACCTGGCCAAATTAGCAGGTATGGACCATGGCTAAATTGGTTGCAGAGCTTTGTGGTGGACACAGGAATAATGGTGTTGGAAGGTGTGCATAGACCACCACCCTGCTGTCAGCTTCATTGGGTACATGAAGGTGAGCTAAACTAACAAGTGGGACTTACCTCTAGAGGCTCCAACTGCCAAAGGGTCCCATGGGAAGGAAGGTCTGGAGTCTGGAGTTGCTTGTTAACATACATAATCATCATGGTCCACTAACACCCCCATATTTGGGCCTCTATCTATCAATGTGTATCACATCCAACATACCGTAGTACCCGGGCAGCTTTGGTAAATGTCCACTGAATAATTAATTTATATTTTAAAAATTAATTTTTTTTCACAATTTTTTATTTTTTATTTTTCCTCTTTGAGAAAAGTATTCTTTGAATTTTTTTTGGAATTCCTCAAAACAGTATAATTTGTGCTGAAGCCGCCAAGGATCGTTGTGTTGATTGCTTCCTCGACCCAAACCCATATAAATGAAAAAATTCATTATGACCGTTCATCATGACAAGTCAATCAGAAGCAATCCGTGTTTTTTGTCCATTGGGCCTTTGTGGAGGCCATTGTACAGTGTTCAGCTTTTACAGGTCCAAACCCTATTTGCAACCCTATTTGAAGGCTGCACTTTACCCAAAGTATGGTGTACAAGGCACTTACTTGATTGCTGCTGGTGAAGATGCTTGAAGACATGCTAAACTAATTGGGTTTTTGTGCTTCTTGCTTGGACTTGAGTACTCTCTCTCTCTCTTCTTCCGTCCCCCCTTCGCTTGGTGCTATGTTTAAGTGGATGCAGGACCGGGACTTCCTGGGAGATCACCCATCTCAGTACTACTCTGGCCCAAAGGCGTTTAACTTCAGAGTTCTGATGGGATCTGGTGTAGTTGCCTTGGTTTGACCACATCAATGGTGCTTTGTTTAATGAGGCTTGCCAGGGTTTCATCATTGAGTGTTACAAAGGCGGCTAGTCAGGAGAAAGTCAGGGGAAAGAAGAAAAATGAAGAGAAGTATAAGTACTGTATTTGTAATAAAAGACCCTCATGATTTTGTTGCTTGAGTTTCTCTTCAGACTTTTTCCTGCTTCTCTCTTCTGAACTGTTGTGAGGAGCAACAACAGTTCACAAGGCTGCAAGATTGAGATTTATGAATTAAGTTGAGTGTGAAACTTTTGCATTAGGGTAAAATGGCCCATCATCCAACATGTACCTATCATTAAACATTTTTCAATATTTTCCTAATTCCTTAACCAAATTGAGCAATTTTGGTGTCATTGGATTCAGAAATGTTCTTTGAGCATTTGAAGGAAAAGAGCAACTACAGAAAACAAAAAGAGGATGAGTGATAGTTTGCTTCAATTTTTTTGAAATATCTGGACCCCTCTCTACTTCCACCCCCATATCTTCCTCATTTTTAATCCATTTTGAGTGATTTAATACTTGATGGGTGCACCAACTTTACAAAACTTCTTATGTATTCTAGAGGCAAATATGCAACAATCAAAGATCTTAAGTTCAAAATACTAATATATTATAAGTGACCCATCATCAATCATTAAACCCCCTTGCACCAAACACGCCATGTTTTGCCCATTCCTTTCTCAAATTGAGAGATTTTGTGACATTGGAAGTGCTAGGTGGAGGGTTAAAAATGTTCTTTGAGCTTCAAAATCAAAGGAACAATGTGTGAGGAGTTGACCTGATTTGAATTCTTAAATGTTTGCTCACCGGCCTATCTACCCTAAGAGGTTTAGATATTTATTAATGTTTTTTTTTCTTTTGACAAAAACAAAATTTTACATGTTGGCAATTTTTTTTGACATGGAAAAAACACATGAATGACAATTGTTTTGGGGGGGTTTTTATTTCCATAATTTTTCATTAATGAAATAAAATATTTCCAGCTATAGCAGAAATGATGTTTTTTTGTTTTGTTTTTCAATTTTGTGAGTTTGTTCAACTAGCAATCATTTAGAAGAATGTTTAGCCAAATTTAGTGATATTCAAAATATGAAAGTAGAACAATCTTAAGCACCCTTTCATGTTTTAAGTAGTTGTGCCAATTTTTGGTGTTTTAAACGAAAATTGTTTTTCAAAACCCAAGGAATGTGTGATAAAATATTTTATTTTCCGAATATTTTCCACAAAATGATGAAAATTCACCCAAAAAAAGTCATTGAACAAGAATCTTTAAAAAAATCTTCAATCCTTTCAAATGTTTTGTCATTTATTGCAATATTTTTTGGAGAAGAAGATATTTCATAAATCTAAAAAAAAAAAAAAATTCCAATATAAAATTAATATTTTTTTTTTATATTATTTTTATTTTTAATTCTTTTTTTTTATTTTTTTTATATAAAAAAATTATTTATAAAAAAAAAAAAAAAAAATTATATTTTGGTTTTTTTTTTTTTTTAGATTTATGAAATATCT